>Ga0209725_1001158_pt1 | contig 15318 bp, 16 predicted proteins | sample I18A1metaG_FD_184145 | JGI IMG/M metagenome (GOLD analysis project Ga0209725, IMG submission 184145) | Lake sediment bacterial and archeal communities from Gulf of Boni, Indonesia to study Microbial Dark Matter (Phase II) - ​I18A1 metaG... | ecosystem: Environmental > Aquatic > Freshwater > Lake... | reverse complement strand
CAACATCCCATTGACAGCCGTGGGGCTTAATGTCCAGAACAGGAGTGCAATCGAAAGCGTCAAGACCTCTCATTTCTAGGGCATTCTGGCGCGCGCTAAAGGCTGCAGAGCACGCGCTGTTGCTATTAAAACCTTTAGCCTCAATCAGTATTCCTTAGTCACATACTTTTTGACTTTGAAACACTACATTAAAACTGAGATCGAAATTTCATTGGGAAGTCTTCAATATGGATGAGGAGCGTGTAGCCAGTGAGTTAAAGGGAAACACCCAACGGGTTTACTGGTACTTATTATCATCAAAGAATAATGTTGGTGTTAGGCAGCTTCAAAGGAAACTCGGTTTTTCAAGTCCGGCTTTGGCTGTTTATCATTTAGAAAAACTGGTTGAATTGGGGCTTGTGGAAAAAGTTCACGGTGAATATCATTTGACAAAAATTGTCGATGTGGGGGTTCTTAGGCAGTTCATAAAGCTTGGGGGTGTCATAATTCCCAGGCACGTGTTATATGCATCTATGTTCACAACCCTTTTTGTATTCTACCTTTCGCAATTGAGAGATCTCAACTTTTATAGCATCTTTGCATTGATCTTCGGGTTACTGGGCACTGGAATAACATGGTTTGAAACTATTAGGGCGCGACGAAGCAAGCCTTGATGACCACCCAAAATTAGATAAAAGTGCGTTTGAACAGTTCCTTAAGAAACCTCATACTTAAATATTCCGTATGTCATAATCTACATTGGCGCACCAGTAGGATGGCTAACCGCAATGAGAAGAAAGCTATTTTTAATAGCTCTGCTGCTTGTCGTTGCCATATTAGTTGCGTTGTTCTTTTGGTGGAGACTGAACCTTTTTGGTTCTGTGACTGGTGAAAACTCCGGCTCGCAGTTGCAAATAGGTGGACTAGTTGAGCGTCCTTTGAATTTGACTTATAAGGAAATCCTGGCGATGCCGAGAAGCAACGTGAACGCCACGCTCTTTTGTGTAGGTGCGCCGAATCATCCAGTTGCTGAAGGTGACTGGACTGGCGTGAGCCTAAGATTTATATTGGAAAGAGCTAGGGTCTCTCCCGAGGCAGTGAAGGTTGCCTTCTATGCTGAGGATGGTTTTACAACTGACTTAACGGTTGCGACGGCAATGCGAGGAGACGTAATACTGGCTTACGAAAAGGATGGCGAATCTCTGCCTGAAAAGTTGCGCCTAGTGGTGCCTGATAAGTGGGGTTATAAATGGATAAGCAATTTAACCCGCATTGAGCTTGTCAACTACGACTTCAAAGGCTTCTATGAAAGCAGAGGGTATTCTGACGAAGCAGAAATTGCAGAAAATCATAACGATTAGAGAAGAATTTGACAATTTTGGTCCTTGCGTGATTTTCGATAGACTATTTAAAGCTGGAAAATTAAGTGTCTTAAAAACAAGTTTTAATGTTGAAGCAAATCTGAAATTCAGTGGGGCTCACATGTCGTGCCTTATTTGGTGACTGGTTTAACCCTCACAATGTCGCCTTTCGTAATTCCAAGGTCACGTTGTACTTTGTCTGGAAGCTGTATAACTCCTTTTTGTAACTCTTCCATAGACGCAACTTTGCATCGTACCCTCTTTCCGCTAAGGTTTTCAATTTCGACTTCCTTAATTTTTCCGCCCCACTCAGACAGCATTTCTTTGTGGATTCGAACTGTGCTAGACCATGAGGCGTAGAGCATTCCGAGGTTTTCAACTATGAAATGATTCTTTGAGGGTTCAGCAATCAACGGCGCCGCCTTTATCTTTTGTCGTTGCACTATCTGGGTTTCTTTTTCCACAACTTGTTCGACGGGCTCTTCAACAGGTTCTTTGACTTCCTCAACCATCGGCATTTCGGGTTCTACTTCTGCTTTTTCTATCTCGCCTGTCAGAGAATCACCTCTAAGTTCGGATAGCATACAGTCGACCATCATCTCACAGGCCAGACATTCTTCAGGTATTTCTTGGTCTCTGGGCCGTTGTCGCAGATACCCGAACTGGTGTGAGCATGGTGAAGTCGAATATGCAGAGCTTTGCCTCTCAATCCTCGGCTTTGCCTCTTCTGCCATAGTTGCCTCTCGTTCAATGAAATATCGAATCCGAGTTTTTTATCCTTAGCGAATTCAAAATAAATATTCAAAAAACCTCATTGAGATTTCGAAGCAGTACCTAAAAGTCTGATGAGAACTTGGATTGGCGTTTGGCTCCAAAAACTAATAACGATCTTCGAAGACAATAGGTGCCATGAAATTTCATGTTAGACGTAAGGATAAAGAGATAACTGACACGAATGTGCTTAAGCGTATACTTGAATTTTCCAAGTATGTAACCATTGCTCTTTGCATGGATAATGAACCATATCTTGTGTCGCTCAGCCATGGCTACGACGAAAAGCGCAATTGCCTATATTTCCACTGTGCTAAAGAAGGCAAGAAAGTCGTCTACCTCAAATCCAACAACAACGTTTGGGGACAAGCGATGCTAGACTACGGATACATTGAAGGCAAATGCGATCACTCCTATGCTTCCGTCCATTTCTCAGGCAAAGTGACTTTCCTCGACAAACTCGATGAAAAGCGACAGGCAATAGAGTGCATGATGAGACACCTTGACGGTAACCCTGAAGTCCTAATAGCAAAACTTAATCCTGAGAGGCTCAAAAACACCGCAATAGGTAGAATCGACATCGAGTACATGAGCGGCAAAAAACACAAAGAAGCAAAAATATAAACCATAAAAAGGGTTGAAACTTGCGCCGCGAAAGAGTCAAAATAGCCAAGAAAACTTAATTAATAAAGTTTTTTCTATTTATCTCGGCGCCTAGGCCTTGACAGCCCTGGTAGTATAGTCCGGTCTAGTATAAGCGGCTGTCGCCCGCTAGACCCGGGTTCAAATCCCGGCCAGGGCGCTTTTTCCGTTTAAATCCGAAATATCCTGTATTTTTAGAAAATCGTTCGAGATAAGACTTTTCACTCCAAATAGTTTCTAGTTCCCCTTTTTTGCACGCATATTAGATGCAGGTTTTTTGTGCAATTTCTTTGCCCAGTTTCGAGTGGTATTCCGCTCGCAATTGTAATGGGCGTTATCCGTCTTTTAGAGCCTCGCTGCTTCCATTTCCTCCTATAGCCAACCCACAATCTTCGCTCCATCCAGCCTTCTAGTGCCCGCCTCATCTTCCCCTTCTCTATAAGTGAACAAAACAGTTAAGATGTTATCCAACTATTGGCTATCTATGCAAGAAGGAAAATTCAAGCCTAAACTTATTGCCCCGTGCGGAATGAATTGCGGGATTTGCAAAGGATATTTGGCTTACTCACGAGGGATCCCCAAGGAGAGAGGCAAAGTAATCCATTGTCTTGGTTGTCTTCCTCGCAACAAAAACTGCTTCATCAAAAGAGGTTGCAAAAAACTTGCCAAGAATGAGATCAAATTCTGTTTTGAATGTGTTGACATGCCGTGCGAGAATTTAGATCGTCTGGATAGGCGTTACCGAAAGCGTTATGGTATGAGCATGGTTGAAAATCTTATAGAGTTAAAAGAGAAGGGAATGGAAAAGTTCCTCGAGGCTCAAGAGCAGAAATATAAATGTCCGCAATGTGGCGATGTTATTTCTGTTCACGATAGAAAATGCTATGCATGTGGACATGTAGAGCCTGTTTGATTTGAATTGGTGTAATGATTTATGAGTGGATAGGAAGATGAGTATTGAACTTCCAGAAGCCAAGATTCTAGCAGAACAGATGAATAAGGAGCTTCGGGGAAAGCGCATCCAATCCTATCATCTAGAAGACTACGAGAAACTACAAAGGATAGGCATGCTGAACAAAGATATAAAAGAATTCGACCAACTTGTTGACGGAAAAATTGAATTCGTCAAATCCAGAGGCAACGTCATATGGGTGAGGCTCAATAATGGAATTAGCCTGATTCTCGGCCCTGAGTACGGTGGCGAAATCTTCTATCACACAAGCGGGCAAACGGTCCCAAGCAAGTTCCATTTGAAAGTTGATTTTACTGATGGCTCAGTGTTGACTGTAAGGCTAACTAGCATGGGTGTCATCCAAGCGATGAAAGATAAGGACTTAGAGCGTTCCTATGTTTACCGTCGAGATTTCAACTTTGAGATACCGTCACCCATAGATGAAGGGTTTACCTTCGAACGCTTCTCGAAGCTCTTAGCTGACAATAACAGGACACTCAAGTCGGTACTCGTAGGAAAAGACGCGGTTGTGGTAGGACTGAGCAATAGCGCTTTTCAAGATATTATATACCGGGCTAGGCTTCACCCAAAGAGAAAAGCCGCAGAGCTGAATAACGATGAGAGACGAGCCCTCTACGATGCTATTAGGCTTATGCTTCAAGAACGAATCCGACTCAAAGGAAAAGACCAATTTTATGACCTTTATGGAAATCAAGGTGGCTACATGCCAGCCATGGGTCCGAACATGAAGCAGCAGGCCTGTCCAATATGCGGGACCCTTATAGAGAAGTTGAGTCTGGGAGGAGGGCACACATATTTCTGCCCAAAGTGTCAGATGTGAAAAGTATAGATAGCAGTGCGCGCCAACACTATAGCAAAGTTTTCTTTGTTCCGGTTGCCCCTTAATTTCTAGACTGCAATTATTTATTTGAAGGGAAAAGACGCAAGCTTTATTAAGTATTCCTATATACGATATTACTCGACGTTTGAGTTGATCCATAAAATGGTCGCCCGCAAAAGCTCTGTGTTAGTTGTTATTCTTCTCTTGACGGCATCTTCAATTTGCCCTGTTTTTGCTGGCGATTATCTGAGGTCAGGGGATTTTGATGAAGAAAGCTGGTCCAAGGTCGTTGATTACCTTGAGTATGTTGATGTGTATGCCACTGCTCATGGCTTGTCTCGTCCGCCGGCTGGTGCACATGCAAATCTCTATATGACTTATGTAAATTACAGTGGTGTACAGATGCTATATGCGGGCCTTACAAACATCACAATGGGTCTTGGAGCCCTTTCCGTAACGTTGCCAATTCAGACTTTCATGATGCATTACAAAACAGAAAACCAAAAAAGGGATGTTGTAACGGCATCCTCATACATCATGCTCTTAGCCTATAACGAAGCCGAAGACACCATATATCATGATTCGCCCGACAGAAATGACACTTTGTATGCGTCCTTCAGCATGGGTTTTGACTTATCTGCACTGATTCAACAAGATGCACCAGCGCTGAATAGCATAACAAAGACTATTCCTTTAACTCATCCAGAAGCCAATCGGTGGAGCTGGGGAATGACTTACACAAATCTTACTGCAATATGGTGGCGCGTCTCAATAGATCCTGCCAATTCATCTTATCAAAGCGTGCCAGTTGCGGTCAGCGTTTATGAGGAACTAACTTTCACCTACGACTTAATTTTTGACCTTGATGGCAAAACCGCCAAAATTGTAAGCAACTACGTTATTGGAAGAATGACTGACCTTTGGGTGGTAGGCACATGGTTTGGGTTCATACCAGTAGCAGTGCACTATAACGGCACAGGCTGCTACCGATTGAACGGGTCTACCTACTCAGAGGAAACGATCTATCAATTCTTGAATAGACAAGGCATCAGCATGAGTATGGTGTTTTTCCAAGCCTCCGCAATGCTTGACCATAAAACAGAAAGCAGTGCCGGTGGGCAAAATGTAGCGGATAATGAGGTAGTCGTCAGTAACAGCGCAATATCAACCTTTGCCGAAGATGGTGAGAGAGTATCTGACATGAATTTCGGCGCAAAAAATTCCTACAACTTGTATAACTACCCTAGCGGCTCAAGCACGACTTATAATGCCATAGCAAGAACGGCTGAAAGAAACGGATTCGTAAGAAACCCGTTATTTAGGATTCACACTTTCTTAATGAACTACATTCCTCTGGCGTTGGCACACATAGACCGACCCTTATATGAGCAAGCTAAGAAACAATTGCTCAACATGACTTATGCAGACTATTTCTACATAGTCTCTTATCCAACTTATAGCGGCTATGAAATAAAACATGATCCAATATACACCATTTACCTTGCCGCACCGGCTACTGCTGAAGGCAGTCTAGAAGGATTGCTAGCCATAGTGGCGATAGCGAGTTTATTGGTTGTTGCTGCAGCAGCAATAATCATTATGAGAATAAATCGGAAGAAAACCTCCGCTCTGGAAAGACAACCCGCTACACGCAAATAATCCAGCATATCTGCATTTTCTACGGTAATGGAACTTGGGTCTCAATTGTTGAATTGATGATATTGATATGTTTAAGAAAAAATCGTCGTCGCTTTTAGTCTGATATTTGCAACATGTATTGTTCTCCTAATTGGAGATCTAGACGACAATGTCATCAATTAGAGCGCGCATTTGAAAGCTCATATATTGTCCTCGTTGCCAGAGTCTGTCTGTCTATTCACCAATAATCTGTATAACCAGGTTTCTGCTTCTACTGTGAACATCCAATTCCATGAAAATTATCTGCTGCCATGTTCCTAAAGTCAGTCTTCCGTCAATGAAAGGTACAGTGATGCTGGGTCCAATTAGGGAGGCTCTTACATGCGAGTGCCCATTCCCATCATGCCATCTTTTCTCATGTTCGTACACGAGTTTTTTGGGCGCTACACGCTCAAGAATATTTGGCAGATCTATCAAGAGTCCTGACTCATATTCAATTGTGGTTATTGCTCCTGTTGACCCTGGGACGAAAACCGTTACAATGCCGTTCCTCAACTCACTTTCAGTCACAGCTTCAGCAACGTTGCATGTAACATCTATAATGTCACCTTCTCCTCTGGTATGAATTGAAAACTGCTTTGTCACTACGGCCATTCTAAACCCCAATATAATTCATCAACTATCGTTAATAAAACAACTGGGACAGAATTGTTTGTACACACTCATGATGCAAAGCTTTTCAGAAAACGAAAGTTAGAAAGGGCGCGGTTTTAATCGTGGGCCGCCACTTGGACTTGAGTCTCCTCCAGCAGAGATGTTTTCCGTATCTTAACTCTTTCTTATGGCAATTAGTATTGTGGCGAAAAGAATGAGTATGCCACCTATCCATTGCGTGATATTCAGGGTGTCTTTGAATAGTAAAGAGGCCACGATGACAGCTGTGGCGGGTTCCATTGTGGAAAGGATAGAGGTTCGTGAGGGACCGATTATCTTCAGACCCTTGAAGAGCATTGTCAAGGCAATGGTGGTGCTGATTACAGAGATCATCATTATCCATGCCCACGTCTTAATATCCAATGGGAACTGAAGCTCATTTTTCAGCGCACCCAAAATTCCAAAGCTGAAGCCTGTAGCTCCCATAACGTAGAAGGCCCCAATTTCACCATTTAGTCCCTTCAACGCCCGCGGCAACAACAAGGTATAAGCAGCATAAGTGACAGCGGTACCAAATGACAGTAAAATCCCAATCGCCGACACGTTGAGAATTGGGTTAGATAAGAAAGCTAGTCCAATCACTGTAAGCAAAATTGAGAAGATTAGAGAAAAAGAAATTTTCTCCAAACCTAAAGCCAAGGATACTGTTGTGACAAAGACTGGATACGTGTTGGCAATGAGAACTGCGACTGATACTGTAATGTAGAGGAAGGATGTGAAATAAAAGAACGCTGCGAGGAAATACCCGATTCCCCCTAAGGCTAGCAAAAAAAGGAGCTGGGTTTTCGATGGAATGTAGAATCTGCCAGTCAATCTAAGAAAAATGCCAACTAAAATGAATGCAGAGAAAAATCTGATGAAAAGAAGCCCATTTACACTGACACCGCCTTCATAGGCAAAACGTGTAAATATGGGTATAAGCCCGAAGCAGACTGCCGAAATCAACACGAGTATGCTTCCAAGTAATCTTTGATCCATCTTGCATCCTCTCTGTCGCACTGTTTTTCTATTTTAATCAAGCATATTCACGGTTTGATATAAAACGTATGTTGGTTAACTGAGAAAAAGAATAGAAGAAAGTGTATAATCTTCTCTGATGTTGAGGCATAGAGGCAAATAAAAGAAAGAACCGCAAATTAGCTTGCTACTTCCGATTTTGTCAACAAAACCTTTTGCCTTATTTCGTTTACAAATTCAAGTTAAAACTTTCTTGCGCGCCCTGCTAAAGCCCAGTATTCTTTGAGCTTTTTGGCTGCGGAAAGCATATGAGACAGTTCTAACCATCATTCAAAATGATACAGTTGATGTGTGCTCAACGAACTGACCACGAAAGCTCTTCTGAAACTTGGTTACTTAATATCCTCAAGAATTATGGCTACTCGGGTCTTGAAGGAAATCATTTTGCCACCAGGGCTTCGCGGAACGGCTTATGCGTTGTTTGTAAAGGCTCCCGTTTTCTCTGCGGAAAAACCCGCTGCCCAATAATGGTCAGGGTAAACTACTTTTTGAAAAGTGTTCCACTAATATCAAGCGAAGACATCACCGGCGCTTCTCCTCCCAGCGTCTTTATTGGTCGAATTGGCTACCCTTATGTTTATGCTGGGCCCCTCGTGCCACCTGTTAGCGAAGATACAAGCCTCTTCGACTTGCCTGAACTTTGGTTTGGAAAAACAATAGATGAAATTGTAGGCTTCCGTTCGTTACTTATACGTGGCAAGCATCGGGTGCATGTGCAAAAGTTTGAGGAAGCTGGAAAAATAGTTGAGCAAACCCGGGAATTAGCCCTAGCAGAAAACAGTGTAGACATGGAATTGCAGCTCACAAAGAAGCCCCGAGGCTTCATATTCCTGGACGACGATGTTCAACCCTTTGGGCCTTCCGCCCCGATCAGGGATCTGCACCTTGGCAATGCAAAGTTTGACAGTAGAATAGAAAAAGCCTATTATGACACGGACTTAAAAGCAAACCAAGCGGTGCTGGAGCTTTACGACAAAGGCGTCATGGTTACGAAAATTCAAAGAGCCTTCAGCGTCGGCGCCTTCGGTATAGAAAAGAACAGAAGGCTTGTGCCAACCCGTTGGAGTATAACAGCTGTGGATGACATAGTCTCCAAAAATCTCATGAGTCAGGTCAAAACTTTCCCTGAAATAAGCGAATACCGCGTTTATGAATCCCGCTATTTAGACAACGTTTTTGAAGTTCTAATGATTCCAAGCACATGGAGCTATGAAGCCATAGAAGCTTGGTACCCAGGCACCGTTTGGAACCCCAATGGCAAAAATGTGGCAATGTTTTCAGACTATGAAGGCCACGATGGAAGAACAACTTACGCTCAGATAGGGGGATGCTATTATTCAGCACGTTTGGCAGTGTGCGAGCAACTAGTAAAAGAGAGAAGACAAGCCACCGTAATAGTTCTTCGAGAAGCGCATCCAGGCTATATAATGCCAGTGGGTGTGTGGCAAGTAAGAGAAAACGTAAGAAATGCCATGCGTCAAAAACCCTTAATCTTCACAACCTTGAATGAAGCCTTAACGTGGATTGCTTGCAAGTTCCAAATTCCATTACGGCGATGGATTTTGGAGAGCGAACATTTGAAAAACGCCCTTTTCCAAAAGAAAATAACAGATTTCTTTGTGAAACAGTGAGAACGTCTAGTCTTCTCCCAAAGACAGTAGTAAACCGCATAGAATGTTTAAGCCTCCTATGAAGCCCGATGCGCAAGCGCGCGTTAATTCAACAATTCCCAAAATGAGTTTTCAGCCTAGTCATGTAACCCCAATGCTTAAAGCCTAAATAACATCTAATATGACAAAAGTGTGGGGTTTCTTTTGCAGTTTCTTAAGAAAATCAAGATTATCCGTGTTGAAAAACGAGCTACAGATTCTTGGTATGACCTGAATTTGCGTCAATTGAGGAGTGGTGAAGTAAGCTTCTATCGGGTTAAAGATTTCCTTACGGGAGATTGGCTATTTAAAATATGTAGCGACAAAGAACTTGAGAAGGTTTTGGTCAAAGCTGTTAAGTGTCCCCCTGGCCCCCGCTTCGCACAATTGGAAGGGAACTCCATGGTTTTTCAGAAAAGCATGGTTGAGGGTATGCTTTACGATGTGGTTTCTCTCACACAAGTGGATGAAAATGAGAGGCTTAGCCGAAAAATGGTCTCTAGCTCAGAAGAGATTCCCGCTATCATCAAGGAGAACTATATGATTAAAACCTATGAGGAGGCGACCGGAAAAACAGCTCTCAAGCGACATTCAGTCACCCTTTGCAAGCATGATGATGAAAAAGCAATGATCCTTCTTTTTATACTTGAACGAGCTTGGCCTCTTTCAGCATCAACGCCAGAAGAGAAACTCAAGGCATTGGAAGAACAGAAGGCACCAGAGACGAAAATCCGCAAAAGAGAGATTGACGTCGGGCAAGTTTGGGCGTGTCCCATCTGTGGTAAGCAACATCGTTTAGTACATGTGGAAACAGAAAAAACCGTCAAGCATGCGTTACGAACGCATCGTTACAGTTGAAGTTTAGCTAGGACTTCTTCTGGCATAAACTCTTGACGTGACCTCACTGAAGCTTCTTCCACGTAAAGTTGAATTGCATACTTGAGTGCGTCTTCGCTTACTGGAATATACTCTAAATCGGAACCGAAATATTTGAGAAGCGAGGCGGAACATGCAAAACGTATGGCTCTGTCTTCTAGACGAGCGGAAAAAGTTACCACTTCTCTTGGAATTTGCTCTAAAATGGCGCTACGGGCCTTCTCAATAATCTCATAAGCTTGAGGCGTAATACGTACTGGTTTAGGCATGAAACGATCTGTAACCATTGGGTGTCGAGTTTCAATGGCATAGACAAGCGTTAGGTGGTCGCGAATCTTTCTTGCGTTCTTTCCAATATCAATTTCACCGAAAGCCAATCGCATTTGACTCTGCGCAATTTCGATAAAGCGCTGCTTAGTAAGCCTATGCATCCTGCAAAGCATGCGGTCTTCAATAGCGTTGAAGTTTGGATCTTGAACAGTAACCTCATAACCTCTTCCAAAAGTAGCCACATTATAGTTGACACTGAAAAAACTGCCAAATTTGTATGGTCCTACAACTTCACGATGCAGCTCATATTTGATTTCACCCCGTTCCATTGCCAACTTTAAAGGTTCAACCATGCCCTTGTACTTGAACCAGTCGTTGAACTCGGGAACAATAAAATTAAAAATTCGGTTCATATATGCTTGGCCAATTCTGATAAAGCGCGCCGGTGTCATGCCGCCAGCGTAGCGGTTGCGCCCCGGAATGCCATGTGGAGAGATCTTGGCATCTGGCTTCCCCAATATCATGTCTCGCGTAGAAAAACTCTTGCCAGTTCCTGGCTCACCAAACAAGGAAAGATTCCAGCCGGTGCGCATACCTGTTTTTCCACGTTCGTGAACAATTTCCACATCGGCCAAGCCGTATTGCTGTGTGATGCTGAGCATGCTGTCAAAGTATAGAACGGGTCCAAACAGTTTCTTGAGATAATCTGCCAAGGCGGTTACTGAGAGGGTTTTCCCGAATTGAATTGCAGTGTCAAGTCGGTTCTTCAATAGATCACTCAGATACTGGTTGAGTTCTGTGTCCATTTTTTCAATTTCTTGTCTCTCTAGAGTGACATAATCGACCTCGTCCACTTCAGCTGAGACAGCTTGTAGCGAAAGAGCGCTTGGGGCAGTCATACCCAGTTCCAACTGAACCAAAGGAGAAGTTTCCTCTAAAATCCTCCACTCTCTGTAGCTGTCGCTTTGATAGGAAACGGTGATGATCTTCAATCTTTCGAGTTCATTCACAATTGGTTCGGGATCAATGCGACGTCTCAAACTAATGGCTATGTCCCTCAAACCACAACCTTTCCCAGTCTCAAGAAAAACTTTCAATACATCCAATCCATTTTTTCCGTATTTCTTACTTACTTGGCGAAGGTTACTCTCAATTGTATCCCATGAACTTTTCAGTAATAAGGCGCCATCTTCAAACGTATAATATCTACCCCTGAAAGCAACCCATCCGCGCGGCTTTTGCGAATCAAAGAGCTCTCTTAAACGGGCATCACTAACTGAGGACGCGATTTCAAAGGCAGCTTGATCCTCATCAATATTCCAAGCGGTTTCGAAGGGTTCAAAATATGGGATTGCGAATTTTTTGCCTATTTCGAATAAGCGGTGACGCGAAAAGGCGCGTTTTAAAAGAATTTTTCTTTCAATAACCCTGTCTTCGGACGTCACTTAAATTCCTTCTAGGTATATTTTAATTAGAGCCTCTGCTTCCTTTTGGTTTGTCCAACCTTCAGCTTTCAGTTCCTCCAAGCCTTTAATCAATGTTTCCTTAAATTTCTGCCCACGTAGGATGTTCCCTGATGCAACTGCCTGACGCAAGCTCTCACCGAAGGCTTTATCTGACTTCGTTTTCGTTTTTAAGGCAAAATCAAGCATTTCATTCAAAACTTTAGATCTTGGTTTCAAGAAGAGATTTACTCCCGAGGCTGGTCTAAAGCCTGCCAAGGTTTTCTGAAGGGTCTTGACAATGCCCTTAGAGCTCATAACCCTAAAAGGCGGAAAGATTTGAAGTTGAGTTTTATTTTTAATTTGGTAACCGACAAGGTAGAAAGGCAGACAAAGTAGCGAGGGATCCTCAAACTGCCATGGTATTGGCAATTCCTTCAACTCTTTTGCCTTCTCTAGTTTTCTATTAATAAGCTCCGTAATTTGATTTGCGATATGGCTGGTCGCAATCCTAAGCGTCTCAATTTCTCTATGTTTGGATTTGACATTTATGTCGCGTTGAGCTTCAATATCAGTGATTTTCTTTTTCTCTTGGTCAATCAACTCTTGATAACCATTCCTGATTTTTTTGATGTCAGCCTCGTTTTGCTTACGAGTTTTTTCGATGAACTCCGAAAGAGCGTCTGTTCTCTTCTTTATCTCACGAATTTTATTTTCATGGACTTGGATTCGATGTTCCCAGTGAGCTATGCCTATTTTGTCACGTCTCTTTTTGCGAGTTTCACGTCTTCTAATAAAATCAGCTCTCTGCAGTTCTAATCCTTGTAGTTCACGTTCACGTTTCTCCCTTTCTCTTTCCTTTTCCTTCAATTCATTCTCTATGACTCTATTCATTTTTGTCATTCGGGCATCTCGGTCTTTCTGCAGCTGATCCACTTTCTTCTCTGTTACAGGTCGCATTTTAGAAATTTCGCCTTCGTAGACTTCACGCGTGAATTCGACTTCCTTGAGGATCATCTGTTCATGAAATTTTGACGTCTCTTCTAAAAGATTCTTAACGTGTTCGAGGCTGCTTATCTCTGATTGAATCTGTTTGTAAAGATAAGTGATTTGCTTTGCGCTTTCAACCGCCGCTTGCAAGTCAAGTTTAGGCGGTACCAAAACTGCTGCAAGACTTTCTTCTGGTTTTGGAGGAAGAGTTTCTTTGATGTATTCAAAAGCGGCAGATAACAGTTCCTTGCTCGTCACTAAAGCGTCCACTTGAACACTTAGGACTTTGGTGAAGTCGGCAAACGTCTCTTTGTGTTTTTCAAGAGTGTTCAAAAACTGTTTTCGGTCAGATGTAGCGCGATCAACATCATCGATAAATGATGTAACGTCAGGTAATACTTGACATGAGATTGTGGATGAAAGAACATTCAGACCGTCTATGACCAATGATCCATTTTCCCATGGAACAGCCCACAAGGGATAGTGCAGTTTAGATACAAACGATGTCTTACTAATTGCGGTTTCAAAAAGTCTCCATTTCTTGCGTTTTGCCTCCGTCAAAAGTAGGACTGCGGCAATTTCCATGCTTGGAGTAAAGGCTTCATCTCTCTCTTTAACTGGAAACGCAAAGGGCAAAATCAAACTGGCTGAAGGCATAGCTAGTTTCCACAATCATATTTGAGTTTTTGGCTATTAATCTTTAAAGAGAAGAGGAGTCTTCGGGTTTATGATTAAAAGTCACTCCGTTGGGCCAACTCATTTTCTATATTTTGTAAAATCTGAGTTCTATGATCTGCACAATTTGACATGATAAGTCGAAATTTATTTTTCCTTGAAGAATAAAAATACCCGCCACGCTACCCAAATCTTTTCTCCGGATTCTCATTTTTTACATAAAACCAAATCATGGTCGGAACAAACAAAAAAGAGGCTAGTGTGAATCTCAATGTTGCGAAAAGTAATGGGTTTACTTGACTCAATGCACTCTTGACAGCTAAAATGACCCAACCCAGAAAATAGCCATGAATATAAGTTCCAGATAGATCAATTTGTTTAATCGCATATTTATTTACAAAATCTTTTCTTGTCTCCAAAGTTATCACAAAGAATAGGAGAAATCAGATATCATGCAAAACTTTCAGTCAAACGTTGGCATAACCAGACTCGAAAGTTGACTATGGCGTGTTGAGTTCCTTAAACCTTTTGATGGCGTAATTTACGATTTTCATGGCTTCTTCAGCACTCTTCCATTCTTTAATTTTGACCCATTTATGCGGTTCCAACCTCTTATAGGTCTCAAAAAATTCTTGAATTTCTACAAGTTTATGCTTGTGGACGTTATCAATGTCTTTATAGCCTTCAAATCTTGCGTCATTGACAAGTACTGATAATATTTTTGGATCTTCTCCTTCTTCATCTTCTATTATTAACGCTCCTATTACCCTAACCTTGACTACGCATCCAACTTCAAGTGGTTCGTAGCTTAATACCATTATGTCAAGGGGGTCGTTGTCATCGAACCATGTCTGCGGAACAAAACCATATTCAACGGGAAAAACCACGGATGATGGCACTACTCTATCCAAAACAAATGATTCCCAAATAGAATAATATTCATACTTGTCTCTTGAACCACTTATAACTTCAACCACCATGTTAAGCAACTCCGGCGGCTTATCGCCTACGGGAATATCTTTCCAAACGTTCATTTTCACCACTTCTTTTAAGCCAAATATCAGCCCTCAATTTAACATTTTCTTCAAAAATCAGAAATATTTCACTCTTCAAATGTGAGCCTTTTACCCCTAACTTTCTTCTCGCCATATTTTGTGTATAATTCCTTCCTTAACGCTTCAAGCATCTCGATTTTTCTGCCGCAAAATTCGGCTGCTGTGCCGATCTTTACTTTGCGTTTTTCAGCAGCTTCGTATACTGGTTTTATTGTAATCTTATAGTTTAAGTCACGAAGGAAATGATGGTCCAAAACAAGAGTGTGGATATGCGTTTCTTTGATGGCGCGAACCAGATTATTATTTGATATTTCCAGACTTTTGTAAGAGTAGCGATATCCAAGCATATACGTCATTGGGCCGTCGACGAATAAAACGTCAGGTCTTTCGTTAAGAATAAAACTTATTTGGTCTTCGAGAGATGGGCCTTCAACATCAGATGTGTG
>Ga0209725_1001156_pt1 | contig 15339 bp, 18 predicted proteins | sample I18A1metaG_FD_184145 | JGI IMG/M metagenome (GOLD analysis project Ga0209725, IMG submission 184145) | Lake sediment bacterial and archeal communities from Gulf of Boni, Indonesia to study Microbial Dark Matter (Phase II) - ​I18A1 metaG... | ecosystem: Environmental > Aquatic > Freshwater > Lake... | reverse complement strand
AAATGCATCATTACTGCGGTTGCGTAGGCCATCAGCGGCTTCTTTCCAACGAGGATTGTGTCAGGGGGATGGGTTCCCGGGCTTTGTTGGTTTTTGCGCTTCTGTTGAAGGCATCGCTGTTTCGCTCATTCGTTGTTCACCTCCGTACTACAAAGCATGCAGTGCTTTGCCGAGCTCGCTATGTAGATTCAAGATCCTTAGAGGTTGCCGTTGTCTGATCGTCATTGAGAGCTGATTCAGTGCTATGATAGCACGTTATGTAGGTCTTAGATAATTATGAGATGCAGGATCAGTGTTGTTCTTTCTTGTAACGAATAAGTTCTTTCTCCTCAAGTGTTTTTTTTAGTACAGTTACAGCACGATAGACTTCTTCTTCCTTCTTTGCTCCCGTGATTACAAGGTTTCCGCTTGTGAACAGAAGAATCACGACTTTCGGATCATTCATTCGGTATATGAGGCCTGGAAACTGTTCAGGCTCATACATGGTCTTCTCTAACGAGTATGTTGTCTTTTCCAGATCAATGGTTCCACCGAGTCCTGCCGACGCGACTATGTTCTGTATTTGAATCTCAGGTCTCCCATTGATCACGATTCCGCTTTTCTTGAGCTCTTCCAACACCTTCATCACAGCTTTCTTAGATTGTCGTTCAGACTTCGCTCCGGTGCAAACCATCTTTCCAGATCTGAAGATGAGCGTCGCCGTCTTAGGCTTCTTCAGCCTGTAAACAAGGCCCGGAAATTGCTCCGGTCGATACTCGACCCCTGGAGTCACTCGAACAATGGTGCGAAGGTCAAAGTTCTGTCTGAGACTTGCCGTGGCAACGACGTTCTGTATGTTAATGATCGGCTCCGCCACTCCTCCACGACTCCTCAGAGAAATACGCCGAGGAAACCGTCACCATCCTATAAAGGTGCTTTCGCTTGAGTACAATCTCTAGTTCTTCCTGTCATTCAGTAGTTAGAGAAAGAGGGGTTTGGGAAATCCATTCCCCAACATACGTCGTAGTTGGTAGTTTTGTGTGTGGCTCATCGGGTGTGCACACGTCAATACTGACTAACGATGGTCCGCATTACTGCGGCCGCAGGTCATCTCTATTCTTATCTACCTTCCTGACATGAGTAAGCCATCAATCCAAAGTGAGCACACCATGAAAGAAAAAGGCGAACTAGTCGAGGGCATGTACACCAGAGTCAATCACGACACATTGACGCGATTCGTGATTGATGTTCTCAGCAAGTTCGGAGTTCCAAGAGAGGATGCGACCATAACTGCTCACGTCTTGGTCAAGGCTGATCTCAGAGGAATCGAGTCCCACGGTGTGGCGAGACTGAAGCGCTACACGGATGGGCTGAAGAATGGCGTTGTGAAGACTCATCCAAACATCAGAACGGTTCTTGAAACACCGGTGACGGCGGTCTTGGACGGGAACTTCGGGTTGGGTCAAGTGGTATCAAATAAGGCCATGAGTATGGCCATTGACAAGGCGAAGCGTGGCTACGTTGGGCTTGTTGCTGTTCGGAACAGTAACCATTTTGGAATCGCTGGCTTCTACGGTCTGATGGCCCTTGAACACAACCTGATCGGACTGGTAACTACTAACAGCGAACCGCTCGTTGCACCTACCTTTTCAAAACAGAAATTCCTAGGAACGAACCCGATCTGCATAACTGTGCCAACCGGGCAGGGAGGATTTGTGCTCGACATGGCAACGAGCGTCGCTCCGATAGGTAAGATAGAAGTTGCCAGAAGAATAGGCAAGAAAGTGCCTCTCGGATGGGGGATCGACCGTGAAGGCAACGTGACAGACAATCCTGAGGAGGTCGCAAAGGGGGCACTCGTTCCGCTTGGAGGCCTTGGAGAGACATTGAGTGGCCACAAAGGATACGGTCTAGGCGCAGTAGTTGACATCTTCTCTGGAGTCCTGTCCGGCGCGGCCTGGGCCGGGAACGTGGGAAAGACTCAAGGTCCTGGGCCAGCGAACGTGGGTCACTTCTTTGGCGCATTGAGAGTGGACGCTTTCATGCCTCTGCCTGATTTCAAGGTCAGAATGGACGAGTTCATTCGTTCCCTCAAAAAGGCAGAGCGGCTCAGAGATCAGCAGGAGATCTACGTCGCAGGAGAGAAGTCTTCGTACACGGAATCAGTCAGAAGACGAATCGGAGTAGCACTCGATGCAAGAACTATCGAGATGTTGGAGCAACTGGGATCTGAGACCGGCGTGGAACTTCCATTCAGAAGATAGGGGCGCGCAACAGGCCTAGGCAAGAGACGACCAAGAATGAACGTTCTGTGACATCGAGCATTCATGGTGAGCCAAAAGAATGGAAGCAAATCAGTCATTTCGAGTCTGTTCACACTACTTAAATGCTCGATGTGTTCATTTCCTGCGGAAGAGGTAGATGCGATGAAGAGTTGCTTAAAACTGTACGGACCAAAAATCGCTGGTGCTCTGTCGGCATTAGAGGAAATGGTTGAAGAGATTCGAGAAGACACAACGATGAGCAGAATAGTCGTAACGACCGACCCATCAATCGATCTCATGACCGAGCAGATGATCAACGACGGTGCTCACACACTTGGTGAATATGATTTTGTAGTAGAGTGGCGAGTTGCGCCCGCGCCGAGAAACCTGAGAAAGCTGATCAGAAAGATAGATCAGGTCCTCGCGCCAACTGGCTGCAGGTACACCATCACTTCGAAATAGCATGCAATTGATTGGTGACACGCTATCGTTCGAAAGGGCACACGCTTCATCAACCTGAAAAAGCTGTCGCAGACACTCATTATGCCAGCAGAATCTTGAGCGGCACGTGACTTGTTTCAGGGGCAAATGCCTCTCCGTACTTGCATCTGCCCGCCACGCCCCTAAACTGGGCCATGCGATTGATCCACAGCATGTAGGTTCTCAGAAGTCGCTTCTGTGTTCGGTAGGCCCCCCTAATGATTCTCAACTTCTCCACATATTGATCAGTAATGTCAGCTATGACGAGAGACTTTGCTGCTATTGGATTTCCAAAGATGCCACTGAGTGTTTCATAGAAGTACGCTCCAGAAGGCAGCCATTCTTGTCCTCTCCCTCCATAGGCCTGTGTGGGCGCATGAAAGAGCGCCTCCAGCACCATGAAAGATACTTCTCTGTGAACTCTATGCCTGTCCTCGGGATGCGGAAGAAGAACAAGGTCAGGCTTCAATTCCCTTATCTTGCTCGTGAACAACTCAACGTTCAGTCGACGCACCAGCGGTTCCTGAATACCTAAGAATTCTGAACGTCCAGAAAGCCCCAGTTCTCTTCTGCTGACCTCAAACTCCCTTCTCCTTATCTCCTCGACTTCAGACAGTCTTCCTGGACTGGGAGTTCCGCCCGTTCCGGAGGATGCCACAAGGACTATGACCTCGGTTCCCCATCTTCTGTACTTCAGTATGGTTCCTCCACAGGAGAGTAGTTCATCATCGGCGTGGGGAGCGAAAACAAGGATCCTTCTGGGAACAACGACGTCAATTGCTCTTCTGGATTCCTTTCCTACGATTGGTGTCAGGTTCAGAATTGTCCTTCTGATGGCTCGCGCATCAGTCTTCCTGGCCACGCGATCAGCTCCGCTGCTAGCTAGAGGCCCGCCTTTGTAAGAGGATTACGATTTATCGCTGCTTGTGCGCGTCTGCTACATGCTTACTCTTCTTTCTGGATGAGGCCGCAGTCAGAACAACGCCATATTTTGAACTCAATTTCGTTGATCACGTACTTCTTGTGTCGATGTCGACACTTCGTGGCACGTGATCGTTCGGCCGGTAGAACAACTGTCTCGGCCTTCTGAAGTTGAGCCATTTTGTATCAGTCCAAGGGACGTGACTGTGATCTCCGGTTTTTGAGGGTTTTGTCTCGACTGGAACAAGCGCCGCTTCCTCTGAGATTCCGGTAACGGAAAGTTGATATGGGCCGAGTTTTTCGGTCGCTCAGACCGCAGTTGTCTGACACCAATAACCTACTCGGAATTTGCGACTGTCTGTCAGCCACGCGAACTCTTGTGACCGTGTCAGCAGTGTGCCGTTGTCCAACAACAAGAAGGACCTCTATCATAACGCGGGTCGAATGCGACATAACACAATTAACCAGAGAACACCCCCCATCTCAGAGCGGATATCGGTAGACGTTATCTTGGTGGAAGCAAGTCATGAGCCAAAGGAACCTTGAGAGTACTGAACAAAGGAATCCGCGATCAACGCACATAGACACTATGACTAGTCTTGAGATAGTCCGCCTAATCAACAGAGAGGATCAGAAAGTCGCCAGAGCTGTTGCCAAAGAAGCGAACCGAATCGCTCGAATCATAGTGAGATCGTCGAACGTCTGAGACTGGGAGGCAGAGTCTTCTATGTTGGTGCAGGCACAAGCGGAAGGCTCGGTGTTCTGGACGCAACAGAGATGCCGCCAACATTTGGGGTTTCTTCAAAGACCTTCCAAGGGATGATTGCTGGGGGATGGAAGGCACTCAGGATGTCTATTGAACGGGCAGAAGATGATCAACTGTCCGTTGGGAGAGAGTTGAAGAGGAGAGGCTTCTGCGAAAGAGATGTCCTGATTGGGCTTTCAGCCAGCGGAAAGACCCCCTTCGTCTTGGCAGCTATGCGAGCAGCTAGGCAGATTGGCGGCAGGTGTTTTGGAATCACATGCAACCGGAGTTCCAGGATGGCCAGCTTGGCTCACGAGACTGTTGTCCTCAGAGTGGGGCCCGAGGCGGTCGCTGGGAGCTCAAGGATGAAGTGTGGAACCGGCCAGAAGATGGTTCTCAACATGATAAGCACAGGTTCCATGATCAGACTTGGAAGGGCGTATGAAGGACTGATGATTGACATGCAGCCAAAGAACCGAAAGCTCAAGAGAAGAGCTGCTCTGATCATATCGGAAATCGCGAGAGTTGACAAAGCCACTGCCGAAAGAGCACTAAGAAAGGCGAGAGGTAACATTCGGCTGGCCATCCTATCGCTCGGTTCATACATCTCCACCAAGCCCAAACCAGAGCCCAAGAAGAAATAGAGATACTCACAGCGCGCGCTAACGCAGTATTTGGCGATTTGACCATCCTGGGTGGCAGCCAAAATTCAGGATTCGGCGTTCGTTTGAACCGTCTCTGTTGACCATCCATATACCAGTATTTAGACCGGAGAGGGTAATATCCCACTCTAGGTCTAAGCTGTGTGGATCAGGTATACTATAGCGCGCCCTGATTTACAAAGAGACGCGTGAAGGCTGGCTCTGCAGGGGTGCGATGACCGAGTAACTTCGATGGGACTAGAGTTCAGAAGCTATCCGATCGATACTCCAGCGTCCACAAATATCGTGGTGCCAGTAACCAACCTTGAGTCATCAGAAGCCAGAAAAACGGCGGCCCCGGCAATATCCTCTGGCTTGCCAATTATCCCTAAGGGAATCCGAGATAGCCTCGTCTGTCTGTACTCTGGATTTGCCAAGTCTTTCCTATTGAGATCCGTCTCGATAAGACCGGGGGCGATTCCATTAACATTGATCTTGTATGGCGCCAACTCCACGGCCATCTGCTTGGTAAGCATTGCAACCCCTGCCTTCGAAACTGAGTAATGTGTCACATTTGGACTAGCGATTATCTGATTTGCCGAGGCTATATTGATGATTCTGCCTTGTCGTCTCTCGACCATGTGCCTTGCGACTGCCTGACCACACAAAAAATACCCTTTCAGATTGATCCTCATTATCAAATCCCACTCTTCTTCTGATATCTCTAGGAAAGGTGTTCTCCTGATTACGCCAGCATTGTTCACAAGGATGTCTATCAGGCCATATTCCTCTAGTACCCTGGAAATCATTTCCTGGACCTGTTCTACCGAGGACGTGTCTGCACGGAAGCACTGGCTTTTTCCTCCCAAGCTTCTGATCTCTTTGGTCGTCTTTGTCGCCGCGGCATCATCGCTAACGTAGTTGATGGCAACACTGGCACCTTCCTTCGCGAAAGCCAGTGCAATTCCCCTACCGATACCTCTACTTCCCCCTGTCACCAAGGCAATCTTGCCGAGCAATTTCATTTTCCCAAATTCACCGAACATATGATCGAGTTACTTGATTTATAAGAATTAACGCGCACTTTCCTCTAGAGTCCAAGAAGAAATAGAGGTACTCACAGATACTTCTGCACCGAGACGCGCCAACTGAAACGCCGAATGACTGGATGCGCTATGAGAACGATAATTGGACTTATGTCTGGGACCTCTGCGGACGGGATCACGGCCGCCGCGGTCCAAGTTTCTGGAATTGACGAGCGAACTAAACTGAAGGTCCTGGCTTGGAACTCATATCCGTATGACCCTGCCTTCAGGAAGGAGATCTTCAAGCTTTTCTCACGGAAGACTGGGACTGTCGACAGAATTTGCGAAATGAATTTCGCTCTTGGAGAAGAGTTCGCCAAAGCAGCCATCAGAATAATGAGACAGAGCAAGCTGTCTCGAAACGACATTGACCTAATAGCCTCATATGGCCAGACGATCTATCATATTCCTCATGAACCCAGATCTACCCTGCAGGTCGGGCAGGCGGCAGTGATCGCCGAAAGAACCAGCATCACCACCGTCTCTGACTTCAGGTCTAGGGACATAGCTGCCGGCGGCCAAGGGGCTCCTCTTGTCGCCTTGGCAGATTTCTTTCTGTTCAGGAATCCGAGCAAAGGCTGTGCAATACAGAACATAGGTGGAATAGCAAACGTCACCGTGATCCCGCCATCGGCAAGGCTGGAAGATGTCTATGCCTTTGACACAGGACCAGGCAACATGATCATAGACTCCGTGATGCGCAAGTTGACAAGAGGTCGGCTTTCAATGGACAGGGATGGCATTGTTGCTGAGCGAGGCAGAGTTGACAGTCGCCTATTGAGCTGGCTCATGAAGTCGCTATTTGTTAGGAAACCCCCTCCAAAGACAACAGGCAGAGAAGATTTCGGAGATGAATTCAGCGAGTCCTATCTGAAAAATGCTGAACTGAAGAGGTTAAAGAAGGAGGATATTGTAGCCACGGCGACAGCATTCACTACCGAATCCATTGCTCACAACTATCAGAAATTTGTGTATTCTCGGTCGCGCATAGACGAGATAATACTTGGCGGAGGGGGATCCAAGAATCGGACGCTCGTCAGGATGCTTCGAGAGAGACTCGGGCGCTCGATACTGTTTCATGAGGATTTCGGCATCCCATCAGAAGCGAAAGAGGCGTGCGCATTTGCCATTCTGGGAAATCAGACGATGGAAAGGAGAGCAGGAAACGTTCCCTCAGCCACAGGGGCCTCGAGAACAGTAGTCTTGGGCACAATATGCCCCGGACGAAAATAGACATAAGCTGTTTCCAGTGGTTCTTTCCGCCGAGCCTCGCTGTTCAAGGGAATAGCAATTTCTCAGATTGCTCTATGTTACCTATCACCGCAGAAGTCAATTCGATCCCAGTGGACATGAGTTCCAGAATGAATGCCCCTACCACAGGCCTGTGCAACGGCTTCACTATCTCCACTTCGCTATCCAACCTCTCGGCGAACCTCCGCCTGAACCATTCAGAGCCCTCAAAGACTCCTCCACAGAGAGCAAGCTTAGGATTCCTGAGACGAAGCCTTCCAATCAAGGCCCCGACAGTACTCTTGAGGGCCTCGCACTCGGCATCGACAATCCGGACGGCAACCTCATCGCCACTGATCGCCGCTTCGACCACCTTTTCCGAGAATGTCGCCAGATTCTCCTTGTCAATACCTTCAAGATAGAATGCTCTGACGAGATCCTCAACTCGCTTTATTCGAAAGAAGTCAAGTGACGCATCTGTAAGAGAGGTATGAGGAAGGATTAGGTCATAGGATCTTACCACGGCACGAATCCCCTCCAAGCCAAGATGGTGCGCACTACCTTCATCTCCCAGAATATGCCCCCAACCCCCAGATCTAGCCAATTCTCCGCTTTCGCCAACTCCCATGGCAATAGATCCCGTCCCAGAAATCAATATCACACCAGGCTGTCCGACAAATGCACCGTAATATGCGACGTAACTATCACTGGTAACGAGAACGTTCTCTGCTCCGGTGGCCTCCTTCACTGCCAGCTCAACAGAAGATGGAGGATCAATAAGGCCGATCCCCGCAAGACCAGCGTATGCTGTCTGAGGCGATGCTTTGAAATCCAGCGCCCCGAGTGCCTCGTGCTGTGAATCAGCAATCGATGTTCTCATTCTGGATATTCCTACAGCAAGGTAGTTGGATGAGCCACCTTGACCCGTGCCCAGTAATCTCCCGGCTTCGTCACCAATCACGCAAGTGGTCTTGGTACCTCCCCCCTCTATGCCTGACAAAACCCTCAATGTGCGAGATCTCCTTGTTCTGACATGGTGCATACTATCCACAAGGCGTACGCACGTGACGTCACGCCGAGTGGTTCATGGGCCTTTTTCGAAGGTCTGGAGAACGCCTTTCGGCCCATCTTTGGATTGAAGCAATTTCCTGTACCTCTTCTCCTTGATCCGCTTTGCTGAGGTCTTCAGTTCCTCTCTTTGAGCGAAATGATCATGCACCTTGCTGCGTGCAAGAGCCTCCATGACTTTTCCCTGAAAGAAACCGTCAAGGTTCTTTGCCTCGCATATGGGGCAATCGCACTCGAGCTTTTTGCCGTGGATTTCGCGCCAGCCCTTCCGCTTTAGAACACTCCAAGCTGTTCGGTCAAAGAGGTTGATCTTGTCCTTCGTTAGAGGCACTGGTGGAGGTGGGACTATCCACCTGTTGAAGCTGTCTACTCCGAAGTATGGCAGTATCATGCCCTGCGAACATGAGGCGGCCTTTCGGCCGAACAGAACCTTTGGAGGAACCTGGAAGATGTGAATCCACATGCCCGGTCTTTTCTTCTTGATCTCCTCGATAGCTCTTAGCGTGTGGTAGTGAAATCCTCCTTTCATGTCAACGCCAAGGCATGAGGGGTTTCGCTTCAGTATCGGCTCAAGGTATTTCTCAAAGTCCTCCTTCGTGGGTTGAGCTAACAGGACCGGCATGAGCGGTCTGTCAAAGCCTCGTTCCTCACTCCATCTTGAAGCCGATGAATAAAGCGAGACGTAGTCTTCTGGGCTGATGTCTGCTGTCTGCTGAACAGTCACTATGTCAAAATCGCAGAAGAACTGAAGATCGAGCAGAGTCCTCATGTCTTGTACTCGCTCAACTTTGCTTTCACCCTTGAAGGCTAAATAGAGGAGCTGGGCAGTTTCCGCAAACATGGAACCTTCTCTCACGAGCCTTCCGGTGAGGTCTTTCAGGTATTTCTCCTCGGTGAGCACTCGCTTGAGCGTCTCCGGCGGCATCAGTTTCGCTGAAATCACTATTCTCCCTGGAGACAGTTGACTAATCTCAGTCAACTTCATTGCATTCATCTCACTGGATTGAACGAATTTTCCAGGCAGCTCAGCGTTCACACGGCCTAGCTCAAGTGTCGCCGCGGAGGCAGAAGTTGTCTCGTCAAAAGACTGACTCTTCAGCTTCAACTCAACCATTCGAAACTACATCCACGAAGACTACTGAACGATCTGGGTAAAATGGTTTCTCCGAAGGGAGCTAACCCTCTTAAGCTGAATGTCGAAGAAAAGTGAAGCACGATGAGTCTATCGCCGGCCAAAGCTTATCTTCGTTGGCTGTTCATTCACCTTGAGGAGCTGTCCAGATGGGAGCAGAAAGAGATCTTCTCATGATTCCCGGGCCAACCAATGTTGATCCGATTGTCTTAAGGGCTTTAAGCAGACCAACGGTTTCGCACGTGAGCTCGTCGTTCGCCTCAACATTCAAGAACGCACTTGAGAACCTGAAAAAAGTGATGAAGACTACGGGCGACGTGTTTGTTGTAGCGGGGTCTGGCACCCTGGCCATGGAGATGGCTGTGGCAAACATGATCGAGCCCAACGACAGAGTGCTAGTCGTATCAAACGGCTATTTCGGAGACAGATTTGTGGACGTCGTTTCCAGATTCAGCGACAAGGTTGAGAAGCTTTCTTTCGTATGGGGGAAGGCCGCCGAGCCAGACAAGATTGACGAGAAACTCAGACAAGGCAACTATAAGGCTGCAATTGTGGTTCACGTCGACACATCGACCGGAGCCGCCAACGATATCCACGAAATAGCACAGGTTGTCAAGAAGCATAACGCCCTATTCATCCTTGACACAGTCTGCTCGCTTGGAGGAATGGACGTGCAGGTTGATGCGTGGGGCATAGACGTATGCCTTTCGGGATCACAGAAAGCACTGGCTGTTCCTCCGGGGCTTGCGGTCTTGTCTGCAGGGAAGGAAGCATTAGATGCCCGGGCAAAGAGGAGGACGAAGGTTCAATCTTACTATATGGATTTCGAGAATTGGATTCCGGTCATGCGAGATCCTTCGAAATACTTTGCGACTCCTCCTGTCAACATGATCTATGGCCTGCATGAGAGCTTGAACATGGTTGCGGCTGAGGGCCTCGAGAAGAGGTTTGCTAGGCATGTTGCTCTGAGCAAGGCAGTTCAATCGGCCTTCACAAAGCTAGGCCTTGAGATCGTGGCAGAAGAGAATCGAAGAGCCTACACCATGACAGCGGCCTACTATCCTGCCAAGGTCGACGATGAATCATTTCGCAGCAGAATGGCAGCCAGACATGGAGTGGTCGTGGCTGGCGGTCTCGGCCAGTTGAGAGGAAAGAGTTTCAGAGTCGGCCATATGGGAAACGTCTCTCCAAACGACATCCTCGCTACAGTCGGAGCAGTTGAGACGACGCTGCTAAATCTTGGCTATCCTTTCCAAGCCGGAGCAGGGACTGGTGCAGCAGTAGAAGTGCTGAACAAGTTAGGCCTATCCTAGCCAAACAGTCAGGATGAACTCAATCAGCTTTCTTGCTCAGCTTGTTCTTCGTTACATGCTTGGCTATTGTCTTCAGAACATCTGTTCGACTCAAGGTTCCCTTGTCGACTAGCAGGTATCCCGTCTTGTCCCACCACGTTCCTGGTCTCGGAGAGCCGGGCTTCGATTGAAAGCTGAGAGGAATAGACTTCACTGCAGCCTCAATCTCAGCTAGTCTCGGTGAATCTGCTGACAGAGATTTGGAGAGCTTCCTGCCTTGTTTTCTAGTCTTGCCGCGGTCAATATTCGCTGGCCAGACCACAATCTTACCTGGCTGTCTCAATCCTGATCCGCAGTGAGATTAGGTTTTTTGAGTCAAGATTGCGCTTACCGTGCCGTCTTGTCCCGGTCTCGAGACAACAATGGCTTGACCCAAGGCTGTATCAATCACTGACCCTTTCGTTATTACGCCCCTTCGCTGGTAGTCAGGGTTAGCTGGGTTTCTGGTGACTCGTTTGATCTCAACCTTCTGGGTCTTCCCAGTGGCCGGGTCGGTCACGTTCGCGTGACTCCAAGTAAGCAAGGCCACCTTCTCTGATCCACCTCTTCCTCTTCTCTTCTGGATTTTCGCTTCTCCCACAATCGTTGCAGTGGGATCACTTCCCATTTCGTATGCTCTCTTTCCTCTGAATGCTTTCTTTCTTCCACCCGTAGGCTTTCGCTTCCTAGAATCTCCATGCCATTGGGGCAACTCTTGACACCTCTGTGGACCGCAGGTTTGCTGTCCTGAAACTAATATACCTTACTAGTTCTGGTTCTGTTAACTCTACGGCTCACGGCTTAGGCCGTTAACTGGCGACGTATGGTCTATTTCTTAGGTCTTCTGAAAATCATATTCTCTAGATTCTCTCTGAACGTAATATCATAGCATTGAAAGATGCTATCTCTACCAAGAACTACATGAGGTATCATACCAGCCTTAGTAGGCACTGATACTGTCTTATTTTCGAACTCACAGAATGGCGTAGATCCCTTTAGGATCTGTATCAGATCAATTTTCGTGTTATGCGTAGGGAACTCCCCACCAGCACCCAACGCTTTCGTCGTTTCCTCAGGGAGCGATACTCTCAAAGCATCAATATGTTCTATTGGAAAGAATGCACTTGTCGCACCAGAGTCCACAAGTGCATCGGTCCTGAATACGATCTCTCCATGTTTGATCCTAATATGAACTAACGGAAGACGGAAACGGCGTTTGAGTATTGGGTCATAGAAATTCAGATAATTGCATACTATTGCACGTTTGTAATCTGGACGAAACAAACGTGTGAGATCCTCACAGCAACATGTTTGAGTTTTCGGGAACTTTCATAATGAAGGGTTCTCTATCTGGGTGCTTTTTTCTTGCTTTCTCAAACACTTCTTTCGCACTGTTTCCTGAGACAATGTCTTTCTCAACTACTGCTATCCACTTCCCGGACTCTAGTTTTTCACTGATCGACATTATGTAGTCGAATTCGTTTTTCATTTCTTCTTCACTCCACTCTTCAAGGGACATCTATCTAAACCAGTGGATAGCATCTTACTGACAATCTCCTCGTTCTTCTTATGCGCGTTATTATATTTATCTGTGTTTGCAACCAAACGACATTCAACGTTGTTTTGGATGACCATCATGTGGATTGTTGATCCATAGGAGAATAGCTTCTTGCACAGCTTCAGAGATATTGCCCTTTTTCATTCCTTTACGCTTAAAGACCTGCTCTTTGAATCGTTCTTCCTGATCCTCGGTCAAATACACGTCTAGGCGTTTCTTTCCTTTGGGAACGTTCGGAGTCATGTTCGTTCATCATGGTATACCGCTTACTCACTTATAGGGTTTACCACTAAACCACTAAGCTTAAGTTAGCGCGCGCGCAACCGTAGCAAGGTCATCTATGGTAGATGCACGCGGCAGCGTGCTGGAGCCTACTGCTTGGCGTCCTCTGTGATCAATGATTCTGCTATCTTGACAAGGTTCTCCAGGACTTTGGCCCATGAATCCATCCCCCAATACGTCTGCAGGTACTCCATTTTGCCGTACAGCCGATCTGTCACGACAACGGTGATTCTCTTCATCTCATCTCCGCCTAAGCTGAACACTTTCTCCTCTTGTGGATAGCCGCACGTGAAATGCTTATCTCTGGAGCATAGTTCAGCGCATAGGGAGGTAGGCATGTGACAGACGAGTTTCTGAAGCTATCTCACGGAGCCGGCGGCACGCTGATGGATGAGGTGATCCGAAAGACGATCATGTCGTCGTTCTCGGTACGTAAAGCGATGAACGGTGTGGGCATCGATGAGCTTGACGATGGTTCATCCCTGAGGCTCGACGGATGTGAGATTGTCACCTCAATGGACGGGCATACTGTGAGCCCCATCTTCTTCCCAGGTGGAGACATAGGTCGACTTTCTATCTGCGGGACCAGCAACGATCTCGCGATGATGGGTGCAAGGCCGGTGGCTTTGCTCGACTCAATAGTTGTGGAAGAGGGATTCAGCTTTGCTGACCTAGCACGAATAGCTCGGTCGATGGAGGAGGCGGCGAGAGAGGTGGCCATTGCGATAATAGGAGGAGATTTCAAAGTGATGCCAAAGGGCAGCCTCGATCAGATGGTCATTGCAACATGTGGGATAGGGATCGCTGGGAGGGGGAAGGTTGTGCTTGATAGCGGAGCCAAACCAGGCGACAAGGTCATAGTGACAGGGCCAATAGGTGATCATGGCGTGGCCCTGCTTGCAGCCCGAGAGCAGTTTCACCTCAATATCGACATCACGTCCGATGTAGCTCCCATCTGGAAGACAATCGAGGCTGCCCTCGGCGAAGGCAACATCACCGCGATGAAAGATCCGACAAGAGGGGGATTAGCATCGGCCTTGAATGATATTGCAGCTAGATCGAATGTGAGCATATGGCTGGATCAAGATCAGATTCCAATAAAGGAAAGTGTACGATCTGCTTCGGAAATGCTTGGGCTCGATCCGTATGAAATCACGTGCGAAGGCCGGGCGGTAATGTGCGTTTCGGAAACCGACGCTGAAAATGTCCTTCATGCGATAAGGAAAACGAAACATGGCCAGGAAGCTGCTCTCATCGGAGATGTGAAGGCTGAACGACCGGGCTACGTCCTACTCATGACACAGGTAGGCGGCACGAGAGTAATTGACAAACCAATCGGAGAGCCAATACCTAGGGTATGCTAGCGCGCGCGCTTCGAGCCATATACCCATATGCCTCTTCAGGCGTTCCTCTCCGTTAGTCAAGGTCGCACCCCTCTCCGTTAAGGTTGCTTCCTGCTCGTTCCCGGGATGTATCAGTCGCCACAGGCTTTCCCGATGCGTGTTCTATTCTCCCAAGATTTGAACCATCAGGTCTCTCGACCGATTGCGTGTGTCTAGCTCAACAAAGACAACCTGTTGCCATGTTCCAAGGGTTAGCTTCCCGCCTTTGACTGGGACGGTAAGTGAAGGCCCAAGCAGCGATGCTCTGACATGTGAATGCCCATTTCCATCATGCCATCGCTTCTCATGCTCGTAGAAACCATCCTTAGGCGCCACCCTCTCCAGCGAAGCAGGCAAATCTGCCAGAAGGCCAGGTTCGTACTCTATTGTCGTCACTGCAGCAGTTGAGCCCGTCACAAAAACCGTAACGATACCGTTCTTGATTTCATTCTGCTCAACCGCCTCCTGAACCTGAGCGGTGATATCGACAATGTCCACCTCACCCCTGGTCTTCAGACTGATTGTTTCAGAGAAGACTTTCATTGAGACTACCCCGCAGCATCGTCAATCGTCAAAGCAAGTTCGCTGCACGCAGCGTTTCTCTCGCAGCTTTACCTGTGCTCTGTGCCCACGCCGCAATGGCAGCCGTGTCACTACCGATGCAGAAATCTCGGCAGCCGAGGTCTATCCACTTCTGCATATCCTCCACGTTACACTCTGCCCTGATGCGTATGCCTCTCCGCTTGGCTGCATGGTAGCTCCGTTCCATGGCCTCAGTAATCTGAGGGTTCCTATATCCCTCTCCGGGGCGGCCGATGGAAACTGAGAAGTCGCTTGGCCCAAACTGGACCATGTCTATCCCTGGCACGGAGAGCGCTTCCTCGATATCATCGGCGAGACTCTTCGTCTCAATCATAATCGCAATCACAATGCTATCTATGTGTTTCACGTAATCTGCGAGCGTCACAGGTTCGCCCCTGACCGTGCCATACCCCATCACTCGCCCGTATTGTACTCCGTTGATTCCGCCTTGAGGAATCAGCTTAACCGATTGAACGCATTTCCTTACGTCCTCGGCAGTCCGGCAGTCGGCGAAGAGCATGGCCGTGAATCCGGCTTGAATTGCCCGAGTAGCGATGAATGTCCTCGGCTCCTGATCTATCTTTATCATTGCATCCATATCTGTGACTTCGCAGGCACGCGCAAGATGCTCCAAGTCGTGCAATGTATAGGGCCCATAC
>Ga0209725_1001155_pt1 | contig 15352 bp, 15 predicted proteins | sample I18A1metaG_FD_184145 | JGI IMG/M metagenome (GOLD analysis project Ga0209725, IMG submission 184145) | Lake sediment bacterial and archeal communities from Gulf of Boni, Indonesia to study Microbial Dark Matter (Phase II) - ​I18A1 metaG... | ecosystem: Environmental > Aquatic > Freshwater > Lake... | reverse complement strand
CTCAATGATAGTCGATGACGGGACGAAGGCTGGATGCCTTAGACTGGACAGAGATCTGGCACTCTACGGCAGAGAAACCCGTCCAATCCATAGGGCTCTGGCCTACACCTCCAACCCGTTTCTCCCGGGATTGAGCAGCCAAGAAGATCAATGCCTCGCCCTTGTGACCTCGGCAGGCATCCCAGTGAAGCAAGAGGAACGATGGAGGACCCTGGCAGACCTGCGAGAAGATGAAAAACAGAACCTGCTGTCAGCAATAATCAAAGCTGTCGCATCCAAAGGAAGCGCCGGAAAGGTCGCGCTCAACCTCATAGGCACAGCCTACACCCTACCCAAGGAAGACAGAGGAGTACCGACGAGAGATGCCCGAGAATTCTCCTCTCTTCTCAATGCATGCGGAAGGATGAATCGCCAAGGACTTGCGTTAAGTATCTGCCTGGGAGAAAGGGACGGCGCCTTGGACGAAGCACAAGAGGTCTTGGCCGAGTATCGCAAAACGGTTGCCCAGTATATGACGTGGATTGCGGAGACACCTGAACGCGTCGAAGAATTGGACTCAATCTACTTAATCCATGGAGAGGGAACAATTGATGAAAACATGACTGGCACTATCTCAACCATCCTGGTCTCCTCAAGCATGTTTAATCCCATGAAAGCAGTCCTGATCCTGGCCACGACACGCGCTGGGGAATTGAAGCTCTCAGCAAGAGGAACTGAGCAACTCGTCGCAGCAGGCGTGAATCTCGGAAAGCTGCTCCAGGAACTGACTACAAAATACAAAGGATCAGGAGGAGGCCATGATATCGCCGCAGGCGCAAACATCCCAACAGACTCCGCGAAAGAGTTCTTCAAGAAACTTGACTCCGAGATCATGCAAGCAATGAAGGCGAAAGCTTGAAAGCGAAAATAGTCTTCCAAGCGGACAGCCGTGATGAGGCAGAGGCCATGGCAAGCGCATTAAACCCCGACAATCAAAAAGTCCCACCCGGAATGAGAATATCCACAACATCCAAAGGATCGAAAGTTGTGACGCAAATAGAGTTCTCTGGAAGAATACAGACTCTCATGATGACCATCGACGATTTGCTCAAGTGCGCTCAGGCAGCTGAGCAATCACTCAAGTCAGTATCCCACACATCCACCTGAGAGCCCATTCGCTCCTGCCGAAGCCCGCGCGCATTGAATTCTGGGCCCGCGAAGAAACCGAACCAGACCGAATGCCCAACACCTGCCAAGTCCCTGTGCAATGTCGAGAAAACATTAATTAGCGCCAGTCTGGGTAGGAACGGTCTTCAACGGAGGAAATGGTTTGTCGAAAGCGCCGAGGAAGGTCAGAGACAAATGGCGTTCCAAGGATTGGTATGCAATATACACTCCATCTTACTTCGGTGAACAGAACATCGCTGAGATACCTTGCGAAGATCCCTCCAAGGTCACTGGCAGGGTTGTTGAGAGCACCTTATATGATATCACAGGAGACTTTGCTCACCAGTCCACAAAACTCTACTTCTTGGCAACAGGCGTGAAAGGTAACAGGGCGGAAACGACACTGAAGGGTCACGAGTATTCAACCGACTACCTCAGAAGCTTGGTGAGAAGGGGAAGTTCAAGAATAGACTGCATTGATCGAGTTACGACAAAAGACAACTTCGTCACGAGAATCTCTGTAGTTGCATTCGCGCGAGGCAGAGTGAACGCTGCACAGGAGCATGCTATCAGAGCGGTCATGCGAAGGGTCATGACGGAGAAGGCGAGTAGCCTTACCTATGATCAACTGTCACAGGAAATGGTTCTAGGCAAGATTGGATCAGATATCTACAATGAGGCCAAGAAGATAGCTCCACTAAGACATGTCGGAGTCAGAAAATCCAGATTGCTGAACCTTTCTCCGGAACTCGAAGAGATCGTTCGGCAAGTCAAGAAGAGCTAACCGCTCTTAAGCTCTGTCTAGAAAGAACTGCATTCCTGCCGAAGTGTGAAATATCCCAACGGCGTCATACTGTGTTATGGAAGAGCCGAAGAAAAGCATGTTCGGCACCTCAGGGATTAGGGGCGTCGTTAACACCGAAGTCACGCCCATCCTTGCCCTGAGGATTGGAGCGGCTCTTGCCGACGTTTTCAGAACCGGATTGTTGACGCTTGGCAGAGATACGCGAACGTCTGGACAGATGTTATCTTCCGCAGTAGCAGCCGGTGCTCTCTCTGGAGGATTGGGTGTCGTGGATCTGGGGGTCCTGCCCACTCCCGCGCTTGCATATCTGACAAAGTCTCTGAAAGCAGTGTCAGGTGTTATGGTTACGGCCAGCCATAATCCTCCTGAATTCAACGGCCTGAAGCTCTTTGATCGAGAAGGAAAAGCGTACGATACCGTCCTTCAAACACAAATTGAGAATACGTACCAAGAAGGTAGATGTGCCAGAGTAGACTGGAAGCAGTTGAAGAATGTCTCCTCGGTTGATCATAACCTCGCTTACAGGAATATGATCACGTCCGGAACAGGTCTTGAGAGGAGGTGGGATGTGGCGGTTGATTTTGGATCGGGGGCATCTCACCAAATCGCCTCTGACATTTTCAGATCTCTTCGATGTCGCGTGGTTACTCTCAATGCACAACCCGATGGATTCTTTCCGGGGCGAGACTCAGAGCCGACACATGAATCCCTAGGAACCCTGTCGGCCACTGTACGCAGAATGGCGTGCGACATCGGTATTGCCTTTGATGGAGACGCAGACAGAGTCAGCTTCGTCGATGAGTCAGGCAGATACATACCGGGAGATGTGGCACTGGCGGCTTTCTCATCGCGCCTCGTGGCAGAACGGAAGGGAGGAACTGTAGCTATCCCTATTGATTCTTCACTGTCAGTTCAGGAGGCAATCGAGATGCGTGGAGGGAAGGTTGTTTGGACGAAGGTTGGAGATGCAAATGTGGCTGAAGCAATCATTCGCACGAAGGCGCTGTTTGGAGGCGAACCATCCGGCGCCTGGATCCACCCTAACTATCATCTCTGCCCCGACGGGATTCTGTCAGCTGTTCTCACGATGAAAGCAGTGGAACAGACAAAGGCCAGCATACACGAGTTCTTCTCCAAGGTGCCAACATACCCCGTCAAGAGAGGCAAGATCTCCTGCAGCAACAACCTGAAAGCTAAGGTAATGCGAGATTTGGCTTCTGACCTGCCGAAAGCTCTTGGAGGTAAACCGAAGATCACAGAACTGGATGGAGTCCGGATTCAAGTTCCTTCCGGGTGGCTATTAGTGAGGCCGAGCGGTACTGAGCCTGCCATAAGGCTGACAGCTGAGGCGCGATCAGAACAGCTGGTGGAACAACTTTTCAAGACAGCCCACGATCTATGCATCGACAGGATAAGAGAGTATCAGGCTTGAAAGCAGTTGTGCTGGCTGCTGGGGAAGGCGTCCGACTCAGACCTCTCACAGAGAAGAGACCGAAGAACCTCATTCAGGTTGCATGCAAACCAATCCTTGAGCACCTGATTCAAAACCTGGTCTCTTCAGGCGTAACCGAGATACTTCTCGTGGTCGGCGCAAAGACAGACTCGATCCAGAGACATTTTGGCAACGGAAAAGGTCTCGGCGCCAGTCTAGGTTATGTGGTACAACCCGAGGTTTTGGGCACAGCCAATGCAGTAGGGATGGCCAAGGATTTCGTGCAAAACGAACCATTCTTGGCGCTCTACGGAGACATATTCGTGCTTGGAGACGCCGTCAAGAGGGTTCTGGACAGCTTCAGAAAAGACACTCTTGGAGTTTCAATGGCGGTCTCTTCCGTGTCCGACCCGCAGTTTTATGGTATTGCGAAACTTGAAGGAGAATACGTGAGATCGCTCGTCGAGAAGCCGTCACCTGAAGATGGCTATGGAAACATGGCTAACGCAGGGATCTTTGCCTTCCCTCCAAAGATCTTCACCGCGATAGAGAGTACGCCTGAATCCAAGAGGGGAGAATATGAGATCACGGATTCCGTTGGGCTGCTGATTCATAGTGGCACGAGAGTCAGAGCTGTAGAGCTTGCTCCAGGGTCATGGAAGGACATTGGAAGGCCCTGGGATCTGCTCGAGGCAAATGAGATCGCCCTCAAAGACATGAAGCCGAATCTCAGAGGGGAGATTGAAGACGGTACACATTTGGCTGGATCCATAGTGGTAAAGGAACATGCGCGCATAAGATCCGGCTCATACATAGAAGGCCCAGTCTGTATTGCTGAAGGCGCAGAGATTGGGCCGAACTGTTACATCCGGTCACACACAAGCATAGGCAGAAACGTTAGGGTTGGAAACGGATGTGAAATAAAGAACAGTATTGTGATGGACGATACTAAGATACCTCACCTGTCATATGTGGGGGACAGCATAATCGGGGAAAGATGCAATTTCGGCGCTGGAACCATGATTGCCAATCTTCGGTTCGATGACAAACCTGTCAGAATGATGATCTCTGAAAGATTGGTGGACACCGGGAGAAGAAAGTTGGGCGCGGTCATAGGGGATGATGTTCAGACCGGAATCAATGTGAGTATCATGCCCGGCGTCAAGATCGGTTCAGATTCATGGATTGGCCCATCCCAGACTGTTGCCAGAGACGTTCCGCGGAACGGTCGGATTCTGTGATAAAGGCTTAGAGGGATCTCTGAATAGACGGGATTATCGCATCTCGTTCGATCAACATGCTTCTGTGATCTCGGCCGTTTGATCTTATGCCGGCTCAGCCTCTCTTCTTTCCGCTGGCAATTGAGATGACGTCTCGATCCTTGAGCACGTAATCTTCTCCAACCCTCATCTTCGAGCGCGCCTCGACTCCGAAGATGAATCCCTCCCCCAAGTCGGAATGTATCATGTAAGCCAATTGTTTGGCGGTCGTACGATAGCGAACGAGATAGGCGTCTGGAAGAATTCTTCCTTTGTGGTCAGCCAGCTTCTCTGCATCCTCCACCGGATACACAGTGATCATTCCGAGAAGCTTGAAGTATGCGAAGTTGATGCTCTCTTGGACTCCGGTTGATCCCCACTTGATCAAGATCTTCTCTTTGATCGTGGTCAGGGCGGAAAGTTGCTGAGGTTTGAGCGAGGATTGGTCCAGTATGTTGAAGCTTACATCTCCGGGCTTGTAGTCTGTTAGACCCTTCTCTGCGGCTCTTCTTAGCGCCAGTTCCGCCTCCGCGCAGCACGGAACAACCGGGTACCCCGAATCCCTCAGCCTTTCGATGTTCTCTTCAGCGTAGGGTAGGTCGATCTTGTTGGCCGCGATCAACATTGGCTTTGACTCCTTTCGGATTGCTGTCATCAATCGAACAAGATCAGCATCGCTCCAGACGGTTGGATTCTCGTCATCTAGGGCGGCTGCCTGGAGAGCTCGGGAAATATGAGTTCTCTCTATTGCCAGCCCTGTAAGCCGACCTTCAAGGCCGATCGCTAGATCTTCCTTCGTTCCCTCGACGCTTTTGGCAATCTTATCCCAATCCTTTCGCACAATCTGGAACAGCCACATGTCGAGCTCCTTCTCCAGGAATCTGACGTCGTCAAGTGGATCATAGGTTCCCGGTTCGCACTGTTTCCCTTCGGGGTCTGTTGCTCCAGCGGCATCCACGATTTGGATCAGCACGTCAGCTCTTCGAATATCATCAAGGAACTGGTTTCCCAACCCTTTCCCTTGCCAAGCGCCTGGAACCAGTCCCGCGCAGTCTATGATCTCAACCGGCACCAGTCTGATTCCGTTGAAGCAGGCTGAGTTCACAGGCTCGTCCTTCACGCCGAATTCTGTGCAGACGCACGGAGTTCTGACGTAGCCCATTCCTCGGTTTGGCTTGATGGTTGTGAAGGGATAGTTCGCTATGGGAACCGAAACTAGAGTGGCTGCTGAGAAGAATGTGGATTTTCCGACGTTTGGTTTCCCAACGACTCCGATCAGATTTCCCAATCGCGATTCTCCTACATTCTTCAGTGCGCGCTTGGACATATAATTTGATGTTTTAGTAACAGGATTCTCCACAATAAATTCTTAAAGGATCAGCTGCAGGGTCTCAGCGTAGGGTCGCATGAACGTGAATGAGTGGAATCTCATCATTGTGGGAGCGGGACCGGCAGGACTAACCTCGGCCCTCTATGGCGCTAGGAGCGGACTGCGAACGCTCATCATAGAAGAGAAGACACCCGGGGGCTATCTCTCTGAGATACCTCTCGTAGAGAACTATCCGGGCTTCTCAGAGGGCATATCCGGCATGGATCTCGCCGCCAAGATGAATGAGCAAACCAAGAAAGCAGGAGCAGAGGTCCATGAAATAGAGGTGGCAGAATCAGTGCAAGTCAGCGAGCAGATTTTCAGACTGAAGACAGACCGTGCAGACTACTCCTGCGGAGCATTGATCTTTGCGACCGGTACCCATCGCAGACCGCTCGGAGTCAAAGGAGAAGATCAGCTAAGAGGACGAGGCGTCAGCTACTGCGCTCTGTGTGATGGAGCATTCTTCAAAGGCAAGAAGGTTGCTGTTGCGGGGGGAGGCAACTCAGCAGCAAGTTCAGCACTTTACCTGTCAAGCATAGCAGATCAGGTATACCTGATCCACAGAAGAAATGAATTTCGAGCTGAAGAAGCTATGATCAGGCCGGTCAAAGACAGCAACGTGCAATTCATAATGAATACCGAAATTCTAGAACTCAAAGGCGATCGAAAGTTGAGCTCCATACTGCTGAGAAACAAGGAAAACAACGATACCTTTGAGTTGCAGGTGGATGGCTTGTTTGTGGAAGTTGGCGAAATTCCAAACAACAAGTTGGCGCGTGATATTGGAGTCAAGCTTGACGAGGAAGGATATGTCCTTGTGGACAGCCGCCAGAGAACGAATCTGAAGGGCGTGTTTGCTGCAGGGGACATAACATCTCATTCCGTTAAGCAGATCTCGACTGCGGTGGGTCAGGGAGCGATGGCTGCAACTGAAGCCTTCTACTACCTCAAGAGGAGCTGATAGCAATGCACAGTACGGCTCAACCTTCACGCAAGATTTATCAATGGTGACTTTGGAGGTTAGCAGTCTCAGCAGTTCGATTCGATGCAGATGATTGAGGTCTCTGAAGAGAAATGTGTGCATACAAGCATATCTCCCAAGCATGGAGAAAACCATCCGGATCCTTCGTGAAAGAGGTCATGCGACAAGAAGTAATCAAGTGGAGAAGAGATCCAGTGATCCGGAGAATTGACAAGCCGACCCGACTTGATCGAGCAAGAAGCTTTGGATACAGAGCAAAGCAAGGCTTTGTGGTTGTGAGAGTCAGAATCAGGAGAGGGGGCGCCCGAAAATCTCGTCCGGTCTCTGGACGTAGACAAAGAGCCACAGGTGTGACCAAGTATACTCGCGCCAAGAGCTTGAAGGAGATCGCTCAGGATCGAGTTGCCAGAAGGTTTCCGAACCTTAGGGCTATGAACTCGTATTGGGTGTGGGCCGATGGAAGAAACACTTGGTTCGAAACAATCCTCGTTGATCCCCATCACCCTGCTATAAGAGGCACCGTGTAAGACCCTGAAAACGCGTTGGATACCTCATAGGGTAGGTTGAAGGATAGGAGACGAACCATGAGCAGGCCCCCTAGATCCATTGTGATAAGGCACAGGAAAGCCATGCACAGAACTCGCCAGGGGCGAGGATTCTCCGATGCTGAACTCAAAGAAGCAGGGATCTCCCATCTAGAAGCTAGAAGATTGAAATTGAGGATGGATCCGAGACGTCACACGAAGCTTGATGAGAACCTAAGGATACTCCAAATATGGCTGAAAGACAGGAAGGATCAAGACGCCAAGAAAGCCTAAAGCAATTTCAAGTCTCGCGTTATTTTGTCAATCAGATCAAACGGTGCCGGGCCAATCCCGATACAGGTAGCCGTGTCGGGAGGCAACTGTGTCAAGCCTCTGTCTCTAATCATTGCAGAGGGAATCCTCAGATCCTCGGCCACCTTCTCCAGCATCACAAGCTCCTCCTCTGACTTCACCTTGACGGCTATCTTGCGTTGTCCACCCTCCAGCCAGGCCTCAGCCCATTCACGACGCCGTTTCCTAGCTTCTTCCAGCGCTGCCACCGCTGCATGTGCGACCTGAACCGCGATCTTACCTCTTCCCATTTCGAGGTCGGCCCTTACCGCAATGACCATCTTATACCCAGATTCATCGAGGCCCAAAGTCATCGAGCAGTCTGTTGAGTTCCGAAACTGTTAAGCATTGCTGGGTCACAATGGAATCAGCATCGAACTCAGCGAACACTCACGATCGAGGCACATCGATGAGCAGCATTGTGAAGACCCGAGGGGCGGAGATCAGTGCGATCGCGAATGCCACTGAGGACGTTGAGAAAGTCTGCGTCGCGATCAGAAACCTGATGCCCTCTGATCTAGGCGCCAAAGCCGTCTTCATCCAAGAAGCCACCACTGGCCACCATGGCAATCCAATAACCACCGTAAGAACTACCTTCACCGAAAACAGTGACGTTGAGAACCTGATTAGGCATATCGCGTCAAGAATTTCCTCGCTAGACCGAGCGAACCTTACGGATCATTTGAGCCAGTATGTTGATCAGGACGGTAATTTATACCTTAGATTTGATAAGCAAGCAGCATACCTCAGAGAACTCCATCTGAGACAGGAAGATGCCATAAGGATCAAGATCAGATTCTATGCGAGTCGACACAAGCCTGACGTGATACGCACGATCTTCAAGGAAATAGGCCTGATAAGTTGAGAAAATTCGCGGACCTTCACCTGAAGCCGTCTTCAGGTGATTTGAAGAATGCGGAACAGATGGCCTGCTTGGCGGCAGAAATAGGATTCAGCCTTGTAGGAGTCACCTTTGGCCTTGAAACCTCGAGGGAAGCTAGGCTGGGCCTGATGAGGACTTTCGGTAATCAAGGCCTTGATGCGGTTTCAAGGGTAGATCTGAAACCTAGGAACAGGAAAGAGCTTCTCAGATCGCTAAGAGAAGCAAGAGGAGCATTTGACATAGTTGCAGTTGAATGCTCCAACAGCAACATCAGCTCCGTCGCCTTCAGGGATCGGAGAATAGATTTGGTGTTCTTCTCACTTACTGGCCTTGAATCAAGACTGCGCTGGCTTATGCCGAGACGATCGAACCGTGTGGTCGAGCTAAGTGTCAGTGACCTGCTAGTTGATGACTCGCTAGCCAGAGCGTCCTTGAATAGAACTCTCAATCTGATTGGAGAATCACAAAGAAGACGGATGCCAATCCTCCTATCAAGCGGTGCCACTAATGCGACAGAAATGAGAACGCCGAGGGACATGGCGGCGATTCTCTCAACGCTTCATCCAGAGTATGCGAAAACGATGGATTCCATCACTCACATTCCCCTTTCCCTGGTTCGCCACGCCCTGGAGAGAAGAAGACCAGGATTTGTTGCTGAAGGTGTACGTGTGGTGAAGACGAATCCATGAGAAGACCATCGAGGAGATACTTGGCGTTTAGAGTTGTTTCCGATGCTCCCCTCTCATTCGAGATACTCTCCGATCAAATAGACCAGTCTGTGAGACGGTTCTTTGGAGAGATTGGAGCTCTGCAAGCACATACCCGTCTAACAAGATACAACTCCACAGATAGGATAGGCGTTCTTCGATGCTCAGCGGCATGGCTCGAAAGAGTCAGAGCAGCTCTAGCTTTGACGACTAACATCGAAGGCTCACGATGCGCCTTCCTCACCTTAAGATCCTCGGGCACTCTCGCATCCCTCAAGAGAGCAATCGATCCGCTACACAGCCGGGCAACGCGAAACAAATAAGCCTCTGGAAGACAATCACCTAGCGGTAAGTGCGCGCCACCACTCCTGGATCATCAACATGGGAGCGAGATGTCGCAAGTGAGGGCGCAAATGTGTGGTTTTGTGACTTAGGTTCGCTCATTAGAAGCAGTATTAGCACGCCAGTGGACAGCGCTCCGATCATAGTGATCACAAATGGGGCCTTTGGCGATACGTTGTCATACAGCCAGCCAGCTATTGCAGGCGAGGGGATCGAAAGCAGGCTAGCGAGCAGAGACACGTTCCCGCTCGCACGGGCAAAACTGTCTTTTCCTACCGTATCCAACACGTACGAGTTCATCGCTGGCATCCATAGGCCATATCCGAGCCCCCAGAAGACCGCTGAGACGTACGCCATCTCAATCCTCGCGCCGAAAAGAATTGGAGGAAATGCTCCAAGCGCCATAAACTCGCTGATCGCTAGAAACCGTGTGGGCCTCGCCCTGTCCAACACTGGACCTAGGAGAAATGAGGCCAGAGCTGGGGAGGCGCTGCCGATCGCCACGACTATGCCAAGCTGCTCGGTGGTTGCGCCAAACTGTTTGTAGATGAAGATGTGGTAGAATGGGAAGGAGAGCCCCCATAGGCTCCAGTCTAAGGCTGACAAGTAGGCGAAGGTGCGCAGACGGCGATCGGTTGCGAATGCCTGCTTGACATAGCTTCCGAGCGAAGAGCTCGCCGTCGGTTCGGATTTCGTATGTGAAGGATACTTCAACACCATCAATACTAGCCCCACAATCATCAATCCAACCACGAGGGTGAATACTTCTCTGAAGGAGAGCTGAAATTTGTCCGCTACGTATCCTCCGATTAGTGGCGAAACAGTTGAGGCGAATTGTGTAACGCCAAGATCCAGACTGAATGCTTTTCCTCTCGTGCCGGCCATGGAACCCTTACCGACTGCTACAGTGGAAGAGAAAGCTCTGATGTACATGTCTAGGTTTGCAAACAACAGTCCAACAGCCAGCAGGCCCCAAGATTCAGTCAGCGCATACGCCATGTATCCTACAACAGTAGTCATCCCTCCTAGAAGATAGAATGGCTTCGGGCCATGGCGATCAGCCAAGGGACCCAGAAGCGGTCGAATCAGCGTAGCCAGAACCTGAACAATTGCCCGCACATTTCCAACAAAAGCCATCGCCACGTTCACGAAGACTATCAGTGGAGTGACGGATGGAGCTCCAAATCCGACCGCAAATCCAAATATCGAGTTGACAAGTATGACGAGCAGAACCTCTTTCCTCAATACACCGTATTCGCTCAGGTCAAGACCCAACAGAGTACACCAAATCCAAAGTCCAGCTCCGGTAAAGGCAAGCCTTGCACGCGATAGAGTTTGACCGAACCTATATTCCTTAATGACAAACCTGTTATCGGTGAAGACCACAATGATGAGTGAAGCGAAATGGCCCTGATTCTCTCCAAGAAGCATATTGAATCGGTTCTAACGATGAAAGAGAGCATAGCTACTGTTGAAGAAGCGTTCAGAGAACTTGCCTTGAAGACTGCTCAAATGCCGACGCGAGCTTCGCTATCAATCCTTGATAAAGAGGGCTGGATGGGAGCCATGCCTGCCTACCTGAGCAAGGCAGGAGCTCTGACAACAAAAATAGTCACATCCTATGAGAACAATCCTGCAAGACACAAACTTCCTACCATCATGGCTGTAATCGTCCTGAATGATCCTGAAACGGGAAGAACAGAAGCCGTGCTCGAAGGATCCTACATCACGGCGGTAAGAACCGGCGCGGTCAGCGGAGTCGCCACGGAATACCTAGCTAAAACAGATGCGACTACTGTCGGGATATTTGGGGCTGGAACTCAAGCTCAGACCCAGCTGGAGGCGGTTATGGTGGTGAGAAACGTAGAGTCAGTGCTGGTTCATGATATTGTCCCAGAAAAAGCCGCGCGCTTCTCGGAGCAAATGAGTCAGAGATTGAGAACAGAAGTGCGCGCAGAGGATGATCGTGAGAGAGTAGCGGCAGAAAGCGAGATCATAATAACGGCCTCAACATCGAAGGTTCCGGTCTTCAAGGGAGCCTCGCTCAGTGAAGGAACGCATATAAATGCTATAGGGTCATTCACGCCAGACGCAAGAGAGCTGGATGATTCAACAATTCTCAGAGCGAAAATCGTGGTCGACTCATTGGATGCGGCCCTTGCGGAGGCAGGCGATCTCCTAATCCCGATGAAGGCAGGCATCTTCCAGCGGGATCAAATCTACGCCGAGCTGGGAGAGATTATCGTCGGCAGGAGGAAGGCGAGAGAAAGCGACTTGGAGATTACGGTCTTCAAGTCAGTCGGGCTGGGGATACAGGATGCCGCAGTGGCAAGACTCGCATATGTCAAGGCAACAAGAATGGGCATCGGAGACAAAATCGAGTTATCATAGGGTCTTAGCCTTGTGGATTCGACCAGTGTTCGCTGCTGACTTCTAGGTGTACCGCTCAGCCATCAAAAGCATGAAGCGCCTCGCACAAAAGAGGGAAGTTCGGGGAAGGGTCAAGTCCTAGAGCGCGTCTAGCGACGGGACAAGACAACCTTTGCCCCTGCCACGACTAGCAACAATGCCAGCGCGGGAAGAACAAATTTGGTCCATTTGCTCACGGCACATCACTGTTCTACGAAAGGCACAATGGGTGTTCACACATATAAAACTAGTGCAATTGGGTTCTGGTAACTTGTCGGCTCACGACGAACCCTGTTAACTGGGGGCGCACGAAGTCAAAATCTCTGTGTGTGTAGTTTGAATACGTGGCAATTTCCATGTCCTTTGAAGTGTACGTGTGTGGTGACTCGAACTAGTTCGCCATTAGGCTTACGAATTTTGAAGTGCAAGCAGAAGCGGTACTTATCGTTTCGATAATAGATACGGTCGGAGAGCGGTGCATCGCGCACCAGTTGTTGTAGGCCACTCTCGCTTAGAAAACCGCTTTTTCTACGCCCTTTCGCCTCAATAATCCCGTAATCCACTGTGACACGCTTGCAAACCCTGAAATCGCAGTATTGGACCAATCTGGATGTAGACGAATATGCTAAATCTTTATATCGGGCTGACAACGCGATATGCCTCGAAAATGACGACTACCAATATGACGCCAACACAACTGGCAATCAAGGCACGACAGAGGATAGCTCACGCTTTGGAGAAAAAACTATTGGTGCTGATCAAAGACAACCCAGGAATGTCGGTTTATGACTTGAGCAAGCGAGTCAGACGCGATCCTTCCACAATTCATAGTGCTGTGAGAAGATTAATCTCTGAACGACTTGTTGTGGCAAGAACAGTATTGAGAAAAGAGGGAAGATTAAAACGAGTATATCCGCAAGGGTTCAAGTTTGACGACTTCTGCGACATAACACTCCCGAAGCAGGTAGTTCATATCGGAAATCCTGCGTGGCAAGACGCATACATTTATCAATTGAACTCGCAAAGCATTGGGATTGCTGGAGAACCCGTACCCGATTGGGAAGCGCATGCTGAACCAGTCGTTCAAAAAACTCAACACATGCAGGATGGTTCTATCAGGATTCGCCTACCAGATAAGATTTGTAATTTCTACGATCTCTCTAGAAAGGAAACTTTGCTTGCCTACATTAACAACAAGGCACTTCTAACAATTACGGGATCGTTCGAGTAGTTCGTTCAACCGTCTTTCTTGCGTTCTGTATCAACGTAAGCCACTTGTTCTTTCCCATGACTTCTATTCCGCATGGGGCGGCTGGTGTTCTTCCATCCAGAGCTTCGTTCGGTCTGAAGTAGTTGTGACAGATCGGGCGGTTCGCCAAGATAGGTTTGGCGCTGGTCCCCGTACCCCTGAGGTGCGCTGTGGCCCAGATACGTTGTCGAAAGAACAAGACATAAAAGAAGAGTTGGAAACTCATTCTGGAAGTGATTTGGACGGAGACGTACTGAAACTTGATGAATAGGCCAACCATCTGCCTAGCGCTACTCCTACTGTGTCTTGGATTGAACCTATCGATTGTGTTGCCTCTCTCTGTTGGCAGAGCGCAGGTTGTTGTTTCCTCGGTTTATTGGGGTGACTCTGCCACATCGCCGATAAGCGCTCGGCCTGGGGATGTGAACGTTCCGCTGTCGATTGTGATTTCGAATGTGGGAGATGATGTGGCGAGGGCTGTGGCAGCGAAGCTCGATTTGGCTAAACCATTCTCATTCGAGTATTATCAGGAGGGAGAGAAGAAATCTGCTCAGCAGGTTTCATTGACTGCAGGAGACATTCAGTCGGGACAGAGCCAAAGGCTGCGATTCATTCTCAGCATCGGGTCAGATGCGACCGAGGGAATCTATCGACTTCAGATCCAACTATCTTACAACAGTGCCAGGGAGCTGCAGGAGATCGTTGCGATCAGCAATGTGGATGTTCCTGTGTGGAGAGGGAAGCTGCATGTGCAGAGAGTTGTAACGGTTCCTCAGAAGATCTACCCAGGATCGGTCGGAGTCCTGGTGAAGGTATGGGTGGTGAACACTGGGCAAGGTGCGGAGCAAGATGTGGAGGTGAGACTGGCGTTGCAAAAACCATTCAAGCCTTCTTCGAGCAACTCCGACAAGATCTTTCTTGGAACAGTTCCGTCACGCGAAACCGGTCTGGCAGAGTTCCATCTGGATATTGAAGACACGGCTAGGTATGGGGAGTACCCGGTAAATCTCCTATTGACAACAGGAAAAGGTACACCGTCGCTTCTGGGCGTGGTGTCGCTCTATCTCAATGAGAAGGCAAAGTTCCAGATCCTTAGTCTCAGCCCCGAACAGGTTAGCTCTGGAGACACTGGCACAACCTTAAGCTTCTCCGTAAAGAACACGGGAGGAGTCGCGGCCAAGTCTCTGAGAATACAGCTCAGGCCTGGGAACTATTTCTCAGGGACCTTGACAGATTTCCTGGGAACGCTTGAACCTGGAGAGGAGAAGGCCGCCTTCATCACTCTTGATGTGGATGGAAAGACTCCGGATGGGGATCAAAGGATAGATCTGAGAGCAGACTGGACTCAGGACGAAAACAGCCTCTACGATACGGTCAGCATCGTTCTGAAGGTACGAAGAAAGCCCTTCTTCATCCAATATGCTTCTCAACTGGTTCTGGCCGCGATCGCCATCGCCACAGTAATTTACTACCTTAGGCGCAAACAGAAACGACAAACCAGTTAGCTCCCGTCTTGCATAGGCCCGAAATCGGTGCGAAAGATGAATGAGGGTCAGGCATGGAGACTTGTGGCTTCAACGACACTTCTCTGCTTGGCCCTATCAACGTCCTATAGCCAACTGGTAGCTGCCCACACAGTCCTCGGAGATTTGGACGGAACCATACCATACTATAGAAAGAATGATCATGAATCCAATCCGAAAGACGTGTTCGGCCTCGGCCACCTCCCGGGCCCGCTTGCTCATATGTGGCCAAGCAGCGGCTCGAACAGATATCTCGAAGACCCCACTCGCCTGCCTGGCTATCAATCACCTTTTCAAAACTATGAACAGCCCTTCCAACTGGCAGGATCGCGGTACTCGCCTGAGGGAGCGATACTCACTTCTACTTC
>Ga0209725_1001154_pt1 | contig 15363 bp, 7 predicted proteins | sample I18A1metaG_FD_184145 | JGI IMG/M metagenome (GOLD analysis project Ga0209725, IMG submission 184145) | Lake sediment bacterial and archeal communities from Gulf of Boni, Indonesia to study Microbial Dark Matter (Phase II) - ​I18A1 metaG... | ecosystem: Environmental > Aquatic > Freshwater > Lake... | reverse complement strand
AGACCGCACAGACTTACAAAGACAACTCAAAGACTTCCTAGAAGGACTAAAAGCACCAAAATTCAAAAGCTACCTCAAAATCATCGAAAGCATAGAACAACTGAAAGAGGAAATAACCACAATAAAAAGAAGCGAATACAAACAAAACATAATAACAAAAGGAATCAACATAGTACTAGTCCAAAAATTCCAAAGAGAGGACTTCGAAAACCTGCTTCTAAACCTAACAAACGAACAACTTGAACACACCGAACAAAAAAGCAAAAAAGAATACGAAAAAATACAAAAAGAACTAAGCCTTCTTTCACAAGAAGACAAAAGAAAGAAACTTATCGAGCTAGGAAGCATTCAAAAAAGAGAAATCCTCCTCCTAATAGACGAAGCCCACAGAAGCCAATACGGCCTCTTAGCATCCATGATGAAAAACGTATTTCTAAACGCCATGAGATTCGCCTTCACAGGAACACCAGTATTCAAATTCGAAAGAAACACATTCTTAGAATTCGCCCACCCACCAAAAGAGTACCACCTAGATGTCTACTTCATAAAAGACTCAATAGACGATAAATTCACCCTACCAATAGTCTACGACGTAATCCAAGAAGGAAAACCAGTCACAGAAGGCATCAAAATCCTACTGCAAGACGAAGACGTCAAAAAATACATAGAACACTGGCTTGAAACTTCAACCGAAGGAAGCCCCGCAGACGACATGGAAACCTTCCTAGAAACCGGCGAACCATCAGAAACCCTCCCACCCCAAAGCCTCATCATAACCAAAAGCGAAATAAGACAACACCTAACCAAAGTAAGAGTCTTCCTAACAAACGAAAAAAGACTAGAAAAACTAGCCCAACACATAGCCCAAAGAATAGAGGCCGACACAGAAAAATTCCGCTTCAAAACAATGGTGGTAACGGCAAACCGCGAAGCATGTGTCCACATGAAAAAATTCCTAGACCGCGAACTCGAAAAATTATACGCCTCACACTACGGCGAAGACGTGAAAAAATGGACGGAAATCGTAATGACATACCAACACAACGACAGAGGAGCAATCCTAGACTACAAGGAACAAATAAGCAAAAAAAGAGGAAAAAACGATACAACCGAGATAAATCTAGACGTACAACGAGAATTCAAAGAAGAAGCCAATCCAAAAATCCTAATTGTCACAGACATGTTGATAACGGGTTTCGACGCTCCAAAACTAAAAGTCATGTACCTCGACAAACCACTATACGAACATCGGCTCCTACAAGCAATAGCCAGAGTAAACAGACCCTACAAAGACGAAATAACCGAGAAAAAATACGGACTCATTGTCGACTCGATAGGCTTACTAGGACACGTCAAGGAAAGCCTAACAAAATTCGAACTAATCGCCGACAAAAAAATAGCCACAGACCTAGAAGAAAACGTGTTAGGCACAATAGAAAAGAAAATCGAAGAATTCAAAGGCAACCTAAACAACCTAAAACATTTCATGAAAACACTAACGATTGAAGAAAGAGACCTCAGCATAGACATCGAAAAAATAAAGACAGAGATAAAAATCGACAAAAGGAAAGCCTTAGAAACCATAAAAGAAACAACAGACCCAAAAATAAGAATGATAGCCGCATTCTGGAACACACCCGAAACCCAAACCCTACTAAACAGGCTAAAAGAAACAACAGACCAATTCAAAGCATCGGGCTCACATAGAGAAAAAATCCACTACGTTGAGGAAGTAGAACTTCTATCATACATCTATGGAAAAATACTATACTACATCAAAGGAGGAAAAGTCCCCAAAGAATTCTGGGAAGGACTAATAGAACTCATACACGAAAAAACCCTCGTAGACGAATTCCGCACAATAATAAAGACAGAAATAGACAACGAAATGTTAAAAAACACTCTACAAAGACTTAAAGAAAAAATCTCAGCCAAGGAGATCATTCAAGAACAAACAGTTGCGGACGCATACAGTATTTTGAGAAGCCTACTCGAAACAGACCTTGCCAACCCAGTATACAAAGCAATACACGATAGAATTGAGAAAGCCAAAGAGGAATGGACCACGAGGAATATCGACACTACCGTCTTCTTCCGAATCCTATCAGAGTCAACAGAAGAAAAAATCATATACGACGAAAAAATCTCAGCCAAACCACCATCAGAAAGAATAATCGATACTGTAAACCTACTACTAAACCAACAATTTGGAGACAAAAAAGAACTATCATTCGAATTAGAAGAACTCAGAAAAACACTCCCAGAAGTAATAAAAGCAACAAAAATCGTCGCCTATCACGAAAATAAGGTCAGAACAGCCTTAATGAAAGACCTATTCAAAGAAATGAAGAAAGAAAAAGTCGATACGAGCCAAATTCTACCCGAACTGAAAAACTTTGCAGAAATAGTCACAAAAGAATACATAATCGAAGAAGCCAGAAAAACAAGAGGAATAGCTGCATGAACAAAGAACAGCTCAGAGAAATTCTAAAGGAGCTTAAAGAAAACCTCGACATTTCTGAAGACATAAAGATAGAATTAAGACCCATGAAAACAAAGGCAGCTTCCATATCACTCAAGAAAAACACGATAAGAATAAACAAAAACATAATCCCAAGCCTAAATCTGGACTGCGTCAAATATCTAATATTACACGAACTCACACACTATAGGCTCAAAAGCACCTATCACAACGGCGACTTCCACAAACAAATAAACAAAAAAATAGAAAACACAGAAGCCAAAGAACTAGAAAGAAAAATCCTCACAAGCCTTCTTGAACTAAACGATATTCTGTGACACTACTACTCTAAAGATTCTAAAACAACGCTGCTCCATAATTGCTTCATTCGAAAATGTACTCGTTATTTCAACATTGAACTATTAATCCTGTATAGATAGACTCCTTCTGAAGAAAGAGTCCGGGTCAATAAATCTGGTGTTATTGTTTCCACCTTGATAAACGGCTGGGAGGCAAATTCAGAAAGATACTCAAGCAAGGCTTGTTTATCTTGGTTGTTCAGCTCGCTAAAAAAGCTGCGACAATAAGTCTTCGACTGAGCAAAGGTGAAATCAAAATTATGGGCTTCTAGAAACCCTCTAATCTTCTTTTCAATTGAGGTCTCATCCCTTCGATAGTCAACTCTAACCATATCGGCTTTCTCAAAGAAAGGATTGTATTTTGCCATCACAGCTAAAACCTCAACAACTTTGGCGTTGACCTTAGGCAGTGTTTCTCGCACCAAAAAGGCTCCTAAACCGATGCCTCGAAACTTAGGATGAATAACAACCCTGCTAATTCTGGCAATCTCCTCATTGATCAGCCTCGCCTTAGCCAAGTCCCTTGGCGTGTAGACGTATCTTTCTCCAAAAACCATGTTACGCGGCTTCAAATTCAAATAAGAACTCGAATACACAATAACACCGATCAAATCGTCATGAAAAAGAAGCTTGAAACAATCCCTCACTCCTATCACTTGCCCAACAGACTCATTCTCGTCCTTGGTCCTGTAATGAAAACGGCTCAACTTCCTATAGTCTTCAAAGCTTCCCTTCCTAACGCAGACATCCTTAAAAATACTGCAATGCTTAGGCTTAAAATCAAGATTCGTGACATTAACATCTTTTTCAAAACCCTTCTCAACAAGAATGTCAGGCTGAAAATCTTCTACGAGGTCAAAATGCGTCGTTGCAGCAACCAAAGTCTTACCCAGCTTCCTAGCAGTCTTCTGAACAAGGTAAGCAACAATCCTCGCCATAACACGGTCAAGCGTGGCGCAGAACTCGTCAATTATCCAAACCGTCCTCTCCCTCTGGTCTACGAGTTTCGCAAGCCTGTAACGGTACTTCTGCCCATCGCTTAGTTCCTTGAACTTGCGCAGGAAGAGAAACGCATCATTCAAACCACACAGGCTCAAAATCTCTATGGCTTCTTTTACATCTCTTCCAACACCCTCAACAAGAGTCTCGTCAGGGTAAATCTCCAAATCACTTAACACCGCAGCCTCTTCACCAAAGAAATCCTTAAACGCTCTAAGAAGCAGCGTTTTTCCTCCACCAGAATCCCCAGTCACGTAAATCACGTTACCCCTGCGAAAATTCAGAGAGAAGTCATCGAAAAACATGAAATGCTTAGCTTCATCGACGCCAAGCCCAAAAGCCTCACACACCGCCATTGTCCTCTGAGTAATCTCAGCGTTAGTGGAAAATTCCACATGACACCTCAGCGTTAACGGTTCTCCAAGATGCGCCCTCTCCCAATCCTTATTCAGTCTATTGCTCTCAACCCTTGTCGCAAACTTCTGCGCTAATGCTTTCAGGTCTTCATCACTGTACACCTGAGGCTCTCGCAACTTCAACAAATTATCAATTCTAAGGTCATTCTCACTCAACAACTGCTTAATCAGCTCACGAGAACCCTCAGACAAAATCCGATAATACTCCTCAGCATCGAGAAAGACATCATGCTCACCGCGTATCTTGTTCATCACCTGCCGAATCATACGGCGGTCAACCTCGTCCACAGGCAACCGGACAACAGCAACATGCTTCATGCCCAAGTCTTTAGCAGCCCGAAGCCTATGCTCACCATCAGCAATCAACAAATCCCTATTCGTGATTATTGGAACAACAAAACCCCAACGCAGGATACTCTTCTTCAAAGCCTCAAACTGCCTAACCGACATAACATTAGGATTCTGTTTATCTACCCTCAGCCTTTCCACATCAACAAGCTCTGTGGGAGGTATCAAATCAATTTCAGTCATTATCCCATCATAGCCCTACAGCTTCTTTTTCACAACCACGCTTTGCACGTGTTCTCTCAAAAAGCGGCTGAATGAACCTCTCAAAGCTCTCTTTGGACCACAAAGCTGTCCTATCCTCCAGCCTCTCCTTGTATTCCTTCCAGGCCCTCTCAAAATCCTCAGAATCCCCATGCTTCTCATATAGCTCCTCTTCCTTGCGCATCTGATCAGCATGCCTTCTCATTTCATGAAGGAACCAAAAGAGGCGTGTAGTGAAAATGAAGTCTATCATCGGATCATCTTGTGCATCTGTCACATACAGCGTTAGCATGACAGTTCTAAAGAGATCTAACGCCCGCCTCGCAAGTATTTCAACACCCTTATTGAACAACGCATGGGTTTCTTGGAGAACATCGTCTGGCGGGTTAGACCCATACTCATCTTTAATCTCATTTATTCTGTCGAAAAGTAACCTTTCTCTCTCAGTCAAACAATTCCAGTCTATCCGTGTCGTTCCTTTAATCTGAAGGTCTTTCAAGTTTTCAGCAATAGCGTCAAGTCTCCGTGCCACATCAACGATCTTCACTTCACAAAGACTCCTTTCTTTGCTTCTGCTTCAAGCATTCTCAACCTGCCAACAACATCAGACAGCACAACCGCCTCGCAGACCCTACTGTTGGTATCCAGCATAATTTTCAAGGCTCCAACCTGCACGAATTCGTTCTGCGACGTCACATGCTTAAAGGCGGCTCGCTCGTAGATCTGCTCATAACGGTTGATGACCTTCTGCATAACCTTGTCTCGGTCTTTCAACTGCAGCAACACGGGTTGCCACTGGCCTCGAAGCTGAAAATCCCTGTATATACTTCTGGCAGAAACTTGAAATTTATCGCTCAATTGTTTCACTATTTCAGGCTGAGATAAACCCATTCCTTCAAGCTTTAGCGCTTCCAACCTTCTTTCAGTCACAGCTTCCAAATTTCACCCCTCAAAATTTGAAAGAATATGTCACGAATTCACCACTGAGAGTGGTGTCATCTCTCCATATTAAAGTTACTGAGATTTAACAACACCCGCAATTTGGAGCAACCAGATAGACTAAACCAACTATCGCATCACAATGTTGGAATTGTGCGCAAGATTTTTTGTGCGGTTCGTGAAACTTATCCATGTCACTGCTCTGCTACTGCAAACAAAAGTCTACCTATTCTGGACGAAATAGGCTTGGTACTAAACCCGATTTTAATACTCTTATTTCCTCTTAAGTTGCGATAGACTAGATTTTCTGCCCTCTCTTTCTCATCCTTACGGCTTCATTTATTTCATCTATCGAAGGTACTCTTGCCCCCAATTTTCCTAAAGTACTTTTAAACTCGTTCACTAGAAGGGTTAGCTCGCTTTCGGATTCAATTGGACCTAATTTATACTCCTCACCCAAGACGATTTTGGAAAAACTTGCCACGATATGCCCATTGAAGACGTTTATGAATTCTACTCGACATTCTTCACCGAGAAATTCCTTACAATAAGCTTGGCAATATTGGAAAACTCTGGCAGAGGCTTCAAAAGGGGATTCCCTTGTCGCCATTTTCATGCAGGCACCCAGAATGTTGTCAAGCAACTCCAACAGCAGGTTTTTGTTTGACCTAAGTTTCTCCATTTTATAGTCAAAATGCGATTCGAAAAGTTGCTTGAACAGAATGTAATTTTCAGCCTTTTGGCTCACTTCTGAGGCTAGAATCTCGATCTCCTCTTCAGTGCTTCTGATATGTTTCTTTAAGTCAGTGAGGTGTGTCAGAATTATTTCACCAAAAGATTTCCCAACGTTTATAGTCTCTAGCTGAAAGGCTTTCTCCAACCCCTTTAAGTAGCTTTCTAATTGAGTGATTTGCCTCTTTAGTACTAGAGTTTTTTCCGTCACAAATTCAGTTGATGCAATCTCTTTTGATTCAGTCGTTTCTAGCATTGCTAAAGTTTTTCGATTTACTTCTAGTGCATGTTTAAGTAAAGTCACCTTCCGGTCTATATCGCTTTCAATGAACCCCAGATCCGCAATACTGCCTACAGTTTTCATAGTGTGGGTGAACGCTTGTTGTGGATCTTTTTGGGCATAGAGATCTAAGAAGAGAGATACTCCATCTTTAAGTAATTCGGCGGCAATCGCAGGTTTTCCCCTTGCCTCTTCGATCTTTCCTAATCCAATTTTTGAGAAATGACAGTATTTCTTTTCAGTTTTCTCTTCTATTTCCAAGTTTTTTCTAAACGCTTTGAGTGCTTCATCATATTTTCCTTCATAGAAATACTCCCATCCTAAATTATGCCAAGAATCCAAGTTTTCAGGGTTTATCTTCACCGATAGTTCAAAGCATCGTATTGCCACCGAGTGTGGTTCAATAATGAGACATTTGGATATTCTTCTTCCCGTCTTTCCCCACTCTTCGGATAGTCGTATTATTCTTTCCTGTTTTTCATTTCCTTTAAGTTCGCCCTTTTTAATTTGGCGAGCAACGGTCACAGTATTGATTGTTGCAGCAAAAATCCGATGAAAAGCTTCCAAAAGTGGAGTTTGCATACGTAAAGCTGCTTGTGCGCGTGTGATATGATGTTTCGCGCCATATTCATTTTGGTGTTCAAAATCTCTTTTAAGGTTATAGGATTGACAAAGAGCACTGCTTTTGAGATCGTTAAGATCGCTGATATCGCAACCAATAGTTCTTACGTCTACATGATCTAATCGTAACTTAACGTTATCGAACATCGAAGATAAATCGCTAGTTCTCATTTCTTTTTCTTCATTTACAACATTAGCAAAATCCGCTATGTTACAAATTTCCTCGAGTATTTGCGCGGTTTGTTTATTCGTCTCTAGCCTTCCACGTAACCTTGTCAACCAATCTTTGTCTCTTGCTATGAAAGCCAGAATGTATTCTCCCTCTGATTTCTTCGACTGTAGCAGATTGATCAGACTTTCCAAATTGTTTATAGCCTGTTCAAAATGTCCGAGTTTTTCGTCAAGCAACGTCATTAGTCTTAAAACTCTGTCGTCAGACGGGTTTCTTTTCTTTGCTCTTGAAACAAAGAAATGCGCTGCCTCATAATTCCCGATTCGGAATAATTTCTTTCCATAAGCGAAATATATCCTTCCGTCGATTCCTAATCGAGAGTAGGCGTTTAGGTCTACGTACATTGTATAATTCTCAGATGCCTTCTCATATTGTCCGGCTTTTTCATAGCAGGATCCAAGATGTTGATAGATATCGTCTACCAAAGAACGCATGCTCTCCTCAGGAATCATCATATCGTCAGAGTTCGGGTAGTTGAACAGCATCAATGTTGTTTTTTTGGCGAGCTCAAAATCGCTTAAAGCCTCGATAAACTTACCCTTGTTTTCGTGGTTCACTCCGCACAAAACGTGGTACTTAATTAGATTTACTCTAGTTAACTCGTTTGTCCTGATTTTTGCCAATGCATTTCCGCAAGCGTTGGGGTCATACTTATAGTACTTACCCCATGACATTACTTTGGCCAAGTTTAGATTTCCGTTATTAGTGTCGGGGTAGATCTCGGTAGCCTTCTCGAAAAACTCGATTGCTTTCTTCAAATACAACTCTGACTCGGGCCTTCCCAGCCGCCAGTAATTGATTTGAAGGTCATCGTAACAATATCCAATCTCGCGATAGTACCAAGACATTAAACTGGAATCTGAGGCCCTCACTAATCCCATTCCATTCTCATAAGCTTGAAGAGCTTTTTCAATTTGTGAGATAGCGCCATTGCAGTCACCCATTTCAGCCAAAACTCTTCCCTTGTCTTTATACACCTCGCCTAGCATACCCCAGCCCCGCGGCTCAGTAGTCTCATTTTCAAGTGCCTTGGTTAGCGCGTCTTGTTGCAACTCCAGATACTTAAGTCTCACATCGGCTGTGGCGTAGCTTCTTCTTGCCTTTTTGTACTGATACCCGATTGCGTGTGATAGAAATCTGTACCCTAGGGGGGTATCGCGTTTCTTTGCCGATTTAATGTACCAGTCTAGTGCTTCCCATTCTTGGCCCATTTTCTCATAACACTTTCCAATCTCCCAGTCTAATGTGTAATCTTCACTGGCAAGATCAAGTGCTTTCTTGTATGAATCGATAGTTAAATCGTAATTCGATTTTTCAAGAGAATCATGTGCTTTCCTTCTCCATAGGAAACAAAGGGTTAATTTGAGAGAACTCAGTTGAGACGAAAGAGTGGTTGCATAATCTTCTTGTTTCTCTTTAAAAAATTCCGTTGCAAAGTCTAAAACATTTAAATCCGCTATGAACCCAAGTTTAGCCAAATCACCAACAAGGTATAGCATATCAGGATCGAAGCGGCTCTCTTTCAATTCACTTTTTGCATAAGAAATATACTCACTAATCCTGTATTTCCACGTGTCTTCTGCCTTTTTAAGGCTATTTACGACTTTCACATAATTTTCGTCGTATTTCTCTTTATGTACGGCTTCATCTATTGCATCCGTCCAGTAATCCAATAATCTGGATTTATTTGTTTGGATGGTATAGAACGTTGTAAGATTATTTATTTTGCCTAGCACTTTCTCCTTTTCGCCCTTTCTGAGCTGTTCATAATCTAATATTTCAACCCCCCACGTTTTAAATGACTCAAAGAAATGTTCTGTCAGAGAAAATTCCGAGGGATATTCTGACTTTGTTAGGAGTATCATCAATAATGGAATCAACTTATCATTTTCTATATAGTAATCTCGCTGGATAGTATTCAAAATGAGGTTTACCATACCAATTGGATACTTTTCAACAACTTTTTCTGAGAATACACGCTCGTGTTCGGAGATTTCTTCAATAAGAAGGTCTACGTAACCAGCCAGACCCTCGCTCTTTTTAATCACGCTTTCCACACAGGATTTAAACTTTTGGCATATCTCTTTCCTTTCGAGAGGAATTTCTTCTCCAAAGAAAAATTTATTCATCTCATCAAACGAAATATCTTCAAGTTTGATTTTCTCCTTGTAATAATTAAGATACTTTACAAGAATTCGTTCTAATTCCTTGGTCTCGTAGGTTATCGGTACTTCTTTTGGCGCGAACTTTCTCCATTCATCTGGTTCCCTCTCCTTAGGTTCCAATTTATTTTTTAAATAGTCTTTCTCACTATCTCGCAGAGTTGCAATCAATTTGCATCTGTGAGAGGATGCCAGCTCAAATAGTTTAATGCATTTATTTACATAATGATCATCTGGTTCTATTCGATGCAAACCGTCTATCACTAATAAGACATTCTTGAGTCCATATTTTGATTGTACAAAAGAATCGATATTTTCTAGAACGGAGTCAAGTTCCTCTCTTCCCACGAACCGATTAAGAAATATTACAGTGTGCCGTTCTCCTATCGCTTTTCGTAAATATTCTTCAAGGAAAAATAAGAGGAAAGTACTCTTTCCTACATTTGGCTGTCCAGTTATAAGCACGATGTCATGAAAACTTAGTTTCTTGATCGCCTCTCCTATCTTCTCTTCGCTAAAAGTGATTACATTCTTCTTCTTGGATTCCCATTCTCCTTGTTCTAAGGGCCTTTCTACAAAACGATCATCTGTTGTTATTTTATAAGCTAACTCTTCGCTTGATGAAATTTCTCTGAAATTAATTGACTCTTTGATAGGTGAAATCGGTTGAGGTTCTGGAGCTTCATGAATCGGTTCTTCTCTGCGAGACACAACTTCAAGGTGCTCACGTATCATAGTTAAATATTCCATTGCCTGTTGGATACCTTTGGGTATCGCCGCGTTTCCCTGCCTAACGTAAATGGTCTTCACTTCTTCATTTTTCTTTTTCTCCACCATAACAACAAGGTTACGATACGACCTCGTCAACCAAGGCTTAACGTCAACTAAACACACATCCTTCCCCTCTGCCTCACCGAAGCATATATCAACATTGTGACTACATTCTTCTGGTATAAGCCGTGAGCGGATGACTTGGTATAAATGTTGCATAAATTTGTCTCTGCCGCAACGTTTGGTGTTACACGATAAACTCTTATAGTCTCTTTCCAGACCAAGTTTTTCGCGATGGTCTCCGACACCAATCAATAAAGTACCGCCTTTTAGTGTATTCAAAAAACCACAAATTTCCTTTACAACACGGTCTTCCACCTCTCTATACGGCGTTTCAGGTTTGTCAAGGTCTACACGAAGAGTGGATTTGAACTCTAGGCACTGCCCCTCGTCTTGTCCGGTTAAAGTGAGAATTTTGCGTGTGCATTCGAAATCTGAAGATGTAATTTCAGGAATTTCAAGTTTTTCAGGAGAGCCGTCTTTTGGTTTCCATAACCTAATACTCTCCTCTGTAAATCGTAGGCCTAATTTCTCTAAACCTTCTCGATAATTTCTGAGATGTTCCCTAATTTTCTCTACAGTTTTCTCAATAGCAGGATTTTCTTCAATGACAAGCTTATGGCGAGGGACTAGTATAACCTCGCCGTTTTTGAAGTATACGTCTTTAATAAGTAACTTTGGTTCAATGTGCTCATCAAACTGATCCACAAAATTATTTATGTAATCTTCGATATCTTCTCTGAGTGATGCTAATTTATCCCTATTCTTAGAAGTATTTAAGAGACTGTCAAGCAATCCTAAGAGCTCAGCGAATTTTCCTTTATCCCATGCATCCCCCAGATTTTTCGACGTTTCTTCTTCGATCCCCATCAAACGTAAGTTTTCAAAATGAAGTGCAGAATCGATTCTTTGATACATCTCGTCGCCCCTTTGAATACCACGCGCCATAATTCTCTGGACGTGTTCCATACTAGAGAGCCTTTGCCAATTCTCGTCACAACCATCTAGAAACGCTAATAATGCAGATAAACCGGATAGGTGCTCTTTACCGAATTCTTTCAATTTAGCCAACGAAAACCTGTGAAAGAGACAGATAACAGCTATATCCTCCAAATCTCTGTCATAGTTTTCCAATTTTTGACCTAGAACATCTAAGTTTATGCTTTGGCTAGCTTTTGTTACGTTGAAATAAGTTATCAAAGAGTGAATCGATCTTATCCATGGGCAATCATATCTCAATTCTCCTATTTTTTTAAATCTTTCTCCTAGTTTTTCGCCTGCTGCCTCAAGAGTTTCATTAAACATTTTCAAAAACTTTTCATTACGTTCCTTGGGCAACAGAGGCTTTAATTCATCTGGTATTTCTGGTCCTGCCATTCCCCAGTCATGCAGCCATATGGATACGATTAAACAAACTTTGTCAATGTCTTCTTTTAAGAAATCTTCGTTTCTACTACGGCTTTCCCTATTTTTGGCAGTGTCATGATATAGCCTAGTAGCGTATCGAAAAACATTCAAAATATGTCGTAAACCATGAGTTACCATAAAGCGGCATTCTTCACCTAACCATAATTCGTGTTTCGGATCATACAACGGTTCTAGAAAAACCTTCAAATGAGAATGTAGCCCAGAATCTCCCACAGAATTGCACAGCAAGTTTCTATCGAACTCTAGCAATCTCTCCTTCTTGGCAACTATCTGTCCTGTTGAGTCCAACTCCCCACTTCTCCGCTCTCCCTTTTAATACTAATATAAGAGAGTGCACAATTCGTTTTTATTCTTTTATGTCTTAACTTGTTGAAGTTGAATTTGACTTTGAGCGATCTTGTCTGAAGTATAGGCTTCTAGATTCTGTGGAGAGTGTGGACTATCAGATTCCACCTTTACGAACCATGCAGATTAGTGTAGATGTCGCCAAAAAAGGAAAAATAGCAAACTTCAACGACCCACTAGACAAGATAGCTGTCAGTCAATCGGACAAGCAAATACTCATTGACTCTGGCGACGAAAGAGAAAAGCTATTCCAACTTGTACACGTGGTCGAAGAATATGATCCAGACATAATCTTAACGAGAGGTGGGGATTCGTATCTTTTTCCTTATCTTGCACGAAGGGCTTTGATAAACGGTGTTCCACATGATTTTGTACTAAGTAGAGCCCCAATTCCTCTTGTTGCCAAATACATACGTGGCAGAGCATACTTCTCCTATGGGCGAACGTACTACCGCGCCCCAACAAGACGTCTATACGGAAGAATTCACATTGACGAAAACAACACATTCATCCTAAGCGAATGTGGAATCGAAGGATTAATCGAAATAGCAAGAACCTGCAGAGTTCCATTGCATAGGGCTTCAAGATCATCAATTGGCTCAAGCATGACTTCACTTCAGCTCTATCAAGCATTGAAAGATGACATTTTGATCCCCCGAAACAAGAGCATCCCAGAAGCTTTCAAATCTGCTCATGAACTTCTTGTTGGAGACCGTGGAGGGTTCGTCTATGAACCACATGTAGGCATTCACGACTGGGTTGGCGAAGTAGACTTCACTTCAATGTACCCAACCCTAATGGCAAATAAAAACATATCAGCCGAAACAGTTCTTTGCAAGTGTTGTCCAGACTCGCAGCTACGCATTCCAGAGCTTGATTACAACATATGCGAAAAACGGATAGGCATAGTGCCAAAAACATTGAAGCTACTAATCTCTAAAAGGCTTCTTTACAAACGAATGAAAACAGAGACTAAAGACCCGAACCTAAAGCAAGTTTACGACAGGCGACAAGGAGCCCTAAAATGGATTCTGGTAACATGCTTCGGCTACTTAGGATATAAAAACGCAAAATTCGGCACAGTTGACGGACATATTGGCGTGTGTGCCTTCGGTAGAGAAGCCTTCCTGAAGACAGCACGTATCGCAGAGGAAAGAGGTTTCACTATAGTTCATGGAATTGTTGACTCGTTGTGGCTTAAAAAACAAGACGCCACTATGCAAGAGTATCTTGATTTGTGCAGAGAAATTAGCGAAGAAATACGTGTGCCTTTGAATTTTGAAGGACGCTATAGGTGGATAGTTTTCATTCCCTCTAAACTACATCCAAGAATAGGCGTGTTAAATCGATATTACGGAGTCATGGAAAATGGCAAGATCAAGGTCAGAGGCATAGAAGCCAGAAGAAGAGACACGCCAAAGTTCGTACATGATGCTCAAATGGAAATGATTAAGGTGCTTGCATCAGCTAAGAATTCGCAAGAATTTGCCGATAAAATAACTGACGCTTTAAAGATAGTGAGAGAGTATAGGCAACGGCTTTTGGATGGAAAAATACCCATCTGGGACCTAATTGTTAAGAAACACTTGTCAAAGCATCCAAGGACCTACAAACAGAAAGTCAGCCAAGTAATTGCAGCAGAGCAATTACAGAAAGAAGGTCTTGAAATATCTGCTGGAAAAAACGTGAGATTTCTTTTCACCAGCGCAGAGAACAAACGCTATGAAAGAAGAGTTAAAGCAGAAGAATTAATCGAAGAGAACACAAACTCCGACATCAGAAAGTATCTGCTGCTCTTATACGAGGCTGCAGCAAATCTTCTAAGTTTCTTAGGCTACTCAGCCAAGGACATTTACGACTCAATAAGAGGATATCAATGCACAAAGCTCAATTTATCTAACTAAGACCTCATCTAACGGAAAAAAGGACTTGCTTGCCATGTTACAAAGGAGCGCACACACACAACGATTAGCGCGGGGTCAAATTATATATGATAGACATAGGTTATGTAGCAGTCAGCGGGTGATTTGTCATGTCAGCGAAAGAGATTAAGACACTAGAGCGTCGTTGGCTTGAGAAGTGGAACAAGGGGAAGGAGGCCACCATGACCGCAATAGACGAGTTATTTGCCACTGACTACGTCGAACACGGTGGCACCGGTGAGGATATACATGGCATCAAGGACTACAAAAAATCTATCAGCGATATCTTTAGCGCTTTTCCCGACATTCATTTCACCATTAATGACATGGTCGTCGAAGGGGACAAGGTAGCGGTGCGCTTTACATTCAGTGGCACACACAAAGGTGAATTTATGGGCGTTTCCCCTACCAATAAGAAGGTGACGATGTGGGGAATCTACATCGACCGCGTTGCTGGCGGCAAGTTCGTGGAATCATGGGTAAGGTATGATACTCTGGGCTTGATGCAGCAACTCGGCCTTGTTCCTACGCCTGGAAGGAGAAGATAACCTCCACTTATCGGTCAAGTCTTGAATGCGAGTTCTTGTTCCAGTTTCAGCTTCGCCTTCTTTTTCTGTTTGGACAATTTCTTACTTCGTCACCTGCGCTGCGGGCACATCATGCCCCTATTTACGTGGAAGGCACTCCTTCCTTGAGATGAAAACTCATGGCACGCACGCAAGGCATTTCACGCAGAAGGAAAGGTTGTCTGTTCAGTATGCTACATCGTAATGAAGAAAAAAGAGAGCCTTGAAGTTTGTTAGAGGGAGGTGCCGCGAATGTGGCCATGTTAACCTCGTTCCAGTTTATAAGGGACTAACCGTTAAAGAGTCTGTCAAATGTGAGAAATGCGGAAAAGTATTGATCAAAGGAGAATAGAAAAAAGGGGATTTTGCGGGAGACATCGCCACACTACTCACGTTCGCTCTAACGCAACAAGTCTAGTCACCAGCGTTTTAGGCTCATTTAATACAGTAACTCTTCCCTGCACTGCCCCAACCTCGGGGTCAACAAATTGTGCAGTCAAATTTTCGAGAACATCCCGCTG
>Ga0209725_1001153_pt1 | contig 15377 bp, 13 predicted proteins | sample I18A1metaG_FD_184145 | JGI IMG/M metagenome (GOLD analysis project Ga0209725, IMG submission 184145) | Lake sediment bacterial and archeal communities from Gulf of Boni, Indonesia to study Microbial Dark Matter (Phase II) - ​I18A1 metaG... | ecosystem: Environmental > Aquatic > Freshwater > Lake... | reverse complement strand
AGATCATCTACAACAAGGTGCCAGCCGGCGCAGACACGCTAGGCCCAGATAACGTCTTCGTCTTCGCGATCGGCCCATACCAAGCTACTGGAATACTGGGCAGCGGACGCTTCGCAGCCTGCGCAAAATCTCCTCTGACAGGTGTATGGGGCGAGTCATTGGGCGGGGGATACAACCCTGAGGAGATGAAAAGAGCGGGATATGATGCTATCGTGGCTACAGGAAAATCCGAGAAGCCCGTGTATATTTGGGTTCATGACGGGAAGGCGGAACTGAGAGACGCATCTCATCTATGGGGAAAAGACTCCTTCGAAACTGAGGATGCGATCAAGAAGGAGCTAGGCGATGAGAAGATCCAAGTGGCTCCCATCGGTCAAGCTGCAGAGAACCTTGTTAGATATGCAGGGCTGATCACTAACTACGGCCACGGATGCGCTGGAAGGACAGGAATGGGCGCAGTTATGGGATCGAAGAAGCTGAAGGCGTTAGCTTTCCGTGGCACGATGAAACCACAAGCCGCTGATCCTGAAAAGCTCAGGGCTTTGATCAGTGAACTTGCACCGATAATCAGAGATGCAGAGTTCACAAAGAACAATCGTGAATACGGCCAAGCGATGGCGGTCATTCCGCGAGAAGAGAACGCTCTACTGCCAATGAGAAACTTCGGCCAAGACAACTGGAAAGAAGGCGCAATAGCTATAGGAGCGCCTCTTGGCGGACCCGGAAAATTCAATGATATTCTAAAGCCGAAACCAGAACCTTGTACTCCTTGCGTGATGGGATGCCACCGAAGAGTGACGATAACTTCTCCGGAAAAGTACGCGATGGACGGGTACGGACCTGAATATGAGACGTTGGGGATGATGGGGTCGGACTGTTTGATCGACAACTTACTTGCGATAAACAAGGCCAATGATCTATGCAACCGTTACAGCATCGACACGATCGAGTGGGGAGGCGTATGCGCCTTCGCTATGGAAGCCTACGCGAAAGGAAAGATAACTAAGCAAGACTTGGGTGGCATAGAGCTCAAGTGGGGCGACGGAGACGCTATGATAGCTCTATTACACAAAGTTGTTAAGAGGGAAGGACGCGTTCCGAGATTGCTCGGTGAAGGCGTCAGACCCGCAGGCAAAGAGCTTGGTTGCCCAGAGGTCGCGCTGCATGTGAACGGCGCTGTCGTGCCTGCGCATGATCCTCGGGCATTTTTCTCGATGGCAGTTGAAACGGCCACATCGACAAGAGGAGCATGTCACCTCCATGGCTTTCCAGAAGCTATCGAACTTGGAGTACCATTCCCAGAAGCTGGCCCCGAACTCTCGAAACCGTTGGATAGGTTCGACAAAGATAAGAAGGGATTTGCCGCAGCGAAATTCCAAGACCGACAGGCTGTGAACAACTCTCTCCCATGGTGCTTCTTCTACGAGTTCTCGGGAGTGAACTTCACCTACACAACAAAACTTCTGAACGCGATTACCGGGTGGGACCTTACTCCACAAGAGCTTCTCAAGACGGGGGAGCGCATCATAAACTTACAGAGAATGTTCAACCTGAAACATGGACTTAACCCCAAGAAGGACGATTGGTTACCGGACAGGTTCTTCCAGGCGCACACAGCTGGCGGAGCGGCAGGCAAGGTGCCTCCGCTTAGAGAGATGCTTGAAGAATACTACAAGGTAAAGGACTGGCCGAACGGCGTACCCAGCGAGGCCAAACTGAGAGAACTGGGATTAGAGTTCGCTATAAGAGATCGGCCGAAATAGAGGCCGGTCTCCCATTTCTTTTTTTTGCAATATAGTAGATATCTGTCGTTTTCTAAAAGCTAGCCCCCAGCCAGCAGAGGAAATATCAGAATCATATCACCGTCTTTGACTGGGGCTTCGAATGGATTCTGAAGTAGCAGTCTATCGTTCAAAACGATCCTGACCATTGCGCGAGAGTTACCCTGCTCGTCCATGACCATGCTCTTTAGGTCCTTGCCTTCTAACTTGGTAATCTCGGTGATAACGTCTCCTACTGTCCGCTTGCTTGAATCGTCGAGCCTCAGCTTGACCTCTCTCTTGCCCATGAAGATCTCGACGTTCGCAAGGAATTTCGCGGTGACGACGATCGACATCGCGCGGATCCCGAACTGCTGTGTGTGTTGATCAGATACATGAGGCGGGGAGTATATTTTCATTTCTAACGAAGTCTATCAAACGCAGGGTGATCCGCGTTTAGAACATGCTTTCGAAAGGATGTGGCGGTGCTTGACCTAGACTCCACTTAACACACCTATCGATGAGCTATAGATAGAAAGCCTTTAAAATTTTCAGGGACTCATAAACGACCTCTTGGGGAACCACTTTGGTAGAGATCGAAGGGTACAACATGCCAGAGGACCTGTACTATTCCGACAGACACCTCTGGGTGAAGAAGGAGAGCGACGGTACCTTGACGGTCGGATTCGACGATATGGCCCAGAAACTCATTGGAAAGGTTATGTTCGTCAGACTGCCCAAACCCGAAACGCAGGTGGCGCTTGGTAAAGATTTTGGCACCGTTGAATCTATGAAGTGGGTTGAGAGACTGAAGTCTCCAGTAACAGGCACAGTTAAGGAAGTGAATCCCCAACTGAGAACGATGCCAGGCTTGGTTAACAAGGATTCGTACTCGTCGGGCTGGATTATGAAGATTCGGCCCACAGGGAACGTTGACGAAGAATTGTCAAAGCTAGTGCACGGAGCAACACTCACAGACTGGTTGAAGAAGGAAATCGAGGAGAAAGCTAGGAAAGCTCAGAAGACTTAGACGCGATGGGAAGGCCCCCAGCGAAACTCGGGTACCGTTTCTCAAGAAAAGACATTGGCGTGCCGTTCGTCTCAAAGGGCTTTGGTTTTCCAGAAACTGAGATGCCTTCAGGCGCTCCTTCCGGCCTATGCTTGAAAGCTACTTGGATGCTCTACACGCTCGACCTCTTCGACATCGGTGTACCATTTCTTCGAAGGTCCAAGTCTTGCTCGCATCTTCCACCTGAAGCTTTTCGGTTCTTTCTCGATAGCCTCTAGCAGCCTGTCGATCTTTGATGCAACGTTGCTGCATTGCTCTCGTTTGAGAACCTCATACTTCGGAAGGAACTCCTTTATCCTGTTAAAGTTGGCGGTTGTTGTGTAGTAGAAGCCCCAGTCCTCAACCATCATCTTGACGATGCGAGGCATGCTAATCGTTTCCTTGTCCCCTTCTCCCACGTCATGTTCAAGCAGAAGAACGATCGAGTCCTTTATGTCCTTCTCATTGATCTGCACAATCTGTAGCTTCTCAAGCAAAAGCTCAGCTAGAGGTATCGTCGGATAGTCTATTTCTAGCCTATCCTTGAAGTCTATTACGTGGTTCATCTCGAGCCGGTCGAGAAAGACATCGACATGCGGCCGGGCTCCAGATTTGTCTATGAATATGCACCTTCCAACGAACAGTCCGGGAGTCACAGCCGCCCGTACAGCCTCGTATTTCAACGGTCCTGTGAACAAACGTTCAATCTTGCTTCTCTCTTTTGAGTAGCTCATGAAGTCCACGTCCGAAAGGGCTCGGCCGAGCGCATCATGCACCCTAAGGTTGTTCGGACAGTGAATCCTGAAAGCGGTAGCACCCAAAACTCTCAGCGTTACATTCGCTTTCTTCGCCTCTTCGACCGCATCCCATGCCAACCTGACAAAATCAATTGGGGTGCCGGTATCAACGCTCAACGCGAATTCCTCTTACTCTGATAGATCAGCTACTGCCCGCTTAAGCGTAGGTTTTGAGCTTTAAGCCTTTTTTACTTCGAAAATATCTAGCGTGTCTGCTCAAGACATGGATGGATCATGCTGCATAAAACGCTTTTCACTCTACGTTACAATACATCAAGTGTGGCTCAGATGGTCAAAGAGAGAAAGGTGGGACTCTATATCGGAAGGTTTCAGCCGTTCCATAATGGCCATCTTCAAGCAGTCAAGAGCATCCTAGCAGAGGTTGATGAAGTCATCATCGTGATCGGATATGCTCAACTCAGCCACACGGAGACGAACCCCTTCACAGCTGGAGAGCGACTTTCTATGATCAGGCTGTCCCTAAATGAGGCTGGTGTGGATCCGGGAGGATATCTGACCGTAACCGTCCCTTTTGATGAGTCAAATTCAGTATACGTTTCAAGGATCACATCTTACACTCCAGAGTTTAATGACGTGTATTCGAACGATCCCCTGATAAGGCAGCTGTTTGAGGAGAGTGGCGTTCCCGCTAAGGCGATAGCAGCCTACCGTCGCGACATCTACTCCGCCGCGGAGTTCCGTAGTAGGGTCTTGGCAGGAGAGGTTTGGGAGGAGCTCGTTCCCTCTAGCGTCGCTGAATTTCCGAAGAAGATCGAGGGTCCTGATCAGGTGCGAAGAATACTTGCCGCGCGGTAGTACAACGGGCTCCGTACAAGAGATCAGGCCAACCTTAGCGTGGAGCTTGCGGATGGTTGAACTCTACCCTATGGGATTTGATCGCTTCTGAGATGTTCCGCACGTTCGACCTCTTCAACTTCACTATACCATTTCTTTGAGGGACCTACTTTTGCTCGCATCTTCCATCCGAAGCTTTTCGACGCCCTCCCTATTGCTTCTAACAACTTGTCGATCCTTGACACAACGGTGCTCCGTTGCTGGTCGGTTAGAACATCATACTTTGGAAGGAAACTCTTTATCTTGTCTAGGTTTGTAGTCGTTGTGTAATAGAAGCCCCAGTCCTCGGCCATTATCTTGGCGATGCGCGGCATGTTAATCGTCTCTCTGTCTCCCTCTCCGACATCATGTTCGAGAAAGAGAACAATTACGTCTTTTACGTCCTTCTCGTTGATATGCACTATCTGAACCTTCTCGAGCAACAGCTCAGCCAATGGGATCGTCGGGTAGTCTACCTCTAGTCTCCCATTGAAGTCTATGTTATGATTCATTTCAAGCCTGTCAAGAAAGACATCAATATGCGGGCGAGCGCCAGACTTATCGATGAATATACACCTTCCAACGAATAATCCAGGAGTCACGGCAGCTTTTACGGCTTCGTATTTCAGTGCGCCTGTGAAGAGACGTTCAATCCTACTCCTCTCCTTTGAGTAGCTGACAAAGTCCACATCAGAGAGCGCCCGTCCGAGCGCATCATGTACCCCAAGGTTACTGGAGCAATGAATTCTGAAGGCTGTGGCCCCAAGCACCCTCAGCACGACGTTCTCTTTCTTCGCCTCATCAACTACATCCCAAGCCAACTTTGCAAAGTCGACCGGCGCCTTGATGCCTGCGGTCAAATTATATTCCTCTGAGGCTTAATGGGTTGGGTGCTGTCCACGTAAGCTTGAGCTTAGATCTTTAAGCCTTTCGAGAATCTTGACTTTGTTGCCGAAAAGCTTGCATTGCAAAACGAAGGGCAGCGCACTGCTTACGCGAGCTTAACAAACGTTTGGGTGGTTCCGCACTAGTTATACTTCTATGCCTCTTCTTCGCATCTCTTCTATTTTCATCAGCATATCGTCTACAGAGGCAAGTATCTTGTCCACGGAAGGCACGTCCGGAACTCTATAGTAGCTATAGGCACCGACACGTCTGACAGTCGCAAGTCGACCCTCTCTCAACTTTCCCAGGTGAGATGCCGCTACCGTGTCTTCCATCCCAACCGCTTTCGCAATCTTGTCAGTCGGAGCCTCGCCCTCGAAGAGAGCTTCTAGAACCCTTAGCGTTGCGGGGTCGGAAAGAGTGTTGAATATCTTGGCTCGAAGCTCGTTAGATGCCTTTCTTCTCGACGTTTGAGCACCACCAATCCTAAGCAAGATAGATTGCAGATTGGTTGGTACTCACTATTAAAGGACTTCTATGTCCCTCTATAGGCTTCCAGCAACTCTGTTTCTACTCGCTCTAGCTCCTCGACAGGGTTGTACCACTTCTTCTTGGTACCAATCTTTGCGCGCAACTTCCATCCTCCGGACTTTGACTCTTTCTCTATTGCGTCCAGGAGCTTGTCAATTCTTGTTACGATCGTCTCGGTATGCTCTTCGGACAGTCCGAACCTGGGAAGCCACTGGTCTTTCAGCATCTTGAGGTTCTTTGTCACTGTGTAGTAGAAGCCCCAATCCTTGCCCAAGGTTTTCGCGATGACCTTCGAGTTTATGGTTTCATCATCGCTATTCCCAACGTCATGTTCCAGGAAGATGCAGGCTAGGTCTTTCGCATCTTTTTCTCCCATTCCAAGTTCTTTTGACCCGCCAACGATTTGCGTTTTCTCCAACACCAGTTCAGCCAGCGGGATTGTGGGGCTATCGATATGCAGCCTCCCTCTCCAGTCGATCACATGGTTCATCGGAAGCCTATCGAGAAAAATGTCGCCATTCAGAGCCCTCTTACCGTCCGGCATCATCCTCGGATTTTCGGAAGCATCCCAGAAAACGATTCTTCCCACGAGAAGCCCGGGGGTGAGAGCTGGTTTCAGCATCTCATAGTTGAACGTCCACTTTAACATGTTCTCTGTTTCTGTCCTCTGTTTGTCGTATCCTGCGAAGTCCATATCGGTGAGCTTTCGCCCTAAGGACTCCCAAAGTTGATGAAACGTCTTGAGGTGCATACTAACAGATACCGCGCCCATAACACGTAGAGTTATGCCTTTCTTATCAGTTGCATCTACAATCTTTAGTGCTTCAGCTGCTATGTCTGCTGCTCGCGTTTCTGCAGCGCTCGTAGGAAACCCCTCGTAGAATTGTGAATGCTCTATTCTTAAGGTTTCTCATGCGAGTCAGGCCGGCCAGCTAACAATTCAAAGGTTCACGAGCTCTCTATGAGTATCATCCAAGATTTCGACGTTGCTTGGAGGTCTTGTTCAGATGGGGGGAATCTTCCAACAGATACTCCGCAACGGGCTTGATGCGACCGAATCGGTGACAGGATGTCCCTGACTGGGAAAGCTTCCGGCTAAGGCGGATATGGACGAGAGCATTTCCACTACTGTGATGATCCTCACAACAGGAGCTTGTCCAACCCAGTCCAGCGCGGTGTCCCGGCCTGCGTAGCAAACTCTTTTATACATTTACACCTGACAATTGGTTCGCAGAAAAAACCGTGGTGTTGTAGATGGCAGAAGTTTTCATTCGGAGAGCATCGGGACTTACGCGAGTCATAGGCCCATGGGACGCTCTAGCTTATGCTTTCATGAATCCGGGTATCATGTACGCCTTCCTATACATTATCTGGACACATCAGCTCTATCCGGGAGTAAACATGCCAATCGCTTCATTTCCGGGAGTACTGTTGATGTTCTTTCCGGCGCTGCTCTATGTCTGGATGTCCATAGCGATGCCTCGTTCCGGCGGTGAGTACATCTGGGGAAGCCGAACCATTTCTCCAGCATGGGGATTCTGTGCAGGTTGGGGTCTGACTATGGTTGGGCTTTCATGGGCTGGTAGTTGCACGTACTGGGCTGTCTCATGGGGTTTCAATATGATGCTGAGAGCAATAGCGATCTCGGAACTTGGACCTGCATTTGCCACTCACCCGCTATGGGCCGCTGCTGACTTCATAGACTCCGTACCAGTAATGCTCGTGGTGGGCACACTGACCATAATATCGTTCATGGCAATCATGTGGAGAGGTGCAAGAGCAGCAATGATACTTTCTTGGATTGGAGTAGTCTTCGGTACAGTCGGCCATCTGGCTTTCGACATTGGAGTCATCACAGGAGGAGGCCTCCCAGCATTCATAGAAAGATTCAACGCCTTATCCGGAACTACCTACGAGGCTGTACTAGAGGCTGCAAGAGCTGGCGGCTGGCCGGTTGGACAGTACATCATGTCCGTCTCTCTAGGCGCCGGTATCACCTATGTGGCCTTGAATACCCTAGGCTCGACCTACACGGCGAACATCATGGGCGAGGTGAAGGAAGTCAGAAAGTCGGCTATAGTGGCTATGCTAGGCGCCTTGGTACTCTTCCTTGTGTACTGGTCAATCTTCTACTCACTCGCCTATTATGGATTCAGCGGAGATTTCTGGGCTGCTGCAGCTTATTTCGGCCCGGCCGGTGCGGGCGCTGGAACTTGGGAAGGCTGGCCGTTTGGAGCTGTGATGCCCATGCCGAACTTCATGCTAGTATACTTGAACCCCAACGTCGCGTACTCGGTCGTAGCTTCCTTCTCGTTTGCCGTCTGCACATATGCTAGCTGCATGGGAATGGCTTTCGGACCGGTTCGAAACCTCTTCGCGTACTCATTCGACAGAGTCATGCCAACTTTCTTCGCCAGAACGGATAGACGTGGATCTCCATGGGCGGCTGTGCTGCTAGGAACGATAATTGCAGAGATCTTCTTCATCATGATGGTCTATGTCTATGCATGGATAGCCTATTCGATACTCGCGTGGTTCTTTGCCTGGGCTATAGTCGGGGTCATCGGCATAGTCTTTCCGTACACATCAAGAGGAAAAGCGATATTCGAAAAGTCACCAGAGATGGTAAAGAAGAAGATAGGCGGTGTTCCAATACTAGTCATTTGGGGAATACTAACGTTCATAGTCAGTATTGCAATAGACTACTATATGCTGGTACCATTTCTGACAGGTCTCGCAAGCTCCTTCTACATATGGGTAACCGCGCTGTTCTTCATAATTCCGCCATTCGTCATCTACTACATATCCCGTGCATACCACAAGATGAAAGGCGTCCCGATGGAACTGCAGTTCAAAGAGATCCCGCCAGACTGACGGGATCCTCCTCTTCTTTTTTTGTCTACGTTCTTCCACTCGATTTGATGCCGCTTCCTGCAATGTAGTTGCTCTCACAGCTCTTTCCAGACTTGACTGAGAGAAAGAACGCTTATATCAATGTGGAAACGCTAGCTTGAGCGACATTCAATTCGAAGGTGAAATGCAGGTGCGCATTTACTACACGACCGATCTACACGGCTCCACCGTTTGCTTCAAGAAGTTTGTCAAAGCGGGAAAATTCTACGGAGCCGATGTGGCTATCGTAGGTGGCGACATAACAGGAAAGCTGATAATTCCCATCGTTCAACAACCGGATGGATCATACAATTGCAAACACATGGGAACTGTCTACGATCTCAAGAGCAAAGATGAAGTAGATCAACTTATGAAGCGAATTGAAGATCAAGGATACTATCCATACATCACGAACAAGAGCGAGATGGAAGAGTTCGGCAAGGACAAATCAAAAATTGATGAATTGTTCACGAAGCTTATGATCAAGCGGGTTGAAGAATGGGTTCAACTCGCTGATGAGCGTCTGAAGGATAAGAAGTTCGATTGCTATATGCAACCTGGAAATGATGACAGGTACGAGGTTGATCCCGTTCTAGATAAATCCAAGACGATTATCAACCCAGACGGGAAAGTCATAGAAGTAGACAAAGATCATGAGATGATAAGCACGGGGCATGCGAACATCACACCATGGAATTGCCCACGCGACGAGCCCGAAGAGAAACTCGCTGAGATAGTAGAAAAGATGGCCTCACAGGTGAAGAACATGAAGAACTGCATCTTCAACTTCCACTGTCCACCATACGACACGTACCTCGATCAGGGACCCAAACTCGATGAAACCCTTAAGCCCGTGATGGAGATGGGAGGAGGCATCAAAATGATTCCGGTTGGCAGCCCAGCCATTCGAAAAGCGATTGACAAGTATCAACCCCTGCTGGGCCTGCATGGTCACATTCATGAGTCGAAGGCAAGCCAACGGGTAGGCAGAACGTTCATCCTGAATCCCGGAAGCGAGTATGGAGAAGGGATTCTTAGGGGCGCGATTGTAGAGCTGAGCGGAGACAAGATCAAGAGCCATATTTTCGTTCAAGGCTGACGACATAAACTGTTCTTTCCGGGACGAGCAGGGCTCAGACACTCGTCTTCATCCATATTTTCCACTTACGAAGATTAGCCGTATTCAAGCGACTCGCGTTGAAAGAGGCTGTGGCTATGGATATGTTTCAATACTTGATGATGGGTCTGAAACTGAAGCGAATACGGTTTAACGATTGTTTCTCCTTCTTTGTTAGTAATAACTCTATTTTGTGGTTGCGGTCGCATGTCGCTCCTTGCAGAAGGGATTCAGCTATCCTGAACTGAAAGGCAGTTCCTCCTGACGTCTGCTCGAGAAGAGAAACTAGGAAAATTGTTGACTTAACGTACCCACAATAGAATGTGTAGTAGAGTCCTACAAAGAAGGATTTTAGCTCGTCCGACCCAAACTCTTTTATGTATAGTACAGTCCTCCGGATAATTAGGGAAAACTGGCATGGGAGTAACTGATGTCTTCATAAGGAAAGCTTCAGGACTAGTCAGGGTGGTAAGTCCGATCGACGCTCTAATGTATGCGTTTCTGGCTCCGACCATTCCATACGCCTACCACTATATCCTTTGGTCTCAAGCGCTCTTTCCAGGAGCCGACATCTACGCCGCATCTCTTTTCATCGTGACACTGTATCCGATAGCTGCGCTCTACATCTACTTGTCCGTGGCAATGCCAAGATCAGGTGGCGAGTACATATACACGAGCCGAATCATACATCCGTTCATCGGTCTCCTAGCCTCTTGGGGGATGGTTCTAGGCGGAGGCCTGAACTGGTCGGGTTCTCTGGCATCTTGGGGAACGATGTGGGGCTTAGGCGGTGGCACGGTCGTTCAGGGGTTGATGACGCGTGATCAGGCATTGGTTGATCTCGGCATACGTCTCGGTGATCCTACAACACCACTTGCATGGGTTCACGGTGCTCTTCTGATACTGGTGGCCTTCTTTGTGATGTGGCTCGGAACGAAGTGGGTGATGAGAGTCTCTTGGTTCGTAACCGTTGTTACGTGGATAATGCTCGTCGCATTCATCTACATCAGCCTCACATCTTCTCCGGCCATGGCTGCACAGAGAATGGCTGAATTGCAAGGCTTGGACTATAGCGGAATCCTAAAGCAAGCGGAAGAGGTTGGTTGGGTCCCAGGGGTAATAGCCGGCCCCTTTGGACTAGCGACGGTGGGGGCTGGGCTGACCTACATAAATCTGAGCACATTGGGTTCAACGTACGTTGCGAACATAGCTGGAGAGATCAAAGAAGTTCGTAGGGCTCAGATCCTTGCCCAACTCGGTTCTCTAGCGTTATTTATAGTCTATTGGGAACTTTTCACGTATGCAACCTACAGCGGCCTCGGAATCGACCTTATTCAAGCCATATCGTACTTGAACGCCAACGGACTTGACAAAGCCGCTTTCGGAAACTTGAGCTTCATGCCCGCAGTCTACTTCTTAGCCGTCTACCTCAGCGATAACCCTATACTCGTTCAGATTGCAGGTCCCGTCGGCTTCTACATAATCAACTTTGGAGGCATAATGGCCTTGGGCTTCGCTCCTATCAGAAACCTGTTCGCTTATAGTTTCGACGGCATCCTGCCAAGCTTCGTCTGCGCAGTAGACAAGAAGGGACACGCATGGGGTTCAGTGCTACTGGGATGCATCCTGGCTTTGATTATCCACACCATCACCACATTCACAGTATGGCTCGCGATGATCGCACACACAATTGCTGTCTGGTTCATCAGCTGGACGATCTTCGGAATAGCGGGTATGATCTTCCCGTACCGAAGACGTGACATATTCGACAAGTCTCCAGCACTCGTGAAACAGAGTATAGGCGGTGTACCCGTCGTGTCGATACTTGGCCTCCTCACAGCGATAATAAGCGCTTCCGCTGCGTATCTGATAGTGTACCCAGCATTGACCGGCGCAGCTGCAGCACTGCAGGCGCGATATCTGCTCGCTACGATAGCGTTCCTATTCGGTGTACCAACGGTTGTCTTCTGGGCATCATACGCTTACCACAAGGCGAAAGGCGTTCCCGTTGAGTTACGGTTCAAGGAAGTACCACCAGACTAAACGCTTCATATCCCCTCTTTTTTTCCAATACGATCCGGCGAATTTCATAGAGGATCCTCCCTTTAATGGAATAGTTATAAGTCGCAAGTCCAAAACTCTTACTGACTATGCCAACGACTGAGGAGCTTCTAAAGTTCTTGCGAATGTTCCGCGTGAGGAAGAGAGACGCGCCAAGCCAGATAGTAAGGGAGGACTTCTTCCTTCGGGGCGCAGCCGACAAAGAACTTCTGGATCATCTGATAAGCATGGGGGTGCTAAAGGTTCTTGGAGAGGAAAAAGGAAAGCGATTCATCGGATGGGCCGAGTCGCTCGAGGCTCTGCGAGGAAAATTCCCTGACCTTGCTAAAGAGATAACGGTATGATTCCCTGAGGCCGAGACCTTTTCTAGTTTATTATCATCACGCGACGGTCTGTTTTCCTGCTGCGCACCGAACGCGCAATTGAGTGATGTTGTTATTTCACGAAGTGTAGATAGACCTGTTCCGGACCTCATGCCGGTATACAAAGCCCTGCCGTGCGCAGTCTGGCTTTATGGATGGGTGAGCTTTGCAAATGTTATCTGCAATAAGTCATGGCACGTATCGGATCTACTCTGTATGTCATCCTTTATCCGAGGCCTAGCTACTATTGCGCTAAGCGTTAGAGTTTCTCAAGCCTCTCGATCTTGTCGACGAGTTTCTTGAGGTATTCGGGGATGTAAGGCTTGTAGGTCTCTCTCAACACCCACACCACGATATCTCTTTCTGTTATTATTCCTCGAAGTTCCTCATTCCTAATCACTGGGAGTCTTCTGATTGAGTTGCCCAACATAATCTCAAGGGCCTCCAAAATGGGGGTTTCAGGTCCAACGGTTATTAGCGGTGCGCTCATAACGGCTTTCGTCTTCATCTCGAAGCAGCGAGGGTCTTCACAATCGGCGCTAAAACGTGTGATATTCCTCTCGGTTATTATGCCGACGGCTTTTCCAGCTTCCGTCACGACGAGGCTTCCCACATTCTCCTTATGCATCTTCTTCAGAGCGGTTCTCAAGGTCTCGGAGCAGTCGACGGTAAGTACGTCCTTCGTTAGAATGGAACCGACCGCGTCTCCGGACATTGCGCTTTCCGTCATAATCCATCCTGAATGGCCTACTCCTATCGAGTATATATGGGTTCAATCAGGGTCAGCTCACCTTCTGAGCGGCAGTCGAACCGTGAAGGTGGTGCCTAAGTTCAGCTTACTCTCGACCATGATGCTGCCGCCGTGACCCTCAACGATCCGCTTGCAGATGGGCAGCCCGAACCCTGTACCCTTGGGCTTCGTTGTGAATAGGGGGAGGAAGAGCTTGTCCAGAATCTCTTTGGGTACACCGACGCCGGTGTCTCGGACAGTTATGTATGCGGCGCCCAGTTTCCTGGATGCTCCTATCATAATTTTGCCTCCTCTCGGCATCGCTTGGATAGCGTTCGCGATTAGATTGATGAAGGCCCTCTTCATTATTCGCGGGTCAACCATTACCTGGGGGAAATCTTCGTCGAGCGTTACGGAGACCTTAACGGTCTCGGGAATTTTTATCGTTGAGAACGTCTCGTTTATGAGTTGGTTCAATCTGGTTTCAACAAGTCTGGGCTTCACAGGTGTGGTGTAGTCTTCGAGGTCGGAAACAATCTTGTTTACATACTCTACCTGTTCCTCAACCCTTCCAAGAAGCTCATAGGCGCCCATTTTCTTCGCATAACTCCTATAATAAGAGGGCATGAGACTCATCTTTTTCTTTGCTGAATAAATCGCGTCGGTTATAACCTGTAGCGAGTTGCGGAGGTCGTAGCCGACCACACGCGCTACCTCACCGATAGCGGCCGCCCGCTCAGCCTCCCGCAGCTCCGTAATTTTCTCCTCCACCATCTTGTCCAAGCGCTTGGAGTAGCGTTCAAGCTCCTCCTCAACCCGCTTATGCTCCGTGACGTCCCGGAATATCTCCTGAACCATCGGTTCCCCTTCTACCAAGACTGTGAAGGCGGTTATCTGTGCCATTTTTATCTTCCCCGATTTCGTTATTACCTCCGCCTCACGAATAGGCTCTCCCTGTTCTATGTAGGCTCTGAGCATCTTAGCGTAGTATTCGATTCTTTGAGGTGGGTGAATCGCTGTTTGGGGGTGTCCTACGATCTCGCTTCGCCTTTTCTCTAGGAGGGTTTCTGCCGCTCTGTTGCAGTTGATGATGAAGCCGGTCTTTGGATTTACCCAGAAAATTGCATCTTTCGCGTTTTCAAATGTTAGTTTAAATCTGTCACTACTCTCCCGGAGCCTCCCCTCAATCTTTTTTCGCTCGACCATTGCGCCTATTAACTTCGCCAATGTTGCCAAATGATCCTTGGCGATATCGATCACTAGAAGTGGACAAGGCTTGTACGAGTTGGAGTGTTTCCGAAGCTTATCGAGGCTAACGCCATATCTCTCAGCGATTGCCACTAGTTTCTGAGGGCCTTTGGCTGGATCGCCATACGCTAGACTGATGGCCCCCGCTATTTCCCCTCCAGCCCGGACTGGGATGGCGCAGATGCGTCTGCCACCACTGCACCGAACATCAACCGGCCTGCCTGTCTCAATCGAGACTTTTGAGGCCTTGGTCCAATGCGACTCGTGGCAGAGCCACCTCCCACTTTCCAGAGCCTTTGCGTTATCGTCACTATCACAGAGTTTGCGTGACGCTTGATCCAAGAGCTGACACCAGCCTGAGGCGAAAGCACTTAAAGCATAATTCCCGTTCTTTTCGTATATCGCCACTGATGTGTCGAGCAAGTCAAGATACTCGTCTACGATTTCGGTGAGGGCATCTTCTCCGACCGCGTCCACCAACACACGGCTCGTGTTGATTTCAACGAGGCTACCATAGGGCTGCTTCTGACGGCTCCTCCCTTTTTTCTGTCTCCTAGTCAACTCGCATCAGCGCCCTCTTGCGGCGCTTTCGCTCAGCCAAAATGGATATATCAAACAGAAGAAGAACTGCAAAAAACCGAGCCTTTCTAACCGCATCAGTAGGACCAAGACGCATTACTATAGTACATTAGGAAGTGGTTTGAAAAGTTTGGGTTTGTTGCGGACTTGCCAACCTCTTATTCCTACCAACTGAATCCGCCATCTTTTCCCGATTGCGAGTGAACTCTCTTTCACCTTGCGTCTATGTCTGGGTCTCCGCAGCACCCATGTCCACATGATTTGGATTGGCGATTGTCTCATCGGAGTCCGAGGAAGAAAGCGGCCAAGGCACTATACTCTCTACTGAGACAGCATGTCTCGCTATGCTCTAGCCTCGCCTCTTCTTTTTCTTCGTGCCTTTGAAGTACGGTATGATTTTTCGAGCGAACATCTTTAGGGTTTCTTCGCCACGTTCGAGTGAGCCATATACGTACTGGCCTATCACGTCTCGAACTGCTATGTGCCTAGCCCCTGCCTTTATGAACTGATCGATCCTCTCGATGAACTGACTT
>Ga0209725_1001152_pt1 | contig 15381 bp, 13 predicted proteins | sample I18A1metaG_FD_184145 | JGI IMG/M metagenome (GOLD analysis project Ga0209725, IMG submission 184145) | Lake sediment bacterial and archeal communities from Gulf of Boni, Indonesia to study Microbial Dark Matter (Phase II) - ​I18A1 metaG... | ecosystem: Environmental > Aquatic > Freshwater > Lake... | reverse complement strand
ACTGTGGACAACGTGCTTGTTACGAACGGGAGCTCTGAAGCGAACTTCGTGGCGGTTTGGTCTTTCCTAGAAAGAGATGCTGAAATCGCCGTTATGCTTCCGAACTATATGCAGATCTGGGGTTTAGCCAAAACCTTTCAGGCGAAGGTGAAGCCTTTCAGGCTGCGTGAGATGCATGGCGAATGGAAGCTTGATATTCCCTCGTTGAAGAGGGCTGTCGGCAGGAGGACGAGGCTGATAGCTGTCTGCAACCCGAACAATCCGACAGGAGCTGTGATGCGTGAGGAAACGGTTGACGAGATCTGCGAGATCGCTCGGAAAGTGGACGCTTGGGTACTCTCAGATGAGGTTTATCAAGGCGCTGAGCTTGACGGGGTGACGACGCCTACATTTTGGGGTAGATACAAGAAGGTGATTGCGGTCAACGGGCTCTCGAAGGCTTATGGTCTTCCCGGCTTGAGGATCGGATGGATAGCTACAACGCAAGATCTCGCCCGGAAGCTCTGGTCCTATCATGACTACACAACGATCTGTCCAACCGCTCTCAGTGATTACTTGGCGAGGATGGCTTTGGAGCCTGAGATGAGAGCCAAGATTCTAGCGAGGACCAGGAAGATCCTCCAAGCGAATCTGCCTATAATCAAAGACTGGGTTGAACAGCATAGGGACAACTTCTCATTCGTGCCTCCAATAGCCGGTGCTATCGCATACTTGAAGTACAAGCTTAAGATCAACTCAAGCAGGTTTGCCGAACGACTTCTACACGAGAAGAGCACGCTTATCGTCCCAGGCGACCAATTCGGCATGGACGGATACCTACGCGTCGGATACGGACCTCCAAAAGAATATTTGACCGCAGGGCTCAACCGCATCAGCGAACTCGTCGAGCAGATCAAGAAAGGCCAATAGAACTAGTGAGCTCTTGATTTGATTCTGCGCGCTTTTGTCTTGGGTTGTTCCTACTTACCTATATGCACTAGGCACATTCAACTGCTATTCGGCTTGACTTTGAGCTTAATCCACCATTCATCTTCAGTCTTCTCCACGTCTACCTTCAATGTTTTGCCGTACAGCTCAGCTATAAGATCGTTGAACCTAGAAGGGACCTCAAGGTAGTAACGCTCGTGTCGGTACTGCTTCATCTTGTAGGAACGCTTCAAGACCCTCTTGAACAGATGCGAAAGCAGCCTTTCGGGACATGAATCTCCGGTAGTCATGTTCTTCGATCTACTCAATCGATTCCGTCAAGAATCAGCATTTTTTGGTGGTGCAGGACTTCCCTCAGGACTTCTGGACCGGCAGATAGAGGGTCGACTGATGGAATTGATGTTTTGAGATAATAGTATCTCGCGGGACCCTATGGTCTAGGTCTTCATTGTTCGTCTCAATTGATTCACTGTCTTCTTCAATTGATAGATTCCTTTTATCAGTTGTCTAGTGGACCTTTCCACACCTCTATCATGTGTAAGATAGCCAGCTAGTAATGGAACGTTATTCTTGAAGAATTTCTCCGCGGAAAGTGGCAGGTCCCATTCGACTAAACCGTGGCAGACACCGTCCAAAATCAACATGCCAGGGTGCTCTTTTGAGGGTGGGTGAAAGGTGGAGTCAATCAATCTATTTAAATCGCCGGTTGTGTACGTGCTCCTTTTCTTTCTCAAGAAAACCAACCAGTCTTCTCAGATTCTATTAAAGTTGAAGCAGAAGGCGCAGCGTAAAGCATCTGCCAGTCTATTATACTTCGAGCCGCCTTCATTTTCCCAATGCCAGTTAGTGCAAAATCCTCTGGCGTTAACGTAACTGCAATTTCTCAGCTTGAATTCGCCGATATCTTTAGCTTGCTGAAAAAGTTGAGCGAATAATTGCGTTAATCGACAGCTCAAGCAAATTTCTCCCTTTAGCAGTTTTTCAAGTTCTTTAATCTTCTCTGGTACAATCGGTTGATTTAGATCGATTTTCATCAGGTCAACATATTCATCATAGCGTTGCCTCAGCTTGTCAGGACTTATCTTGTGGTCAATCACAATCCTCGGAAGGGATTTACCTCTCTCAAACTGCTCGAAAACAGTCGAGGCCTCCTCCCTATCTAGATCAACGCTAGATGTTTGAGGCTTAACACCAGCTTCACTCTCAGTAGGTTGCTTGAGTATCCTTGATATTTGAGCGATAGAGATTCTCTCTTGCCTAGCAATATCCCTGTAGGTTTTACCCTCAGCCCTAAGCTTCTTGACTCTAACCTTCAAGTCGCCTGTTTCCCGCTGTTCCGTCTGTTTCACAACCTTTTCATCTGTTCCAAATTGTTTCATCCAGTTCCGTCTGTTTCAGAGCGGGGACTTGACCGATTTTTATTTGATTTCACACTTAGATTCCAGCTAAGTTGAGCAACTATTTCTCTTTGAAACAGAGGATATTGTTTCATTATGCTGTGTGATATGGAAGACCTCGTTCCAAAGTTTTTACAGTATGCGGTCATATCGATACTGGTTGCTAATTTGTAGCTGATTCTCACGGCGAAGTTAAACCTTTTGTTTCTAGTAGTTGTTCGACGAAAAGGCGTTGATTCAGTTCTGAGTCAATCATTGCCAGTTTGGCTGTTCACGATTTCAATAGTCTCTTACCAGAAGCTCTTTCCTGGTCTGATAGCGTTCACGCCCTTGAATTGTATAGTCACTCTGAGCTTTCTTCACAAATCCTCAATCAAAGCAATTTATCCAGTTCCTCAGCTAACAAGATAGCAGCTTTAGCGAGAGAAGGAATCGATGTATGGCCATTCCTAACCAAGAATGATAATCATTGAAGCGAGAACAAATAGCTCTAGATGAATGAAAACAGACTTAACAAAGAGTCTATAGCCGACATGCTGAGAACGGAAAATGCTGGCGCTGCCACAGACCCCTCATCTATAAGGAAGGCGTCGGATGGTACTGCCCGAGCTGCCGAAAACCTCGAAGAACCGGATTCATAGCAGAATACTACTGCCCAGCATGCGGCACCCAAACTCCTCATCGAGTCATGGGCACCGGTCCATACAGAAGAGTGAGAACATGCATAACATGCGGATTGACGATCTGACTATCGATGAGCAGAGTTATTATTATGCTAGGCACAAAACATAGTAGATAGTAGAAGCTTTGTGTCTTAGTATTCATATAAAGACTTGAAACTAGATCCTACTTTAAGCAGGAGATAGAAAACGGAGTGGTAGGCTATGTACAAGTCATTTGAAGTTAAGGACTTCAGATGCTTTGAAGAGTTGGCAATTCCCAAACTGGAGCGCATAAATCTAATTGCCGGAGTGAACAATGTCGGTAAGACAGCTCTTTTGGAAGCTCTTTTTCTCCACAGCGGTGCATATAATCCGGAATTAGTCATGAAGATTAGCGCTTTCCGAGGTATTGACGTGATGAAAATAGAACCTGAGCGGTTGGGGGTATCGCCGTGGGATTCTATCTTTCACAATTTTGATAAATCGCGTACAGTTGTGTTGCGTGGAGAGAACGAAATAGCTGGTCGCCGAATACTTCGGATAAAAGAAACTACACCAAAGCTAGAAGAGGGACTTAGCCGGTTTATTGTTGAGGAATCCGGTAAGCCTGCCGGAATTGCATTATCATCTGAGATCGGTAGGGTGCTCGAGCTTGAGAGTGAGGAACAAAGAAAGCGAAGTAGGTATCATATAATATTTGATTCGAAAGGACCTCGTGTAGAACCTATACCGCCACCACCTCCTTTTCGAGCATTCTTTCAATCCGACCGGATTCGACCCAGTCCCCGAGAAGAAGCTGAGCTTTTTGGAAAGCTGGAAATTGAAAATAGGCAAGATGTGCTGTTGCATGCTTTGAGAGTAATTGAACCACGGCTTAGTCGTATGGCAGTGGTAGTAGCTGCGGGTGAGCCAATGTTGCATGGAGACGTAGGTATAGGTCGCCTCATCCCTCTACCTCTGATGGGAGGAGGCATGGTTCGTCTACTGGGCTATATCCTTCGCATTATCAACGCACCGAAAGGCGTAGTGTTTATCGATGAAGTGGAGAACGGGCTTCATCACTCAGTTATGAAAGAAGTATGGAAAACTATCGGAGATGTTGCGCGAGCTTTTGATACGCAGGTTTTTGCGACAACTCATAGTTTAGAATGCGCCGTAGCGGCCCACACAGCATTTGCAGAGAATGAAATATACGATTTCAGCTTACATCGGCTAGAACGTGTAAGGGAAAAGATTCGGATAGTAACCTATGACAAGGAATCGTTGGCGGCAGCCATTGAAACAGGCCTTGAAATACGATGATGCGCATAGAGATCAGAGAGCGGATAGAAATTGTGCAGCCCAACGTGTTGGTAGTCGAGGGAGTAGAAGAGCAACTCTTATTCGAAGCCCTCGTCGCGCACATGGGATTGTCAAACATTCAAATTATGCCCATTGGTGGTAAGACTAGAATAAGAGATTACCTAAGGACGCTCACGAAAACTCCGGGTTTTACAAAGGTCCTCTCCCTAGGAATAGTAAGGGATGCAGACGAAGATCCCTACGGTGCCTTTCAAAGCGTTTGCGATGCCTTACGATGTGCAGATTTGTCTGTTCCTCAGAGGCCTCTAGTGCCCGCTGGTCATAACCCTAAGATCGTCATTATGATTCTGCCAGAGGAAAGTACTCCTGGTATGTTGGAAGACCTCTGCCTCAAGGCCGTGGAGGAAGACCTCGCGATGTTTTGTGTAGACCAGTATTTTCAGTGCTTGCAAGAGCAAAGAGTTCCCCCGCCCTCTAGCCTTTCGAAGGCGAGGGTTCAAGTGTTCCTAGCTTCAAGGAAGGAGGTAAAGCGATTGGGTGAAGCAGCCCTAGCAGGATACTGGCCGCTGGATGGCAAGGCTTTTGAGCAGGTTAGGAATTTCCTTCAAGAAATTGTCTAAACATAGTAGAAAGATCATATCTGATACTTGAGCAAGAACCATCCAAGTATCTTCTTGCGGGCAGATGATCCTAAGGCAAAGCTTCTCGAAAAGATATTTTCATAGTGATGAAGAAATCGGTCTCTAGTAGTTCCTTATGAGGAGCTCTCGAGCTCTGAGGGAGAACTACTGGCCCAGCCAAGATAAGAGCTACTACATGAGCCAAGACCGAAGCGACACCGTCTACCTGACGCAATATGACCTCGGAGCAGGCAGAGTCGTCAAGCTCGGCAGCTTCCAGTTCCCACATGTCCAGAGTGTAGCGGAGATCAAGAGGCGAGGATTTGTTGAGAAATTCATACCTGACAGGCAGATCGCCTACCGGAAGGACATCGGAGGCTACGGACGCTCCTGGCGCCTAACCGGCTATATTGACACGGATATATGGAATACAAAGGCAGCTATACAGAATCTAGCAGACGGCACAGCGAGAAGCTTCGATCGAGGAACCGGTGAAGCTCTAGTTGACTGCATGATGCTGGACCCAGAGTTTCCTGAGGATGTCGACAAATACGGGCGGCTAGGCTACGCGGTTACGTTTATGGAGCAGTCGAACCCTTAGATGCCGATTATTCGCCAAGAGGCTTGAGTGGGTAATAAGCAGAGAATTCATTTCTAGCTTGGAACATGAAGTCTTCAGGAATATGCGATTATTGAGAGAAAATGAGTAAAATCTGGGATAAGACGATGTTACGCTTCATTCTATCTGAATTATCTAATATCAAGCCCTCAGAATTCTCGAATACAGTTCGAAAGTTGACGAAGAAATTGCATCCCAAGTCCTTTCTACAGCATAGGCGTGAAGTTTCTCTTGAAGCTGTTCCCTGAGTCTGGAATCTAAAGATACTCTTACTATAGCCTCAACCAGTTGGAGCTCGTTGTTTGGCTCAACTATTACTCCGTTTACTTCGTTCCTCAATTCGCTAACGAATCTTGGGATATCTGTGGCAATTACTGCTTTACCTTGACTAGCGCATGTCGCCAAAGCACCGCTTGCCCCTAAAATGCTATTATCAGTATAAGGAAAAACCACGATATCCGCAGCAGAGATATAGAGTTCTAGACGGCGATCGTCAATGAAACGATTTTCGAAGATAACTCTATCACCAAGTTTCAGATCTTGTATCAGTTTCTCGATTGTTCCAAGATATCTAGGAAACTCTCTGGAAAGGCGAGGATGATATTGGCCGGCGATGACCAGTATCACGTTGGAAACCTTTTGGGAAACTTTGCATAAAGATCTGATCAAGACCTCCAAACCTTTGCCCGGTATCACGAAACCGAAGAAGAGCAGAACTTGCTTTTCACTCAGCTTAAGTTTTTTCTTTGCTTGACTAGTGCTCTCCACGATTTGGCTAGCATCTACTCCGTGAGGAATAACAACTATCTTTTCCTGTTCGATGTTGTAGTCTTGAATTAGAGCGTTTCTCATGTAGTCGTTGTGCACGATAACTGCATCTGACAGATTCGCTATGGCCTTTGTAAAAAGGTACATGATGGCTTTCTTTATCGCGGTGAATCTACGTCCGGTCTGATGTAGGAAGAAGAAATCGTCAGTTAACTTTTCCCTTCTAACAACGCTGTGCATTGTTAGTATCAAAGGTCTGCGTAGCAATCGAAGAAAAAGGAGGAGCACAGGGAACAGTACACTGTATTTTCGTGGACCATAGGCAAGATACTCGTGTTGAATGTGAACGATGTGAGAAGACTCTTCTGCAACTCCTTTAAATATCTCAAATATGTATAGAGGGCTGGCTTTCTTCCAAGATCGGATGATCCTAAGCTTATTGTCCGATGCAAATTCGTCTTGGCCGTCCTTGCTGCTGATAACAGCAATATTTGCGTAGTTCGCCAGTTTAGCGAGAAGTTTCGAGGCGTAGATCGCGATCCCACATTTCTCAGGGGAATACGGTGTTACCATACAACACTTCATCAAAGTCAACTTCATTCAGGCTCGAGGAACCCATCAGAGTTTCGACTTGAGCCATTTTGCAGTTGTGTGAGCGGGGTTAGCCATCATAGCTGGAATTGTTTCGCAGGTGTTGCAACAGATAGGGCATCTCTCTTCTTCCACCAGATATCGTGTTTCTTTTCTTGAATCGGACTGAAACAGTCTATTTAGGTCCAAGTCGTAATCGCGTATATTACCAATTTTGTGATTAAAGATAGTGCAAGGATAAACATCCCCTGTCGGGCCCAAAAAATATCTTATTCTGGCTGCTCCGCATGGAACTATTTGTGTACCTGGGTTCTTCAGCCATAGGCCTAAGAGATCGTAGAATATAGATCTGCCAGTCGAAACTAGAGAATCGGTCTTGACGACAGACTTGATTCGCGGAATCAGAGCCATCAACTTCTTCCTGAACTCTTCTACCTTCACATCCTTCCGTTTGCCCACATTCTTGTATAATTGCCCTTCGAACCAAACACAGAAACTCGGTTCCAAATCATACTCTTTCTTGAGTTCTGAAATATGGCTAATCACTTCATCGAATCGGTCTATGTTAAAAGGCGAACATACGGTGACGGTTCCTAGGTGGAATGATGGGTGAGCGGCTTTGAAATCGGACAGCAATCGAATCGTTTCTAGCGCTCTATCATAAGCTCCTGCAAAGCCCCGAATGTGGTCGTGTAAGTCTTTCGGTCCGTCTATACTGATCAATTGAGTGAAGTCGAAACTTCTATCATTAGATTCTATGATTCCTAGTATTTCTTTCACGTTCGCCTCTATTTTTTCCGTGAGTTGCCCGTTGGAGGTAATGAACAAGGATTCCAACTTCCTCTGTGTCTTAGCGAGTATTCTGACTATCTCCGGGAGATCCTCTCTGAGAAACGGTTCGCCTCCCGTGATGCCAACTACGCTAAATCCTCTGTATGCTGAGAAAATCTTGTCTATCTCTGTTATTTTCAACTCTGTTTCAATCTTTTCGGGGTTCTCTTCGTAGTATCTCCAAATATCACATTGAATGCATCTCAGATTGCACCTGTTTGTTACTGCGAATTCTAGATCAAATGGTAGATCACGTAGGTTGCTCAAGATAGCCCCAAATAGTGCTCTAGTTCCCATTGATGCTCTTCTCCCCACCCGGTTTTACTGCAAGCATTTCAATATGGCTTGAGAGACCCGACTGAGATTCTGCAGCGAAGTATCTTCCAAGTAGTGTTGGAGGAATGGGCAATAGTAAAAAAGGTCTGAATCTGATTCGCGAGAACCCAAGGCTTGACAAATCTTCATGCCAATCCTTCGGCGGCCTTACGGAAGGATGCGTAGACATTGATTCACCTGTCAAGAATTGAATGATCTTTGCCATTAAGCTCACATTGGGCGTGGTTGCCAGTAGGACACCTTGCGGTTTGAGAAGCCTCTCGAAGTTACGCAGTGCAAGCATTGGACGCTGCAAGTGTTCAAGTACTTCGAAGCAAGTTATCAAGTCAAATGATAGAGCTTCAAACGGACAGTAAGAAGCATCCGACACCAGCAGATTCTTTCTCTCACCTTTACCTCTCAGCATCGCGTACGTTGAAATGTCAACTCCTATAGCCTCGTACCGAAGACTGTCAAGTAGATCAACAACAAACCCATACGCGCAACCAACATCCAAAGCTCTCTTTCCAGATCCGTTACAAATATTCCAAGGCGCATGTTTGTTCGCTTGTAGAAGTATATCAAGATAATGTCGTTGAATCGCACTCTTCTTTTTAGAGTATCTGTACTTCTGTTCGAAATACTTCTCATTATAGATGCGCGTAGAATCCATTTGCAGTCTTCCTACGATCCGATCAGTATTTGTACCACCAGTTTTTTACTTTCACAGTAAACATGCCCAACTTTCTTCTTGCGCGCTTTGCCGGTTCACCTACTGGGAGCCCAATTGCATACGTTATGAGAACAATAAGAGTCAATGTGCTAGTTGCGAATCCCGTTACCTCATCCCAAGAGACCGCATATTCAAATGTTATCCTAATTGGAAAGCTTGCATCTAACGGTATGCGCACGTACATGAAGTCGGGACCAGCCTTATAGATTCGCAACGTCTCTCTCCCCTTGTTCGAATCCATGTAAACGTTCCAATTTTCAAAGTAACATTCTTTAAACAAGAAGCCCTCCGCCTTGCTGAAAATAGTCACTGTAACCTTCTCAGGATTTGGACGACTCGCTTCGTAGTCAACCGATTTGGCCTGTACTCCCATAGACTTGGTGACCCATCCTATCATTCTAGACAGGAAAAGTGATTCCCAAAAATTCTCGTAGCTCAACGTATGGAAAGGCAAGTTCGCACCGCACCAGACAACACGACCCTGTCCCAGTTCTCCCATCGCCACTATTGGATGTCCTGCGTTCCAAATTATCGGCTTAGCCCAAGATCGTACGGTTTCGTTCTTGGATACGGAGACAGCCCAAGGGTATTCTCCATAAACTGCAGGGGAGAACGATGCGAAGTCTATCCCGGTGGTAACCGACGTATTGACATAAGTGAAGTGCCATTCCTTTCCAAACTCAGTTTTGAAAGCCATTTTAACAGGAGAGGGTTCAGCCATCTGATCTGTGTCAACATAGGGTGTGTAGCCCGTCTCCACTACGAGTCCCCCTCCATAGTTTACGTATTCTTCAAGAAGTCTCCATGCTTTGGAGCTGTCACGAACTTTGTATGCTCTTAAGAAGACGGCATCAAATTGGGCAAGTTCATCCAAAGTATAATCGTCTATGTACTCTGAACCTCTTATAGGAATGACGTATCGGCTATCGCAGTCTGAAAAAGAAAGCGCACGAAAGACATCATTGTAACCTACCTCATCACTGATGACAAGCAAAGAAGGGGCATTCGACACTTGAAATATCGAGGTGGCATTCCTGTACGTAAACTCATAAATAATCTCTTTAGGATCATAGGTTGCTCTTGCTTGCCCAGTCAATATGTAGTAGCGTTCTTGAGCTAGGAATTTCTGATAATGAGGAACCGCTGTACCTGGGATGACCATGTCATTTCTCGCAAGGATCCACTTGACTCCCCAATAGTCGAGGAAGAAATTTGTCTCATTGTAGTTTTCCTGTTTGTAATAGATTATGCTGAATAGGCCATTCCAATCAGGATTCAGTATCCCTTGTCCATAATAATCTCTTGTCTGTGGAACATTATACTTGTAGTTAAACCATCCTCCAAGATCGGCATAAATTCCAGCAACTGCAACTCGATACGCAGTCTCTTCTTGTGGAATAGTGAGTTTTCTTGATATGTCATCTAAAGGATTTGGAGTTGCCACGGCTGGGGTTTGAATTTTCTTAACGAAATCTACGCCAATCGTATGAACTTGAGCCATCACTATTATGAGTACTAGAAACAAGGTCAATACGTTCGGAAGAAATCTCTTCTTGGGCATTAAGACATCGTATAGCCCTCCCAGTAACGAGCAAGTAAACGGCAGCAGGTATAACGCCAGAGTAATCATCATGATTGAATCGTCAAATGTCTGGGCCAAAAGAGGAAATAGGAGAAGAAGAACCAAGGTCCACCTCAAGAGCGGGCTCTTCGTGAAGGTTTTTCTGTCAAAGAATAGGCTGAGCAGTGCGACCGCCGCGATGAGCGGGATGAACACGACGTTAAATGCTACGTCTGAGCCTCTGCTTGGCAGCATGAAGATATGCGAAATGGTCATCATGGGAGACTGCGGCTCAGCCAGACGATGAGGAGGCAGACGTATGAGGAATGGAAGATAGAACCAAGCGACAAGAAGCACTGTCGAAATCGCTATCTTCAGACACGATGTTATCTTCTGCTTCCAACCTTTAATCATGAGGAAGCCCAATAGTAAGCATGACATTAAGGCGGGCAGCCCATAAGCTGGATGAATCAGTATCGAAGTGGCGATGCATATTACGCTAGAAATAATCCCGCTCCTCGAAGGATGTTTAATGTACCTAGCGGTTGTGGCAAGGGAGAGGGCGAAGAAAGCAGCTGCTGGAATTCGAGTACATAACCCCCCTTCTACATAAAGGTTCCAGAGAATTGGAGTTGATACTAGAAGTGTTGGAGCTATCACCGATATCCCATGTTTATTCACGATTTCTAGGGTAAACACGTAGACTCCTACACCTAATAGCCAATAACTGACTGCAAGAAAAATCACGAGGACAAGTTCGATAGGTAGATTAGTCATCGCTGCCACAAAAGCCTGCAATAAGAAGAAGAAAGGAGGATACCATCTGAATAGAGGCATCCCCGCTGCCCAATGATGGTCCCAGCGAATGTCGGGCCAATATTCGAGAACAAATTTCGTCTTGTACAAATGTGGGATCGCATCGTTTCCAGGAGGATAGGGAGCGAATCTCCATGCGTCAAATAGGAATCCCAGAAAATATACTAGAATTGCGAGAAAAGTTGCTATGGATATTGAAGTCAGTATCCGCGATAGCTTCATCTCTTCATTCGGCACTCTCCCATGTCACCTTGTAGATGCGGATCGCCCCTTCGTCATAAGCGAGATGGAACGGAGGAAGACCTTTACCCTCATCAAGTTCAGGAAATATCAAGTATCCTTGAATGTGTATGTACCAAGTCGCGTTTTCATTCTTGAACCATGCTAAAGATTCAGGTCGATCCCCTCTTGGACAGTATAAGGATCCCAAGATGTTCTTGTAGGATATTCCTTGTTGTACTAAGTGATATACTATCTGTGGATTTCCGGGATCAACTATTATTCTTCCACCTCGATACTGGCTTACAATGTTAGATCGGTCTATGCTATCCCACCATGATGACTTCAGATCTTGAGACATCTTGTTCGAACTCGGTACGTCTACCATAAGCCAAGCCAAGAAGAGCAGAATCAGAATCGAGGATATCAGTTGTTTCCTATGGGCTCTTACAGCAGATTTTTGAGGGGCCGATCTAATTCTTGACCAGTTGACTAGTCTTGATATGAGGATCGTCACGAAGAAGAAGTCTGGAACGAAACGTATGTTCTGTAGGCCAAGCATGATCGATAACATGTCCACAGCAAGTATGTACCTTGTGACCGAGAAGGTGTAGACTATGCCTTGGAAGAGCGCATAGCCCAAGAACAGTACTGAAACCATGTAGTCGGAAGGGCTCTTTCTACGTAGGAAGACGAGAGATCCAGCAGTCGCGGCGAGAACAGCACCCCATAATACTCGCCACGGAACACTCTCTTCAAACCATGTAGGTGAGTACCCCCATGTTCCCATGCTTGCGAGGTAGTTCCATCTAATCTGATACAGCCAATCTCCAGTTCCTCTTTGAATAAACCAGAGGTAGGGGGTCATGATCGTCAGCCATCCTAATATCGCTGGCACAAACTTCGTGGCCGACTTCTCAAAGATTAGATGGCAAAAGCATACCCCCAAAGAGAGGAAGTAGAACTCAACTCTGCACATGGACGCTAGGCCGAGGGCGATGCCGCAGAGGTATTGTCTATCCTTGTAGAAGTAAAGGCTTGCAAGCAGAAAGAATACGCCGAGCGTCCCGTCTAGAGCGACAGTATCCCAGATGACCAAGGGAGGACAAACAGCTGCCAGAGCTGAAGACAAGAATGCAATATTCACACCATAATATCGCTTCGAGATATTGTAGAGGAGGCAAACCGAAGCGCTTCCCAAAACGGAATTGAAGATCCTAAAGGGCAAAATCGAACTGGTATTGAATAGCCAGAGCAGAAAAGCTTCCATCAACTCAGGAAGTATCCCCCAAAAATACTCCATCCCGAACAAGTCCCACATCCGTCCATTCTGTATGCCGATATTGAGAGTGTAATACGCGATCTGCCACCTATGGTAGCTGTCCCATGCGAAGTCTATCGGCACGACTAAGAGCATGAATGCTAAACGTACCGCTAGAGCAGACGCGAAGACTGCGTAGATTATGTAGCTGCGTGGCATATCTTTAATGCTCAATCTTGTTTTATTGAATCGAGATAAGAAAAGCCTTCGCATCGATAGGACTATTCTACGTCCATCAAACTTTCGCTGTCGGCGGAATCCTAGTCACCGTGGACAAGCTCCCTATACTGGCGCCTTACTTGGCTTTCGTCGGGCTGTTCGGAGCCGTGGCAGTGGCAGTCGCAGCGCAGAGAATACGGAAAAACTGAAGGAGATCCTCTCCTTCGCCATTAGACCTGAACTGCCTCTAATCGAAAATGCTTGAATCCAGCGTTCTCTCTGGTAAGACCCGGCCTCTAAACAGTCCTCTCTTCGATAGTTTTTTAGCTCTGACATCTCCTTAAGATTGGCAATTGTGGTTGATCTCCATGAAGAAGACAGGTCTTATTCTTGCTGGAATGCTTCTGGCGCTCTGCGTTTTAGGGTTAATCTCGCCAGCTAAGGGTCAGGCAGCGCCCAAGATTTCCTTGGAGATGAACGGTGTGCCGGTTACGACGCTTAACATACGTGTTTGCAGCGAGTTCACTTTAGAGTTCTGGATACGCGATATAGAGATGTTATGGGGGCTGGTGGCCTTCGACATCGTGATTACATGGAACCCTAATCTAATCGAGCTGTTAGAAGCCGATCCTATAGAACGTGAGGGATGGACACACGTCGTGAGTCCAGGCCCGGGCTCTGCCACAGTCAAGTCTTACACTACAGTTGCAAACCGTTGGATTGGGAATGCTACATGGGTACTCTTCACTTTCCACTGCTTAGGTGAAGGCACTGATTTAATGGTCCTAGAATCGGGAGAGATTGTTCTTTCGGATGGAGGACCCGGCGCCCCGACGTACCCTGAGCCCTTTGAAGTCACTGTTCATCAATTCAAGGCTGTGGGCGGTGTTGTCGTTCCAGTCAACAAGCTCGCTGTGCTATCGCCCTACTTGGCTTTGATCGGGCTTGTCGGAGCAGTAACCGTGGCGGTCGCCGTTCGAAGACGTAAACCCTAAACACATTTTCTCTTTATTCTTTCGATTTGGAAGTGTTAGCGACCTTACCGTTTAGTGAAGTGGGGTTGTTAGGGGATTCCTTCTCTTTGGGAAGTTGCTGCTGTGTGTATGGAGTTGGGCGTCGAGCGATAGCTGCAGTTTGAGTGTATGGAATTTTCTAGGGGTTTCGCTATCCTGCTGTGAACATGTAGTCTGCGAAGCCTTTCTCTGTTAAGTCGGCTAGGAAGCCTTTCAGAATTCCTTCTGTATACTCGCTGCTCGGGTTTATGCAGAGCGTTCTCCCTATCTTGAATGTTCCTTTGGACTCGTGGATGTGTCCGTGCAATCCTAGTTTCGGCTGGTATCTCTCTACGGCTTGGCGGACAGCTCTGCTTCCGACTGGGACCATCATTGGGTTTCCTCCCGGGGTCATGATAGGCTTCATCTCTTCATCCAGTTTCGGTGCTTGGTCTATTGTTGTGCCGTAGGGTGGGCAGTGGAGGTTGAATATGCAGTTCTCCATAGCGTTGACCTTCACAGCCATATCGTCTATCTTCCTCTCCAGCTCTTCTTCAGTTATGTCTCTTGGGCATCTCCAAGGCGTCATATTCGAGTAGCCGCAGCTGATCATCTCGTGGTGATCATCTATTGAGAAGACTTTTCCTTCAGGGTAGACGGCGTAGTCAGAGGCTTCGAGTATCGGGTCGATTGAGTGCTTGTCGTCGTTCCCAGCTGAGATGAAGCATCTTACGCCTGTGTTCTTCAGTCGTTCGCTTGCAACGTTAACCCACTTCTCAATCGATTCGCGCATCAGTTGATCGAAGACGTTCTCCAACCTTGATGGTTCGGCTTCGATCAGCTCCAATTCATCTCGGTCTGTTCGGTAGGGGTAGTATCCTACATCTCGAATCCGCTTCTCCAATGATTCGAGTTCTCCGCCTGTCTTGACGATGTGGTCTGCGCCTAGGAATCTGGCTGAGTAGCTTCCGTCAGAACGCTGAACAACTGGGATCAACATCTTCCCAGTCAAGTCGCCGCCTAAGATCAATACGTTCGCTTTGTAGAATCTTCCTGCATTGATGAACTTGATGAAGCATTTTTCTGAGCCGTGTATATCTGTCGCGAAGAATATGCGGGTCTTCGTTGAGGAAGCCATCCTTACAGTTCACTGCGAAAAAAGAAAAAGGGAGTTGTCAGCCTATTCTGGCGGGATCTCCTTGAACGAAAGCTCTAGCGGAATCTTCCGTCTATGGTAGAGCCATGAGACTGCGTATATGATTAAGCCTACGATGAAGACTCCGAATGAGAATTCGACGGCGAGCGGGTTTACAGCTCCTGAGATCGCTGGCATCATACCTGCGTAAGCCATCCAAGCAGATACGATGAGGCTGAGGACTCCTAAGACTGTTATCCAGTATACCCCGCCAATCTTCGCTTTGACTATGGAGGGTGATGCCTCGAAGATCTCCTTCCTTCGATACGGAAAGATTATCCCAGAGATCGAGGCGATCGCTGTCGTTATGAACCATCCTGTGACGATGTAGACGAAGTAGCTGAGGATAGGTG
>Ga0209725_1001150_pt1 | contig 15382 bp, 14 predicted proteins | sample I18A1metaG_FD_184145 | JGI IMG/M metagenome (GOLD analysis project Ga0209725, IMG submission 184145) | Lake sediment bacterial and archeal communities from Gulf of Boni, Indonesia to study Microbial Dark Matter (Phase II) - ​I18A1 metaG... | ecosystem: Environmental > Aquatic > Freshwater > Lake... | reverse complement strand
TCGTCACGTAGTTCAGATCCCTCACAAGGGCAAGAGCAGCTTCCGTGTTCCGATGTTTTCCAGCAGTCATCGTGAGACCCAGACCGAAGAAGAGCGCCCCGAATTCGCAGTCGATCATCATGTCCGCTATCTCTTCAACGGTCTCCGTCGCAACTCCAGCTATCGAATCCTGTTCGATCTCTTCGCCCTTGATCGCAGTCCTCAACGCCGTTAAGAGCTCGTAGTCCCTGTTCGGCTGCACTTGTACGAATCGATCGGCAAGCTTGGCAGTATCTGTTCGTCTCACGTCGACAACGACGAGTTTCCTATCTTTCCGTGCCTTCCGGAACCTTCCCTTGCTGAAGACGGTGAACCGAGTGGTGTGGTGTGGATGAGAATGGATCGGGTTGCACCCCCAGTAGATGACAAGGTCAGCTGAATGTCGAACTTCGCCAAGCGTGCACGTGGACTCTCCCACATCTTGTATTCCGAGGATGGTGGGTCCGTGGCATGAAGTCGTGGTGTTGTCGATGAGGCCTCCGACAAGTTCGGCCAGCTCGACGCCCTTGGATATGGCCTCGCAGGATGTCTGGCTCCATCCGTAGAGTACAGGGTATCTCGCGCTCTTCAAGATCCTCGCTGCCTTGTCTACTGCCTTGGCAAATGTGGTGGGCCGCAGTATACCCCTCGTTCTCACAAGCGGCTTCAAAAGGCGGTTCTCCCCCACGCTCGCAAACCTGCTTAACGAGATTGCACAGCCTTTGCGAGCGGACTCGATCTCGCGACCATCGTGCGCTATCTCAAGGTCATCACATCCAGACGCGCAGAAAGTGCACACCACGTTCTCTGAGACTATCCTCGACATGTCCATCACTCAGCCTTCATGCGCGTGACTTCCTCAAGCGTGGCGACTCTTGCTTCAGGCGCTGTCTCAATTGTCGCCTCAAGCCCCTTGAGTGTGGGCATGCCAGACGTGTGCGTCGACGGATCGAAGAGCATGCTCGCCCAAGCCCCATAGGGGACAAATGCGACTCGTCTGTGCGGACCTTGCTTGGAGATTGTGGCGGTGAGGATCACCTGTCCAAATCTCGTGGTGACCCTAACGTTCTCGCCATCCGTTGTACCGAGTTCTTTCATGTCATCAGGGTCGAGCTCGCAGACTGCAACCGATCTAGCGTACTCATTGGAGAATTTTCCCTTTTCACGGCTCCGCGCCTGCGAGAGGCTTCTCCCGGAGATGACCGTAACTTGAATCCTTGACATCGCCGGGCCATCCATCAAGAAATAGCATTGCAGGTACTATATTACATCCGGCTGTGGCGGTGCCGATCGATGCCTCCGAGCGGTGGTAGAATATCAGCATGACTCTGAGAGCGAGAAGAAGCCAGTACGTAACCATAGTTGCAGCACTCGCAGCTCTTCACATTGTTCTCTCGTATGGGCCGCCGCTACTCGGATTCAGAAGAGTAAGCATAGTCATGGAACCGCTGGAAGGGCTTATCGCAGGGCCCTATGTTGGATTCGTTGCAGCAGCCATAGGGTGGATTGGCGGTCGTTTCGTCAGACCCGACAGCTTCTGGGTCGAGAACCTCTTTGGAGTTGCTGAGGCCGTCGGAGCAATGGGGGCAGGATTCCTGATGTCAAGAAAGTGGTACGCGACCGCCGGAATCTACGGAATCCAACTGCTGCTGTTTCTGTTTCATCCGCTCGCGAGGATTATCCCCTTATGGACTCTTTGGGACACATATCTGGGCTTCTTCGCGATCTTTCCCGCGGCTCTGCTAGTCCGTAAGCTCCAATACGCAAAATTGACCGCGCCAAGTTTGTTCCCAGTCGTTGCCTTGGTTGCTTTTGTCGCAGTCGAGTTGGACGTGATGGTTAGAGTATTCATGCTGATAGTTGGGGGGCTCTACCAAGTGTATCCGATTCCGATAGAAGCGCTTCCTGCACTGTTCATCGCGGGCGCGATTCAGACTCCTCTGGAAGCGGCGTACACCGTTCCGGCTGCCACGATCGTTGGTGTCCCAGTTCTGATCGCGCTTGAGAAGAGCAGATTGTTGAGGTGGCCTCTCTCATAAACAAGGACGGTCGTACGGGCTGTATGTGGGAGGCCCGTTGACATCCCTGTCGCTCGATCCAGGTTTCTATGGATCCCTTAGTCTCGCCTGCTAGGGCTTAACAGGTTTCTCGATCAGTTTCCTCTTGTGGAGTATGGTTCCATCATCGTAGTGAGGCGTCCTAGCCACGGAGTCCTGAGATTTCTCCATCTCTCTGGCTTCATCCGAGAGTCGAGCGGCCTGTCGCATCATCTCATGGGCTGATGACACAAGTTGGGTGTAGCGTTCCCACTCCTTGACGACGAAACAGCCTTCAACGGTTACGTCGGCCACTCGACGCGCCGTCTCATACGCTGCCATTGCCTTCGATGCTGCGTAGGGATTTAAGAAAGAGGCGGCCCTGATGGCTTTCTCCTTGTCAACAACAACCCTCGGCAGCGGCACTTGGACGCCCTTCTTGATCGCTTCAACCGCCCGGTCAATCTCGGCCGTCAGTAGATTCAATGCCCCCGTTACAGCTAGGACTCTCGTGACATCTAGGTTGAATAGAACCATCTCCAGAGGATCGAGGAATTCTCTTCTTGCGCCAATCATCGAGTCTGCTTCAACTATGACGTAGCCGAAACCTTGTTGCTCAAGTTCTTGAGCTGCTTTCTTTCCCGGGCTATCAGAGACCACTATTGTCGGAATGCCCGCACCCTTGAGGATGTCCCTTGTCCTTTTCGGGCCAGGGAGCGTAGCATTTGGGCTTGTCACGACGACGAGTTGTGGCTTGAATTCGAGTATTCTCTGCGCAGCCTCCTCAGCCTGCTCCACCCCGAGCTTGGCCCCAGCCCCAACGACCCGCACATCCAAATCCTGTCTCTCAGCCCTCTCGTCGAGCATGAATTCAAGCAGTAGTGCAGATCCGATGCATCCGAGCTTCAGGAACCCGACCTTGACAACCATCTGTCGACCCGGCTACGACATAAGATCGGCTTCTTCGTGTATAACTCTTAGCTCAAAGAACAGGCTTCTGGGTATGCAAACCAGCGCTTGACGGGCCATCCTTGAGAGGTGCTCGACTAGCGCCTGACAGCCTGGCAAGTTCGCTACCTTCGGAAGTTCAAGGCTCCTCGAATTCGGAGAATCGTCTACTCCGTGGAACGCATGTAGGAAACGATTAAATCGTTTAAGGACCGCTCTCCAAGACAGCTGACTTGTTCTCGGTGATTCACTGTGAAATTCAACGGAGTGGAAGTAGAGGAAACCTTTGCTGAGGCATTCCCGATGGTAGCGGGAAGGGTGCTGGTAACTGCAGCGAATGAAAAGTGGGCAAACATTGCAGGGAAGACAGCCACCGGATTTGCTTCCTCGATAATCATGTCACCTGCAGAAGCTGGGGTAGAGGGCAAAACAGTCCCTTCGGAGAAGACTCCCGACGGGCGCCCTGGGGTCTTCATTCAGATGTGGCATCGGTCGAGACGTGAACTGAAGGTTCAGATGATCACGCGAATCGGGCAATGTATCCTGACGTGTCCAACAACCGCGGCCTTCGACGCAATGCCTGACGCAAAGCGTGCGCTCAAAGTTGGACGGGCGCTCCGAAAGTTCGGCGACGGATTTCAGAAGAGGGACAAAATCGGAGATCGGATGGTGTGGCGAATACCCGTCATGGAAGGGGAGTTCATAATCGAGGACAAGTTTGGGGTCAGAAAGGGTGTCGCAGGAGGTAACTTCATCATCATGGCTCATTCGCAGCTTTCGGGTTTGGAGGCGGCAGAGAAGGCCGTTGATGCAATGGGTGCGGTGGAGGGTGTCGTGCTGACATTTCCAGGCGGAATATGCCGATCGGGGTCCAAGGTCGGTTCCATCAAATACAAGCTGCCAGCGTCAACGAATCACTTCTTCTGTCCCGCACTCAGAGCGGCTCTTCCGGACTCCCAAGTTCCGCAAGGAGTGCAGAGCGTGTACGAACTTGTTTTCAACGGAATCGACGCCGACGTCGTGAAGAGAGCGACGGGGGTGGGTATCTCAGCTGCTGCAAGAGTTCCAGGCGTGGTGAAGATCACTGCGGTGAACTTTGGCGGCAAACTTGGCCCGTACCAGATCCAGCTCGTAGACGCTCTCAAGTCCATAGCCTAGACCGCCATTGTCGATGCAATATGGTGCGCTAAGGTGTCTGGCGTCACCAAGCTAGCTGCGCTAGGTCGGAGCGTGTGGTCGACGCCTCACAGTTGTGTAAGAGATTAATATCTGGTACCGGCGTTACCTTGCATCAAAGGGACCATTCTATGATGATACTATTGCGGGTGTTTCCAAAGACCAACTTGAGTGACAGCTGGCAGAGAGTCATAAACAACTTGGACAAGATCTCGAACGAACATTGCACCCCGCTATACATCTCCCAGCGAGAAGAGAAGGAATTCATGAGCATAATGTATGATGTAAACAACATTGATTCTTTCGCCGACATTCTTGTCAAAGGCATTCCATCCGCCGCGAACTCAAAGAAGACAAGAACTATCACTCTGCTGAAGCCTGTCTTCTTCCCTGCTCCGAAGGATAGGCCTGGGCAGCTTGAAAGATACCAGGTTGCTCTAAGGGTCACCTCTGATGATCTTGTAGGTGTTTTCAGCCACATGGTCCACCTAGATTATCCAAATGACTTGTTTCCGACCTATGCTGCATACTCGTTCGGCGAGGACGATATTCTTGTGTCGATGCTTTCGGTAAGCAGGGACAAGATCAAGGGGTTTGTCAAGAAAAACATAGAATCCCAGAAAGGAGTGCTGGGCGTCGACATCTCCCGCATAGACATGTCAAAGAGGCTTGCGCCGGCAGAGATGTGGAAGAAATACAGAGAGAGCAAGTATCTCTTCAAACCTTACAACGGTTTCGAGGAGTACGATTTCACGGAAGTCGCCCTCCTAACAGGCGCGTTTCCGAAAGACCTCGCCTAGCTCGAGTTCTCGGAGTTCAACGCGGACTACTCAATCCTCTTTTGGCGCGCCAGGGAAACAGGGAAAGAATCCTTTTATCTGTTCTTTGCTTGTGTCCACTGAATCATCTGACTATCAGCTCGAACCTCCAGCTTTGCAGGCACTCATGACAGGCTGACTAAAAAGTGCATTATCATGACTGAAAATCGCACGGCAATGATTCGCAGACATACCTTGCCTTTCAGAGAGATTGTCAACAGTGTCTTCCTATTGGACACTCTCGCAGCCGGAACCCCTGGTCTTGTGGCTGCCTATCTGGTGAGGGGAGAAGAACGCGCCTTGATAGATGCTGGATACCCGACCAGCGCCAAAGCTGTGCTCTCTCAATTGCGAGAACTCGACAGTAAGCACCCCAATGTGGACTACTTGATTCCCACGCATGTGCACTTGGATCACGCCGGCACCGTCGGTCATCTCGCCACAGCGATGTCCGATGCACGGATACTAGTAAGCAAGCACGGAGCGAAGCACATGATCGATCCTTCCAGGCTCATTGAAAGCGCGACGAAAGCCTTCGGCCAAGAAGCAATGTCCCTATTTGGCACGCCAGTTGCCGTGGCTACAGATCGGATTGAGCCGGTCGGAGATGAGTATGACTTGGACCTAGGTGCTGGGAAAAAGCTGAAGATCTTCTCGACCCCTGGCCACGCGCCCCACCATATGTCCGTACTTCTGGAGCACGAACACCTTCTAGTAACTGGCGATGCGGTGGGACTGAACTACCCAGGGTTCGACTGTCCTATCCCGACGACCCCACCTCCCAGCTTCGACGAAGAGCAATACATGAGGACGCTCGCCAAAATCATGAACATCAACCCCTCGGGCCTTCTGTTGCCCCACTTCGGACCAGTACTCAGCGGTGCGGAAAGATTCCTGCGGAAGAATGTCGAGGCGGTCGCCCGCTGGGGGTCGAAGCTTTACGAAGCCGTGAAGAGCCAGCAGTCGATCGACCAAGTATTCAAGTATTTCATCACCGATGTTGCGGAACATTCCGGCAAGGCAGAGGGCGATCTTCCCGATCACGTCCGCCGGATTCTCAAGCTGAGTGCCATCGGTTACTGCTCATACGTTGAGAACGGAATAGCGAGCCAGTCAAGTTTAATGGAGAAATGGACCGATCTGATCCTGCACAGATAGGGGGCAGAGACCAGTTCGCGTGCCAAGAACATTGTGAATACGTGGGCTCGTGCGGGGAAAGTGTGAGCGTGATCCTTGGGCCTTCGAGATAGACCCTCAGTTCGTGAATCTAGGCTCTACGCCAAGCTTGGGAGTGACAGGGTACAGTGCATCCTCTGCGAACGGAGATGTGTCATCGATGTGGAACAGGTTGGCACGTGCAAGACTCGGAAGAACATTGACGGAAGACTGTACACGCTCGTATACGGAGACCTAAGCGGAGTTGAGAGCCGCCCGATCGAGATCAAACCCTTCTTTCACTACTGGCCTGGATCGACCGCTCTAACGTTCTCGACTTGGTCGTGCAACTTCAACTGCCCCTGGTGCCAAAACCATAACCTCTCCAAATCGAGCCCCAGACCAGAGAGATCCCAGTCAGTGCCACCAGCGACGATCGTGGAGACCGCCATAGACTCGGGTGACGAAGGGGTCTGTGCCAGTTTTCAGGAGCCTACGCTTCTTACTGACTGGGCATTAGACGCGTTTCCTATTGCGAGAGGGCGAGGGCTGTACTGCTGCTACGTGTCAAACGGGTACATGACCCTGGAGGCGCTCGACCTGCTCCGACGATCAGGTCTCGACGGCCTGAAGATTGACGTGAAAGGAGACGAGGACGCCTATCAGAAGTTCTGCGGGCCCCTAGACGCAAGCGTGCCTTGGCGAAACGCGAGAGCCGCGAAGGAGACGGGGATACATGTCGAAATTGTCAACTTGATCATTCCAGGCGTCAATGATAACGATTCCACCATCGCCACCATCATTGACAGGCATCTCAAGTACCTCGGTCCAGAGACTCCAATACATTTCACTCGGTACTTCCCAGCCTACAAATTCCGAGCCCCCGCGACAGACGAGGCGAGACTAGAATTTGCACGCGAAACTGCGAGGAAGGCTGGGGTAAGATACGCTTACGTGGGAAACCTGCGGGGACACATGTACGAAGACACGTTCTGCCCTGAGTGCGGTGAGCGCCTGATAGCCCGAGACGGGTACAGCATTGTCTCCTACAAGCTTACAAGAGAGAAGAAATGTCCAAGGTGCGCAGTAAGGATCCCAATTACAGGAATGTACATTCAAAAGAGACGCGTGCCTTCATGGCCCTGGTAGTGTCTACAGGCACGGGCGTCCACGGTGCCTAGCTTTGATGTCTTTTGGTTATGTATTGCTTTCGCAAATCCTGCCGATGATTCATTCGGTGAGCCGGATTGACATGAACATGACGAAAGCCTTCGGAGGAACGCCACAACGTAATATGTCCCGTCGGCCAGTTGATGATCGGCTGCGTAACCAACGAGCTTGCACGCTTTGGCTTCGCTAGAATGAATCGGATTTCTGGGTTAGTCTTATATGAAAGGTCCGCGTATGCGTGCGGCTCTAAGGACCTTGCGACACTTCAATCCGCTCACCTTGCACAATTTCGACGAACGATCGGTAGCATTATCGATCGTCGTCAGTGTCGTCCTAGTCCTTCTGCTGATTCGGTAGACCTCGCGATCTTCTAGGTTTTCGCGGGGGTCTGCAAGAAAAATGGAAGTGAAAATACTCGATGGAGATGTCTGGCGCGAACGCATTGGTCGAGGCGCTTAGACGAGAGAAGACGCCCGTCGTCTTCGGTCTTCCCGGCGGGGCAATAATGCCGGCGTACGATGTCTTCTACAAGATGCAGCATTTGCCATCCGAGCTCAGGATCAGGCACATTCTGGCGCGTCACGAACAGACAGCTGCCCATATGGCCGACGGGTACGCCCGGGCCAGCGGACGAGTGGGTGTCTGCATGTCAACCTCCGGCCCGGGGGCTACGAATCTGGTTACTGGAATCGCAACCGCCTTCATGGACTCGTCCCCCATAGTCGCAATCACAGGGCAAGTTCCAAGACACTCAATCGGGAAAGATGCCTTCCAAGAGACAGACATTGTCGGAGTAGTTACGTCCGTTACCAAGTACGCGTTCCAGCCCAGAAAGGCCGCGGAAATTCCTCCAGTAATGAGGACGGCCTTCCGTATCGCCTCTTCGAGGAGGCCGGGGCCCGTTCTGGTCGATATCCCTAGAGACGTACAGCAAGAGACGGACGTGATGGATTTCACAGATCACACCATCCCGAGTAGGTTCGGGCCGCTTCCTGATCCAGATCCGGAGGTTGTCCTCAGGATAGTTGATGCCCTTGCCAACGCGAAAACCCCGTTGATCCTTGCTGGGGGCGGAGTCAGGATCTCGGAAGCGACTCCGGAACTTGTCGCGCTGGCAGAGCTGCTGATGTGCCCCGTTGCCACTTCGCTCATGGGAAAGGGATGCATTCCCGAAGATCATCCGCTCTCCATAGGAGTAGTGGGGATGCATGGGTCATCCGAAACAAACCAAATCGTATCGAAGGCAGATGTCCTCCTGATCGTCGGGTCGAGGCTGTCTGACCGAACGACGGGAAATGTGGGCAAGTTCTGTTCAAACACGCGGATCTTACATATCGATGTGGACAAAGCTGAAATCGGCAAGAACAAGCAACCAACAATCTCGCTGGCCGGCGACGCAAGGAAATCGCTTAGAGCGATACATTCCGCGCTTCTTGGCCGGCTCGTTCAGAAGCGCCAATCGCATTGGTTCCATAGAGTCAAGAACGAAATTGACGTGACGCAATTAGAGAAAGACGGGCCGTACCTATCAGCAGTTCGCGTTGTCAAGTTGTTACGGAAGCTGCTTCCTCGCGACACAATTGTGACCACGGAAGTCGGACAGAATCAGATGTGGTGCGCTCTCCACTTTCAGGCCTACGGCCCAAGACAATTCATCACTTCCGGTGGTCTGGGCACAATGGGTTTCGGATTTCCTGCGGCCATTGGAGCGAAGGTTGCCCGTCCGGATTTGCCGGTTGTAGACATTGCCGGCGACGGGAGTTTTGCGATGACGGAGAATGCTCTGGCGACATCGGTAGAAGAAGAGATTCCAGTAACCGTTGTGGTTCTCAACAATCGTATGCTCGGGATGGTTGCGCAGTGGCATCGCATTTTCTATGAAAGAAGATACTGCGGAGTTGAACTTGGCAAGTCTCCCTGCTTTCCCAAATTGGCTGAGGCCTATGGGGCCATAGGGGTCGGCGTGGGCGACTACAAAGAGCTCAACAGCGCTGTAAGGACCGCCCTCACTGCCCGAGTCACAACCGTGGTAGATGTCCCAATTTCCCCTGAGGAAGACGCCACGCCCATGCTATCGCCTGGTGCGGGGCTAGAGGAGGCTGCCATTGCGTGATCTCTCGTCAGCACGAAATGATTATCGATGTGCTCGTAGACCACAAACCCGGCGTTCTCTACAGGGTCTCGAACCTGTTCAGGAGACGGGCCTTCAACATTAGCAGCGTCGCCATTGGGACCTCCGAGAGAGACCAGGTAGCTCGAATGACGCTGACAATGCGCGGCGACGAGACAGATGCAGTACAGCTCGTCAAACACCTCGAGAATCTTGTTGACGTCGTGAAGGCAGAGATAGTCGATCCGAGCAAAGCAGTCGTAAGAGAGCTTGCGCTCGTCAAGATGTCTCCCAAACCCGAGGATAGGCTTCAGATTCTGAGCTTTGTCGATGTCTATCGAGGCAAGATCGTGCATCTCTCAGACGATAGCATGATCGTGGAAGCTTCAGGTGACTCTGACAAGATCAACGCGTTCATCGAGTTGAGCAGGAATTTCGGGCTCAAGGAAGTTGCTCGAACCGGTCTCACCGCCTTGTCAAGAGGTCAGAGGTCAGCAGGGTCACAGGGGAGTGATCCAGGATGGTAAGAATATACCTCGACAAGGACGTCGACCTGAACGATATCAAGGATCAAAGGGTCTCAGTAATTGGTTACGGGACTCAGGGCCGCGCGCAGGCTCTCAACATGCGGGATTCGGGGCTGCACGTAATCGTCGGCGTGAGACCGAGCGGTAACTCATGGAAGAGAGCAATAGCCGACGGATTTGAACCACAACCGATACGGGAGGCTTCCGACAAGGCCGACATAGTGCACATTCTGATTCCTGACATGGAACAGCCCCAGGTCTACAAGAAAGAGATCTTGCCCTGTCTAGGGAGCGGTAAGACACTGGGGTTCTCGCACGGGTACAATATCCACTTCAGACAGATTGTGCCTCCCGACGACATCGATGTCATTATGGTAGCGCCGAAGGGCCCAGGATTCATATTGAGGGAACTGTACCAGCAAGGCTTCGGCGTCCCCTCGCTGGTGGCGGTATACCAGGACTCTTCGAGGCACGCTAAACAGCGTGCCCTAGCATTGTGCAAGGCCATAGGTTCTACACGAGCTGGAGCAATCGAAACCACGTTCAAGGACGAAACAGAATCGGACCTGTTCGGCGAGCAGGCTGTGCTTGTGGGTGGATTGATGGAACTTGTTAGGAACGGCTTCGAGGTCCTTGTCGAAGCAGGTTACCCACCGGAGCTAGCCTACTTTGAAGCATGCAACGAAATGAAGCTGATCATGGATCTCGTCTACAAGGGAGGTTTCTCAGGCATGCTCCGCGGCGTCTCAGACACCGCAAAATACGGAGGCCTAATTGAAGGACCCAGAATCATCGACGCCCACGTACGCGAGAACATGAAAGCCGTCCTTGAAGACGTGCGCAACGGAAAGTTCGCCAAGAAATGGACGTCGAACCCCGAACGCAGCACGAAGGAATTGCAGCATTTCATGGACAAGATGGACGAGCACCAGATCGAGAAAGTTGGGAAGGTCATCAGAAGAATGTGCGGACTGGAACAGTAGGCGACTGCGGTGAATATCATAGAGAAGATTCTCGCAAAGGCCTCGGGCAGAGAACGAGTATCCTCCCACGAAGTTGTCGAGGCTGTGGTAGACTATGCGATGGTCCACGACATCACCGGGCCGATCGCAGTTCAATCATGGAGGAAGCTGGACGAGGCTAGGATACACGACCCCGACAGAGTCGTCGTGGTCTTCGATCATTTGGTCCCACCCTCCTCGGAGCAGGCCGCGCAACTTCACAGAGTGATGCGGGATTTCGTGGAAGAGCAGGGAATAAGGAACTTCTACGACATCGGTCGCGGTGGCGTTTGCCATCAGCTCATGCCTGAAAGAGGACATGTCCGTCCAGGAGACGTCATCGTAGGGGCGGACTCGCACACATGCACCTATGGTGCTCTTGGGGCACTCTCCACGGGCATCGGCTCTACAGAGATGGCGGCCGTCTTCGCGACTGGGCGTCTCTGGTTCAGGGTTCCAAGCACAATCAGGATGAACGTGCATGGAGACTTGGCCCCGTTCGTCATGAGCAAGGATCTAATTCTCAAAATCCTGGGAATGATCGGGGTCTCTGGAGCAAACTACCGAGGAATTGAGTTCACCGGTGAGACCATTGACGAGATGAGCATAGCGGGAAGAATGACTCTATGCAACATGTCCGTTGAATCAGGTGCGAAGGCCGGAATCGTTGCACCTGACGTGAAGACAGCGGAATACCTGCGGACAAATACTACGGCTATGTTCCAAGACTTGAGAAGCGATGAAGGGGCGAACTATGAGCGCACGATCGAAGTCGACGCGTCCGAACTCACGCCACAAGTCGCGTGTCCTCACTCTCCAGACAACGTCGTCCCCGTCGAGCAAACAGCACACACGAGAATCAATCAGGCTTTCCTGGGGTCTTGCACGAATGGTAGAACTGAAGACCTTCGAATTGCCGCACAAATCCTTGACGGAAAAAAGCTCGACGACCACGTGAGAATGATCGTCACACCAGCCTCACAAGACATCTACCGCGAATGCCTGCGCGATGGTATCCTTGACATATTCGCTCAGTGTGGGGCCGTTGTAACTAACCCAGGATGCGGTGTCTGCATGGGGACTCACTTGGGCGTTCTGGGTCCCGGCGAAGTCTGCATCAGCTCATCAAACCGAAACTTCGTTGGAAGGATGGGAAGTCCTCAAGCCAATATCTTCCTTGCCTCTCCAGCGACCGTCGCATCTTCAGCCATCACTGGGAAGATAACCGACCCTCGAAAATTGAGTTGAGCCGAGCATGTCGTTGAATGGCAAAGCTGCGAAGTTTGGAGACAATGTTGACACGGACGTAATCCTGCCGGGCAAGTACTTGATTCTCACAGATGCTGACCAGCTTGGAGAGCATGCGATGGAGGGTCTTTCGCCCGGTCTCGGTTCGAAGTTCGCTGACGGAGTAATCATTGTCGCAGGAGAGAACTTCGGGCAGGGCTCAAGCAGAGAACATGCGCCGATCGCGCTGAAAGCGTCGGGGGTCAAGTGTGTTGTCGCACAATCGTTCGCCCGAATCTTCTACAGGAATGCCATTAGCATCGGTCTCCCCGCCTTAGAGTGCCCAGGCATCCTTAGAGAAGTCAGAGACGGGGACGAACTATTGGTCGAATTGGAACAAGGCGAAATTAGGAACGTGACCACCGGAGCCACGCTGCGCACACAGCCAATTCCCGACGGTCTTCTCCAGGTACTGAACGCAGGCGGAATCATTGAGTACCTGAAAAGGAAGCGGTCTCAGCGGTGACAAGTTACAGGATTTCAGTAATGCCGGGCGACGGGATCGGACCTGAGCAGACCCAAGCGACACTCAAGGCGCTTGAAAGAGTCCGCGAAGCCTTCGGGTTGAGTTTCGAGTTCATCAACCTCGAAGCCGGGGACGACTGCAAGCGAAAGTGTGGCTCGGCGCTACCTGACGACACAATCCGCGTGCTTGAGACCACAGACGCATGCCTAAAGGGGCCCGTAGGCGAGACAGCGTATGAAGTGATTGTGAAGCTGCGGCAACTTTTCGACCTCTACGCGAACATTAGACCTTGCCGAGCCTACCCCACCCAGAAATGCGTCGACCCAGACACTGACCTAGTCGTGGTTAGGGAGAACACTGAGGATCTCTACAAAGGCCTCGAATTCCGTTTCGCGAACTGGGCAGTCGCTCTCAGACTCACCACCAAGGATGCGTGCCGCAGAATCGCCTCCAAAGCATTTCGCATCGCCGAGCTGCGGAACAAGAAGAGGCTCGTAACGGCAGTACACAAGGCAAACGTTCTCAGAAAAACCTGCGGCCTATTCGCCAGAAGTTGCCAAGAAGAAGCGAAACTTCATCCCGAAGTCGAATTCGAGGAGATGTATGTCGACGCTGCTTCCATGAAACTCGTCCGGCAACCAGCCCATTTTGACGTGCTAGTAACAACGAATATGTTTGGGGACATATTGAGCGACGAGGCTGCCGAAGTTGTTGGTGGGCTTGGTCTTGCTCCTTCAGGCAACATAGGAGAAGACTTTGCGATATTTGAGCCCGTGCACGGGTCGGCCCCCGACATAGCCGGAAAGGGGGTTGCGAACCCAAACTCAATGCTACTATCCGCTAGCATGATGCTTCATTGGCTCGGGGAAAGGTTCAGCGACTCCAGCTACATCCGAGCTGCGACTTCGCTCGAAGCGGCCGTAGTTCAGGTCATGAGTGACCGAGTGACCACTCCAGATCTCGGCGGCAACGACACAACACTAGAAGTGGGAGAAGCCGTAGCAGACAGAATCGCGATGGAAGTGACCGGATGAATCGCCCTACCGATGCGCGGATCCGCATGTTTGACACAACGCTGCGTGACGGAGAGCAAACCCCAGGCGTCTCACTGACCCCCGAGGAGAAACTTGTAATCGCGAAGCAGCTTGCACGTTTGGGCGTGGACGCGATTGAGGCCGGCTTTCCCGTATCGTCTGAGGGTGAGGCGGCGGGCGTTAGACTCGTGGCTAAGGAGGGGTTTGAGCCCGAAGTGTACGCGCTCGCACGCGCGAGCCTGCAGGATATCGATGCAGCATTGCATTGCGACGTCGGTTGTGTTCACGTTTTCATCGCGACGTCAGATCTTCATCTCCAGCGAAAGCTTAGGTTGTCTCGCGAGCAGGTGCTGGAGAGAGCAGTAGAGGCCGTCTCCTATGCAAGAGATCATGGGATGGTCGTCGAATTCTCAGCAGAGGACGCAACACGATCGGACTCGGCCTACCTAGCTAGAGTATTCAGATCGGTTTGTGAGGCCGGAGTGGATCGCATAAACATACCTGACACGGTAGGCGTGGCATCCCCTCAGATGATGCAAAGAATCATCAACTCAGTTAGAAAGGATGTCGACACCCCAATTAGCGTCCACTGTCATGACGATTTCGGACTGGCAGTAGCAAACAGCCTCGCTGGGATTGAGGCTGGAGCCGTTCAGGCACACGCAACAGTGAACGGGCTCGGAGAAAGAGCTGGAAACGCATCCCTAGAAGAGCTCGTAATGGCCTTACAGCAACTTGCCGGCGTAAAGACGCGTGTTGACACCACGCTTCTCTACGAGACTTCGAGATTGGTCGCCAAGATCACCGGCGTGGTCGTTCAAGCCAACAAGGCAATTGTCGGAGACAACGCTTTCGGCCATGAGTCCGGAATTCACACTCATGGAGTAGGTGCAGAAGCATCCACTTACGAGCCATTCGATCCAGCGCTCGTAGGTAGAAGGAGGTGGTTCCAGGCTGGGAAGCACGCAGGCGCGCACGGAATAGCTGCTCAACTCGCCGAGATGGGTTTCTCCCCAAACGCCGAAGAACTGGCCCAGATCGTCTGCAAAGTCAAAGAGCTAGCGGACAAAGGAAAGACTGTCACAGACGCGGACCTTTTCTCGATCGCTGAGACGGTCACGAGCACGCTGCCAGCCGATAGCAACCCAGTCTCACTAAGCGATTTTGCGGTCATGACCGGAATTGGCGTGGTGCCGACTGCATCCGTACGCATCAAGATCAACGGAACTCAGTACGTCTCCTCCGAGACAGGCGTCGGCCCGGTCGACAGTGCAATCAAGGCCATACAGAAACTGACCGACCCGCTCGTCCACGTACGATTGAAGGAATACAGACTCGACGCGATTACCGGGGGCTCCGACGCCCTTGCCGAGGTCCTCGTAAGAGTTGAGGACGATCACGGGGTCGTGGTCTCTGCGCGAACAACGGGTGAGGACGTGGTCCGGGCCAGCGTGGAAGCGATGATTCTGGGAATCAACAGGCTCCTGCTGAAGAAGCGTCCTACCTCGAAAGCCCGGCAGGAGCAGGAGATGCGTTGGGCTTGAGATCGGATACGATCAAGAAGGGCCCTGAGCGGGCGCCGCATCGAAGTCTCCTAAGAGCATGCGGTCTCAAGGCAGAGGATTTCTCGAAACCT
>Ga0209725_1001149_pt1 | contig 15391 bp, 15 predicted proteins | sample I18A1metaG_FD_184145 | JGI IMG/M metagenome (GOLD analysis project Ga0209725, IMG submission 184145) | Lake sediment bacterial and archeal communities from Gulf of Boni, Indonesia to study Microbial Dark Matter (Phase II) - ​I18A1 metaG... | ecosystem: Environmental > Aquatic > Freshwater > Lake... | reverse complement strand
AGGAAGCAGTCGGGTATCTACGGGGCTGGGACTTCATGATGCGCAAAGAGGATACGGCGCCGACGATTTGGTGGTATTGGCTGTCTGGGTTCTACAACGAGACGATAAGGCGCACCTATGAGATGAACGGGCTGGAGGGCGTCAACTATCCAACTCCAGAAACGTTTTGGACGTTGGCTCTGGAAGACCCAACCTCAAGATGGTTTGGCGGCGATTTTGACAGAGTCGCTGTGACGGCGCTGGAGACCGCGACAACGAGTCTGACCGCTCGGTTTGGTTCCGACATGACTTCATGGAACTGGGGCAAAACTCATCAGCTCTACATCCGTCACCTTTCAGGTCTCCAAGCCCTGTCGAGGGGACCGTTTCCTGAGGACGGCGACGCATTCACGTTGATGGCGGCTCCGCACATTCATAGCGACTTCACGGTCGCCGCCTACTCATCAGCTGGTCCAAGCTGGCGAATAATCTCAGACCTCGCCGATGGCGGCGTGACAATTGGAGTCTACCCGGGAGGACAGAGCGGGAACGTGGCGAGCATCCACTATTCGGACGAGCTCCCGCTCTGGTTGGATTTCGAATATCATGTGCTGCTCCATCCCGAAGCGGCCGAATCTTTTCCAAGTGACCAGATCTCCTCGACGATAAGGATGGTGCCAACTTGAGCGCGTCAGCGCTGAGCCGTTTCATTCTGGACCACTCGGTCACCAGCGGAACCCTGATTGCATTGGCCCTTGGGATCGTGTTTCAGTTCTTGCCCAACTATTGGCAGCTCATCATTTTCGCTGGGCTTGTCCCCGGCCTTATCGTCAAGAGCCTGCCGAGAGGCTTTGTTTCCGGCTTTCTTGGAGTGCTGTTTTCATGGGTGGTTTACGTTGCGTACCTCTGGATCGTCTCTCCTGTTGTCCAAGTCATTTCTACTCTGGGAGATATTGTCGGTCTACCGGGCCCCCTGCTCGTCGGCCTCGCCATGCTAGTAGCCTCACTCTTCGGCGGGCTTGGCGCAGCCATCGGAGTCACACTGCGAGATTAGGTGAAAGACATCAGTAGACCCAGCGTCTTCCGGCCGGAGATGTCTGCTAATCATTCGAGACACAGTCCCTAGAATCTCCCTGCTGAAGGATTCATCGGCGTACGCCTTTTATTCCTCTCACTTGCGCGTACGAGCAAGGCGTACGCATTCGATGCTGACCCTGGGCGTGGTAAGTTTCAGCGGCACCAGACTCCTTGATTCGCGTAGTATTCTCGCCGTCTTTCACGCCCGCTGGTGCCCATTCTGCACGAGTTTTCTGAAGGTCTTCGAAGCGACCATGAGAGAGAAGACCAATCCTCTGGCGGCCTTGGTCGACATCAGTGATATGAACAATCCACTGTGGGAAACCTTCAAGGTCGCCATTGTGCCAACTCTCGTTGGGTTCAGAAATGGTCAAGCCTTTGTGAGGAAGGATGGTACCGCAGGTGTGGGATTAAGCACCAAAGAACTTGAAGATGCACTACGTGAGATGGAGAACTACTAGAATCACGAGAAAGCAAGTTCCACGATCCCTGTCAAGATCGTACCCCACTCCAGCCTCGATTCCAGCGGTCGAGTGAGATGCGTCAGTGTGCATTGCGGGCTTCTGCCTGAGGTCCAGTAGGATCCAAGAAATCATCCGGCGGACTGGCACAACTGAATTCCCAGGACAGCAGTCGGCAACGCATATATCTCATGGCCCGAAGATTTGACCCCGCTTTCAGGCAGTTGGAGGTCTTTGTGTTGAAATTCGTCGATTTGACGATTCCGATTGGAATAGCGACCCCGCCGTGGCCGACTTACGAGCCGCTCCAGGTGAAGTACTTCAAGCGACTCGCCCCGAACGGCGCGAATGGGCAGATTATAACAACTTCGAATCACGTTGGAACTCATCTTGACGGTGAGATCCATTTCTACACGCCTGGGAGAGACATTGCCAGCCTGACGATGGATTTCCTGGTAGGTCCCGGAGCGGTGGTTGACCTGTCGGACGCCGCTGGCGACTACGACATCTACACGTCCAAGATGGTTGAGGACAGAGTCGAAATAAGAGATGGCGACATACTGATCATCCACACCGGTTACCATAGATACGGTTGGGATCAGCCAACCGCCGACGAGATTCGCTACATGGTCAAGCACCCAGGCCCGGACAGAGAATTCGCCGAATGGGCTAGGAGAAGGAAGATCAGATGGATCGGCGTCGACTGCGGCAGCGCCGACCACCCAATGAACACGATCATTCGCAACTGGATGCCCAGGCAAGCCAAAGAAGCTGACGCGCACTTTCAGAAGAAGTACGGCAAGAAGCTCGGCGAGTACTTCACGGACGACATGTACCAGCTCATGCACATCGAGATGTTTCCCTACACAATAATCCATGCTGAATGCGTCGGCGGCGACATCGATCTTCTCCTCAACCAACGCGCGACGATAGGCTTCTTCCCGTGGCGATTCGTTGACGGCGAGTCCAGTATCGGTCGATGCACTGCCGTCGTAGATGATCACGAATACGAACGGCTGATGAAGAAGAAAGAACAGCTGCCCAAGACGCGCTTTGGTGACGCCATCGGCTGCAAACAGTAAGAATAGCACATTGCCTATCAGCCGACAATTTGCCGCGATTCATCCAACGCTCATGCAAAGTATACTCAGATCAGGCGTCACTCAGCGGCGAGAAGAACTCTCGTCGGCCATGGCTTGGAGAACAGGCCTGAGACCCTCTTCGAACGCCGTTTCCGCCATCTTTCTGTAGCCTTCTGAGTTCAAGTGCAGGCCGTCGCTTGAGTATCGTGAAGCCAATGTGCTTGTGGCAGCATCCATCGTTGCTCGGAACAGGTCAACGCATCGTATTCCGATCTTCAGGGAATGTTCCTGTATGAACTTATTCAACACTCTTCGTGGGGAGATTCCTGCGTCAAACCCGAGTATCGACGGAACTGTACACGCAATGGGCACTATGTCATTCTTCATTGAAAGCTCGTACATCTGACGAAGATTCGAAAAGACTTCATCAGGCGTTAGCCCCCAACCAAGATCGTTTGAACCTCCAAGAATGATGACGACCCTAGGAGAGAGGCCGACTACATCTGCTTCGAACCGGATGAGCATCTGTTCTGAAAGCTCGCCGATTACTCCTTTGTTGATGATTTCAACGGAGAGGATGCTCGGATGGAACTCCTTCCTGATACGTTCGGCCAGAAATTCGGTATACGGCGTCAGCTCCTCGTTTCCGAACAACCCATATGATTGGAAGCCGACCGTGAGACTGTCACCCAGCGCAACGACTCTGACGTGCAAAGGTTTGGCGGGCACCGAATTCATCCTCATTTGTGATCCTCGCTCAGCGAGGGCCCACCTGATATCCCGCATCGGCCCGTTAGAGTTTTCCGGCAATCACGAAGCTGGAAACCAGTTACAGGCGGAAATTGTCTCTCGAAAACATAGAGAGAAATGAGCCCGTGCGCTGAAACCGTTTTATACAGTACACGTAGCCTGTCCGCACGGCGACAGATTTGGCAAGTCTGTGGAGCGGTCTCCTTCTTCGGATTGCCAAGCACTGGATAGCAGGCGAGACGTTCGAAGATGCCAAGGCGCGTGCGAGACAGTCGAACGTGCACAACGTGCGAGGGATCATCAACCTGCTTGGAGAGGAGACTACTGATCGAGAGGAGACAAGTATCGCCACGACAGAGTACGTTGAGATCCTGAAGGAGCTTCAAACGAGCGGTGTACAAAGCTGCATCTCGGTCAAGCCGACCCAGCTCGGCTTGGCCATTGACAAGTCACTCTTCAAGGAGAACCTGAGCCGAATCTTGTTGAGCGCTAAGTCCGTTGGCAACTTCGTCTGGATGGACATGGAGGGCTCACCCTTCACAGCGGACACGGTAGACTCGTACCTGGAGTTTCGGAAGAGATTCGATAACGTCGGGATCGCGATTCAAGCCTACTTGAAGAGGAGCGAGGAGGACGTGAGCCGCATTCTCGAGTCAGGGGGAGCGATTAGGTTGTGCAAGGGCGCGTACAACGAGAGCCCCAGCATCGTTTACAAGCGAAAGAAAGAGATCGACGAGAACTTCTCAAGACTGATGCGGATGATGTTCGAACGCGGAAGAGGATTCGCGGTCGGAACTCACGATGAGAAGCTGATCGAGGAAGCAACTCGGCTGAGCAATGTGCATCACGCAGACTTCGAATTCCAAATGCTGATGGGCATCAGGGACAAGAAGAAGCTGGAGCTGGTAGAGCGAGGATACCGTGTGAGTGAGTACATTCCGTTCGGAAAGAGCTGGTGGGCTTACTCAGTGAGGCGAATTCGTGAACACAAGAGCAACATATTCTTGCTTGCGCGTTCACTGATTGGCGGATAGGAGTCTTTGACGAAGCATCAACGTTGATCTGGTGATGTCGTGATAGTAGGCCTAGGAGTCGTGAATTTGAGTGGTGTTGTGATTGTTAAGGGGCCAGAGCCAGGCACAATGGGCCTCAGAGGGATGTCGGAATGAAGTGGCAGGTCAACTTAAGCCCAGAGGAAATGCCTCGCCGTTGGTACAACATCCTTCCCGATCTACCCGAGTCCCTTCCCCCACCAAAGGACCCTGAAGTAGGAGAATCGCGCCTTGCAGCTTTGCATCAAATGCTCCTCCACCAATGCCTAGAACAGGAGAGTTCTACGCAAACTTGGATCGACATCCCTGAGGAACTGGCCGTTCTGTATGTCCAGGCCGGTCGCCCTCGCCCTCTCTTTCGTGCAGTGAACCTCGAGAGGCGACTCGATACGCCTGCCCGGCTCTACTACAAGGCTGAGTTCTACAGCCCTACGGGCAGCCACAAGGTCAACACGGCCCTAGCTCAATGCTACTACGCCAAGAAGGAAGGCTACCAACGAGTAACCACTGAGACGGGGGCGGGACAATGGGGGACGGCTCTCGCCTACGCGGCCAGACTGCTAGGTCTGCGGTGCACAGTCTACTGGGTGAGGGCTATCTACGAGTGGAAGCATGATCGCCGAAATCTTATGCAGCTCTTGGGCGCCGAAGTTCATGCATCGCCCAGCCCGCAGACCGAAGTGGGTCGTTCACTCTACGACAGGAATCCGCATCACCCGGGTTCCCTAGGCATCGCCGTCTCCGAGGGGCTCGAAGACGCCAAGAAAGACGCCGGCGCGGTCTATTGTCTCGGTTCGGTTCTCAATCACGTCCTCCTCCATCAAACGATCATCGGCTTGGAGACCCGGAAGCAGTTCGAGCTGTTCGATGATTATCCCGACGAGATGATCTCTTGTGTCGGGGGCGGATCGAATTTCGGGGGCTTCGTCCTCCCGTTCGTTGGGGATGTGCTGAAGACCGGCAAGGAGATTCGCTTCATTGCGGCGCAGAGCCAAGCTGCGCCAAACCTTCAGGGGGAGTACCGCTACGACTTCGCCGACCATGCTGAAATGACGCCCCTTCTCAAGATGTACACCCTCGGCCACAAAACCGAGATGAGGCCCATCAAGGCCGACGGTCTCCGCTATCACGGCTGCTCCCCCATCATCAGTCTGCTGCGGCACAAAGGCTACATCGAGACCGTGGCCTATCCCTGCGACGAGCGATACGTTTTCGAGAGGGCCAAGCTGTTCATCCAGACCGAGGGCTTCCTCCCCGCCCCGGAGTCCGCCTACAGCATCGCCTGCGCCATCGACGAAGCCCTAAGGTGCAAGGAGGCCCAAGAAGAGAAGACGATTGCCTTCAACATCTCCGGCCACGGGTTCATGGATATGCTGGGGTATCGAGAGATCCTCAGGCTTCCCTGAGAGATTGAGCTACTATGGAGCTAGCGACTTATCCCCTCGGGCCGCCGTCTACACACGACTGCCAGATGGACGAATTGCGGCAAGCACTGATGTTTGCTGAGTGCAAGCGATCGGAACGACCTTGGGACATCGTGGCTCAATAGACGTTTGTGTCCAGAAGCCGCTGGCGGAGAGTCACACAACTGTAGCCGGTCAAGCCTGCGTCATTACGGACCTACGCGAAGACAACAACCTCCTCCTGACGCCGGTCTCAGGCATGTCGCAAGAACCAGGAGAAGTTGGGCTTGGTTCGAAGAGCCATCAACCGCACGTGCTTGACCCCGCTCACAATTCTATTCTTTCCTCTGTCAGAACGACGCGGACGCCGTCGTGTACGAAGTGTGCTGATGGGGGAGGTCTCGTGATGTTCGTCGCGTTTTCTCTGCTTGAATCGCCAATTCTGTCGGAGTTGGCACGCCATACTCGTGGGTGGGCTTCCTCGCCATACGATGATCTTTCTGGGGAAGCCGCCGAGCCGAACTTACAACTTCTTGATGACACACGCGAGCTACACACTTGGCCGCCTTTGCATTGTGGAGCGCGTCAAGGAACCGCTCTCCGCACAAAGCACCGTAGGCGAACAGCCCGCATGCATGAGAGTCATGTCAGAATCCAACCTTGCAACCGTGACCACAAGGGCATGAGGGCCGCAAAGAAGGGGCGCCTCCCGAAGCGTTACATCTCATCTCTCAATGTCAAGGATGCCCTGCGTAGATCTTTCAGCAAGTACGGATGCCCGCTCTCCCAGTGATTGGTAGAAGCAAGCGTACGAGCCTCCCCATTGAAACGTGCCACCCAAGCTGATGCCCCGACCGGTTGGAAAGCCTTGCAGCCGAGTCGACATGACCTGTGGAGCGCATCTCGGACCGCGATTAGGGGGGAAGGTCACACCCTGACCTGGGGAGGAGTCGAGCCTGCAGCCTCGATCTTTATGCCTAGATAGAGCTTGCTGAGTTGTGGGTGGTTGAGAAGCTCCTTGGGCTCGCCAGAAAAGACTGAACGACCACCTACGAGCAGGTAGCATTTCTGTCCAACCTCTAGTGCTCTCTTTGCGCTCTGCTCGACGAGTATGATAGCCATTCCCAGCCTGTCTCTGAGCTCGATAATCTTGTTAAGTACTTGTATGGCGATCTTGGGTGCAAGGTTTCCGGTCGGCTCATCGAACATGATGAGCTTCGGTCGTCGCAGGAGAGCCATCGCCATAGCCACCATCTGCCTCTCCCCTCCGCTCAGCGTACCTGCCCTTCTCTTCGCATACTCGCGAAGGACTGGGAACATCTCTTGCACTTCTGCAACTCGCTTCCTAACTTCCGACGTGTCAACCGCGTAGCCCGCCATGACGAGGTTCTCTGTCACAGTGAGATTCGAGAAGATGTTTTCCAGCTGTGGTAGGTAGGCGACTCCACGTCGGGCTATTTCATGTGCTGCTAGTCCTGTCAACTCTGTGCCGTCCAACGTTATCGTACCGGACATTACCTTGGCCAGACCAAAGACGCTCTTTAGCAGGGTGCTCTTTCCGCTACCGTTCGGACCGACGACTACGGTTATCTCTCCTTCTCGGGCACTGAAATTGACATCTGAAAGAATCTGAAGGTGTCCGTATCCAGCGTCTAGGCCTGAAACTTCAAGCAATTCTACCCACCAAGGTACGATTCGATTACTTTGGGGTCACTCATCACGTGCTCTGGGGTACCCTGCGAGACTACCCGTCCCTTATCCATGGCGTAGACGTAGTCCACGTACTGCAATGCGATGTCCAGTCTATGCTCCACAGACATGAAGATTCCGCCGAGCCTATCTCTCAACTCTAGGGTGTGCGACATTATCTGATGGGCCAAGACCGGGTTGACCCCGGCGATCGGCTCATCCATCATTATCATCTTGGCGCCGCTCATGAGGGCTCTAGCTATCTCCAGAAGCTTCATCTGGCCTCCGCTGAGCTTCGAGGCAGGCTCATTCCACAAGTGGTCTAGTTGCAAGAGCTGGAGAAGGTCGAAGGCAAGCTCGACGATTTCCTTCTCCTTCTTGACCCAAGCGCTTCGAAGCGGCGCCCTGACGAAACTCTCTCCGGGATTGCCGCGGTGGGCTGTCAGGGTGTTCTCAAGTACGGTCAAATTGAGAAATGGTAGAGGGATCTGAAACGTTCGCACCAATCCGGCTCTATAAACTTGATGAGGCGACCATCCTTGGATACTCTGGCCGTTGAATGTGACTCGTCCATTGTCGGGTTTGTAGATGCCTGTTATGACGTTGATGAGAGTGGTCTTTCCGCTTCCGTTTGGGCCTATCAGTAGGGTAGTGCCCTTATCAATCGAGATGGCCACGTTGTCCAGTGCAACCAAGCCGCCAAAGGTCTTCGTGACTCCTTCCACGGACAACATGGAGCTTACCGAGACAAAGATGGTTGTTAGAGGAATTTAAATGCAAAAAAAGGAGGGGTTTAGGGGAAGCCCGGTACCCACGATATGGAATCGGTTGCGAACATCCAAGCGCCCGCTTCGATCCACTCGTACTTGTCAGCCTTCGGCACTAGGACCCACAAGGCGTAGTTTGCAGCCGCTAGATCGCCACCTTCGTTAAGCACAATGCCGCCAAGCGCACCACTGTAGGATGCTGCCACTTGGGGAAGCACTGCTCTCACCGCTTCCGCATCGTATTTCCCGGTCGCCAGCAGTGCGTACGTGAGAACCCAGACAGCATCATATGCGGCGAAGGCGTACGAATCAGGCTGTCGTCCGAGTTTGGCTTTGAGGGCCGCGAGTAGATTGTTGAGTCTCTCAGTCAGCGGCCCCCAGAATATGGGGTGGATCATCTTTGTCTTCTGACTGAACTCGGCCGTGGGCGGACTCTTGGCCATTTCGTCCAGCAGCGCGGTACCGTCGCTTCCGAACCACCTTACCCTTGCTAGTACTGGGTAGTCGGCTGCTTGAGTCATGAATGTCACGGCCTCAGCGAATGCTACATAGTACACGCCCACTTTGTCGGCTCCGTACTGGTTCACCAGCGTCTGAACTTGGTCTGCCAGGGCCCTAACCTCTGCCGAAAATTCTTTCGCCTCAGGTGCGTACCTCGGCCCCTCGTGGAACACGCCTCCGAGCTTCTCGACCGCCTTCTTGCCTTCCCTGTTCAGTCCGTCGCCCCAAGCGTCTCCTCGCCACGCGCTTACTACGTGCTTTACGCCCAAGTCGGTGATTACCCTCGCTATGGCCGGCGCCTGCAGGTCATCTGCAGGGCAGAACCTGTAGACGAAGTCGCCCGGTATCGAAAGGTCCGGCGCGGTTGAGGATTGACTGATGAGGAGTATCTTGTTTGCGTCCGCGTATCCCTTGATGTTTCGAACTTCCGCGCTGGTCTGCGGGCCAACCACGAGCTTTATCCCTCTTGCGTTCATGCTCGTAAGCTTGTCCAAGGCGGGAGCAGGCTTGGTCTCTGTGTCTTCGATCACCAGCTTTATTGTAAAGAGCGCTCCCGACTTCTTCAGGAACGCGTTCACCTCTCCAACAGCAATCTCGACTGCGGCCCTACTGTTCTCGCCATATGACGCCAAGTCGCCTGTCAGAGGAAGTAGAGCCCCTATCAGGACTTCTCCAGTGAGTCCAACGGGTTTCTCCATGGTCACGGTTTTCTCGACGATTCTCTCCACGACTTGTGGTCCAGTGATGGATGGGGTTACTGCAACACCGATCCCTAGGCCTATGAGAAGCGCGATGATTATCCCTGCTATTGCAGTTGTTCTACCCATGACTTTCTTTTCCGCCGTCAATTTTTCCGCTCACCTGTTGTGATGAGTGCGAATCTATAGTGGGCCAAGCATACTTATTATCGACGGCGGCTGTTCTCACTATTTATATAGCGGCCGCTGGCGCAATCTGTTCTACCCCAACCGTCCAAGGAAGTTGTCGAACTGCTCGACCCGCTCGTTAGGGATGCGATCATCTATGGTGGCCTGCTGACGCTACTCAGTACAGGTCTAACCCTCACCTACATGACAACGAAAGTTCCGAATTTTGCTCACGGAACGTTTGCAGCCATTGGGATCTACGTATCTCTCACCGCAGCCAGAGTCTGGGATCAGAGCCCATATCTTCTCCTCCCGCTATCGTTTCTTCTAGCAGCGATAGTAGCTTTGGCGCTGTACGGCTTGGTCCTGAGGCCTATGATAAATCGGGGATCTACGTTCGTCTTCCTGATGATCGCAACGCTGGCGATCGATCTGCTGCTATTGGGGGCTTTGAACGTCTATGCTGACATCTTGTCAAGGACCTTTGGGGTGACCTCTCGCTACTTCGTGCTTCGCTTCGAGGACTTCAGGTTTGCGGACCAGCCGGGACTCTTTTTCGTCACTCCGACGGTCGTGCTCGCTGCGATTGTGATCATACATGTTGCGTTTACGAGGACAAAGTTCGGTGTGGCGATGAGGGCGACCGTAGAGAATCCAGCTCTGTCGGCAGTAGTGGGGATAAACGTCCAACTCGTCTATGCGGTCTCTTGGTTCATCGCAGGCGGCCTCGGAGGCGTCTCGGGATCTCTGTTGACTTTGTGGATCGCTGGAAACCCAGATGTGGGACCGAGTATGCTCCCAAGCATCTTCGCCGCGAGCATAGTCGGAGGCTTCCTCAACATCTACGGAGCCGTACTCGGCGGGTATCTGGTGGGGATCGCAGAGATCCTAGGTACAAGTTACCTCGCAAGCTGGGTAGGCCCTTTCGTAATCGCATATAGGCCGATTGTCCCGCTGCTCATCATTGGGATCACACTACTTCTGGCGCCTGGTGGATTGACGATGATCAGTAGGCACTCTTTTTCCAGATTGGTGAGGCGACGTGGCACTTCCACCTGAACTCGTATTCATCACAGACCTGGTGGCACTCTACGCCGTCTACCTGATCGTCTCACTCAGCCTCAACTTGGAGTATGGGTACGCTGGCATCCCTAACTTCGGAAAGATGCTCGCCGTCGCAGGGGGTGCCTTCGTTGCCGGGGCTCTGCCCGGAAGGTTGGCAGCCGACTTCCTAAGGATCCCCGTAGAAGACTACGTCAGAGACAACGTCATCATAGTAACGCAAGTGAATGTCGCCCTCCGTACGAACGCTTCTCTCGCCTTGTCAATTCTCTTGGCTACTCTAATCGTGGCGGCGGGCGTAGGCGCCGCTCTCGGGTTCATAGCTTCCTATCCAGCACGCCGTCTTAGGGAAGACTACTTGGCAATCACACTCCTCGCTATGGCAGAGGGAATCCGAGTCATAGGTTACAACTACCCCCCGTTAGTGGGAGGTACACTAGGTGTGCAGGTTGCGGATACACTTGCATGGGTAACCCCTGAGCTCCGATACTCGGCAGCGACCCTACTGCTCTTAGCCGTAGCAATCATCGTTCTGGTCTACATGCATCTCACCGTGAACTCTCCGTTAGGAAGGGCTTTGAGAGCCATAAGGGACTCTGAGATCGCAGCTGCGACCTTGGGCAAGGACATTGTTCGAACAAGGATGCAGGTGCTTGTGGTCGGTTCAGCGTTAGGCGCGCTCGGTGGAGCTCTATACGGGTTGTATGCCGGAGGCGTGATAGCTACCGCGTATGACAGAGTCACTTGGACATTTTGGCCTTGGGTCATGGTCGTACTGGGAGGCGCCGCCAACAATCTTGGCGTCAGCCTGGGCACTCTGATCTTCGTCACGTTTCGAAAGCTGATAACCTTCTACAAGGGCGCGCTGGGCCCCTACTTACCCTTCGACCCGGTCTGGCTGGACCTGATACTTCTCGGCATCGTCCTAACGCTGATCCTTATGTATAGGCCGCAAGGACTTCTGCCAGCGAAACCGATCTTCACGATTAGCCGAGACGAGATTCAGAAGATAGCTGAGACGAAAGCAGTAACCTCAGATCGCGCCAAGCGTGACAGCATTCCTCCTCAAGCTAATAGAGCGACCTCAAGACCCGAAATAGCCAAGCCAAAGATCTGGCGACTCGCGAATAAGCTTAGGAAATTGGCGAGGAAGGGGGAGGGTCGCTAGCACACGAGGCGTCAGGCCACCTCGATGCGTGCAATTTGACTCGCGGTGAAATGGTTCGAACGGAGCCTTTCCGGAGAGAGTCTACTAGTTGGCATCAGGCTGAAGTCACATCCTCGGAGCTTCTTACGGAGACTGTTCCTGAACGGACGACTCTGGAACACTCTCAGCAAGCCGCCTGCTCGCCGCCAGCCTTATAGTACGATGAGTGACGAGAAACATAGCGACTAACATGACGTCGAGAGCTGAAGCTATCGTCATAGGCGGCGGTTGCAACGGCGCCAGCATTGCGTACCATCTGGCGAAGCGGGGAGTCACCAACGTTGCGCTACTTGAGAAGAGCTTCTTGGCATTCGGAGGTACGGGAAAGTCTAGCGCCATTGTGCGCCAGCATTACAGCAATGAAGAGACTGCGAAGATGGCGCTCGAAAGCCTAAGAGTTTTCCAGAATTTCGAGAAGGAGGTCGGTGGAAGCTCTGGCTTCACTCAAACAGGCTTTCTCGTATTGGTCGGCCCAAAGGATCTTGAGGGACTGGGAGCGAACGCGTCCATGCAGAGGGCTCTGGGCATAGACACACGCGTCATCTCGCTGGAAGAGCTGAGCGAACTCGAGCCTGAGATTCGAACTGTCGACTTGGCCGCTGCAGCATACGAGCCCGAATCTGGGTTTGCGGACCCTGTCTCGACTACCAACTCATTTGCAAAGCAAGCTGAGAGCATGGGGGCCAAGGTCCTAGTGAAGACTGAGGTTGTGGGAATCAGAACAGAGAACGGAAAGGTGCAGAGTGTACTAACGAATCGCGGGAAGATAGATGCTGATGTAGTTGTGAATGCTACCGGCGTGTGGGGCGCGCGGGTTGCTGACATGGTTGGGGTAAAGGTGCCCCTGACACCGACAAGACACCCCGTCTGCTATATGAGATGTCCCGAAGGCTTCCGCGAAATGAACAGGGTCGTCCTCGACTATCCGAATGCCATGTACGTCAAGCCGGAAGGCATCCCCGGGCGAAAGTTCCAAGTCGGCTCGATCGAATCCAACGTAACCGGCCTAGAAATCGACCCCGATAACTATGGCGATGGGATTGATTTTGAGACCATAACAGGATATGCTGGCAGGGTAACAGCCCGATATCCACGCATGGAGATGGGCGTGACAATGGGGGGATTCTCGGGACCATACGATGTCACGCCTGACTGGCACCCCATCCTAGACAGGACGCGTGTTGAAGGTTTCTACCTGGCAGTTGGATTCAGCGGGCATGGCTTCAAGCTTTGTCCGGCGGTTGGAAGGCTGATGGCCGAGCTGATCACAGAGGGAAAGACTTCTTGCGTTGACATTAGATTCTTTAGGTCTAGCAGGTTCGAGGAAGGCAACCCCATCAGGGGCAGGTATGAGTACAGCATCGTCGGCTAGTATACTTTTGACACTACGCAACTGAACACATCCGATCAGGGAGAAGCATAAGCGTGTACTAGGCGATTCGATTGGGGTAGAATCCTCCCACAGCAACTGCACGTTTCAAAGGTCTCTCGGAACCGGGCGGCCACGGTCTCAATTCATATCGGATCCACGATCCAATGCCCCCAACCTCTGCAGGAGCTCTCCAATATCCTTGATGCCCAGTTCGCGGACGATGCTGGGCTCCGGCTGAGACTTGATCTGGGGGAAAGAGTTACCAAGTGCGCCATCGATCTCTTTCGCCATGTCCGCACAATCGCATGACGTTCTCTTTCTGTCTCGCGCCAATATTGAGCGAATCGGTCTCACGATGGCTGACATGCTCGCCTGCGTGGAGGAAGCATTCAGCGAGAAGGCCAGGGGTGATGCCCAGATGCCGCCTAAGCCGGGAATTCATCCGGCGCCTGATGCTTTCATCCACGCGATGCCCGCGTACCTTCCAAAGATGCGGGCTGCCGGAATCAAGTGGGTGAGCGGCTTTCCTGAGAACCTCAAGCGAGGCCTACCGTACATCTCGGGGCTCCTAGTACTAAACGACCCGAATACAGGATTCCCAACCGCCGTGATGGATGCGGCTTGGATAACTGCAAAACGTACTGGCGCCGCCACCGCTGTGGCCGCAAAATACCTTGCGAGGAGAGATTCGAGAACCTTCGGGATACTAGGATGTGGCGTACAAGGACGGAGCAACCTCGAAGCACTTCACGAAGTACTCAAGAACCTTGAGGAAGTGAGAGCCTACGATGTCTCAGAGACGAACCTGCAGCGATACGTGGACGAGATGAATGTGAAGTTCGGCCTCTCAATCGAACCGGCCAGAAACCCTCGCGAGGCGGTTGAAGGCTCTGACGTAGTCGTCACGGCAGGTCCGATATTGAAGAATCCCAATCCAACCATCGAGAGCCATTGGATCAAGGAAGGAGTTTTCGCATGCCCGCTCGACTTCGACTCTTACTGGAAACTCGACGCGATGCATTCAATGGACAAGTTCTGCACCGATGACGTGGATCAGCTGCTCTACTACAAGTCATTAGGGTACTTCAAAGGGATTCCGAATGTCTACGCCGACTTGGGCCAGATTGTTGTAGGTGAGAAGGCTGGAAGAGAAAGCGAAGAAGAGCGAATTATGTCTATGAACCTTGGTCTCGCCATCGAGGACATGGCGGTTGCTGTGGGACTCTACGAAAGAGCGAAGAAACTTGGAATTGGGGAATGGTTGAGCCTCTAGTTACTAGAGTCGAAAACTGAGTCCAGTGCCATTTGCCAGAACATCTTCGCCCGGCGATGCTGGCAAAGCTGCTAGGCTTAGGCATGCCTGGGTGTGGCGCCAATCATTGCGATCGAATTGAGCACCGGAGGCCGCTCAGCCGTTTGTCGAATTGGACCTGCGTACTTCCGCGCTAGATCACGAGTTGCTGGGGTTCGACCTCTCGTGCCTCAATTCCAAGCCGCGAAACTTTGAAATGTTCGCCTCCGTATAGAGTGGCAGTGTCTTTTTTCGCGTAGACCGCGGCAACGATGCGCCCGATTGCGTCAGCTTTCATTATGCCGCTTCCGCTGCTACTGACCGACACGATCAGGCCTGGATGTTCGAATACATATGGGTTGGCGTCAGTTGTGTTCATGTCGTATTGCGGCGATGAGGAACTCCACGGATCCTGAATCTGGTACATGTCGCTTGCGAGCGGACGCGCGGTGTCAGAAAGTCAAGTAAGGTCGACGCGACGGCTAGGCGCTTTACGCGTTGCTATCAAACGCAACTTATTATCTAGGTGACCACGACTTGGATTGCAGAGGATGATTTCATGCCGACCTATGTTCTCCTCTCCACGCTGACGGCGGAGGGAAGGAAAACCGTCAAGTCCAAGCCAGACAGGATCAAGGAGGTCAACAGAGAGGTCGAAGCACTCGGAGCCAAAGTCCTTGCTCAGTATGCAGTGCTTGGACCGTATGACTTCGTGAGTGTTGTCGAGGCGCCCGACAACGAAACGATCTCGCGGATCTCTGTGGAACTCGGATCAAGAGGAACTGTACAAATCATGAGCCTACCCGCAATACCTCTCGATCAGTTCATAGCC
>Ga0209725_1001148_pt1 | contig 15395 bp, 23 predicted proteins | sample I18A1metaG_FD_184145 | JGI IMG/M metagenome (GOLD analysis project Ga0209725, IMG submission 184145) | Lake sediment bacterial and archeal communities from Gulf of Boni, Indonesia to study Microbial Dark Matter (Phase II) - ​I18A1 metaG... | ecosystem: Environmental > Aquatic > Freshwater > Lake... | reverse complement strand
CTCCGTTTAGGGTTCTCGGCAGACAACTTAGATTCCCCTAGACTTTTCATAGATGTATATTCCATCCAAAAAGACACGTTGATCCTTTTCTTTGATCTTTGTCGCGGACTCTATGTTTGACGCGGTTTGGCTTACGTCTTCCAGTCTGGTTCCTTGGACAAGGATATCTTCGCCTGAAACCTTGACCTTTGCGTCGCCGACGATCCTTGCCACTCGCGGTGTCTTCTCTCCGACGAAGTTCTCTATCAGAACCTTTCCTTCTTTATCAAACGCCTTCACGGTTACTGGGAAGTGTGCATAAGTGATCTTGAGTTTGTATGTGTAGCCTTCCGTCACTCCTTGGATCATATTCTTTACATGGGCTGCGGCTGTGCCAGCCTTGGCGATACTTCTCTTCGTTGGCCATCTAGGTGAGACTACGAGTTGTCCCTTTGTCAGCTCAAAGTTGACTGGGAGGTGGGAAAGGTCTTCCGAGAGAGATCCCTTTGGTCCATTTACCTTTACCCTTCCCCCCTCGAGTTGAACCTCTACGCCTTGGGGAACCGCGATGGATCTTTCGCCTAGAGTTTCTATCAAGGTTCTCTTCCTCAACTAGTAGACGTAGGCTAGTAGTCTTCCGCCTGTTCTCTGTTCCTTAGCCTCCTTGTGGGAGAGTATGCCGAGTGGGGTACTGACTACTAGGACTCCAACCTCTCTTGAGGGAAGGTATCTCTTCTCCCAGAACTCTATGCCTGTCTTCTTCATTGAGTATCTCGGTTTTATGACCCCGCACTTGTTTATCCTACCCAGAAGTTGAACCTTGAATTTTCCAGCTCTTCCATCGTCGATGAACTCGAACTCTCCGACGTAGCCGTTCTTCTGCATTACCCTCAATACTCGGCCTACAACTTTTGAGGCGGGATAGACGATGCATTCATGTTGATGGCGTCTCTCATTGTTCTGGATGGTTGATAGAGTGTTTGATAGTACATCTGTCAACGTCAAGGTCTGCAGCCTCACATATACTTCTTGAATCCGAGTGTCGAAGCTACCTCTCTAAAACACTGCCTGCATAGGTTCAACCCGTATCTCCTTATGACGGGTCCGTACTGGCCGCATCTTCGACAGGGTCTGCTCCCCTTTCCATATTTCCTCTTTTTCTTCGGTTTCTGTTTGGCCAATCCCGTTTACCCTTCAACTATCTCTGTTCCAAAGTTGGATCGAATGAAGTTGACGGCCTCGTCGCGCGAGATGAGATGTCTCTTTCCAACATGGGATCTTCTGATAGCTCTTCTCTTCACTCTGAAGCCGGGTCTCTCAAAGGCTACTGCAACATTCATTCCGAATATTCCCAGTTCTGGGATGTACTTGGTTCCAGGAATCTCTATATGCTCCCTGATTCCAAACGCGACGTTTCCAAACCCGTCAAATGAGGAATGAGAGATCTTGTTTCCAACGGCTTCCAGAGCCTTCTTCAGAAAGCTTCTCGCCTCATCCCTTCGCAGGGTGACCGTGCAAGCCATGGGTTCGCCCCTGCGGATTCCAAACTCCTTGATCGTCTTTCTGGCTCTTCGGGGGCATGGGGTTCGACTTGTAATTTGGTTTAGGACTTTCTTAGCCTTCTCCAAGGGTTCTCCAGACTTGCCAACGCCAATGTTCACGGTAACCTTCTCGATCCTTACTTCACGCATAGGGTTCCGTTCCGCCACATCGGTTTTCGACGCAGCCATCTGTTCACGCTCCAACCTCAATGAGAGGTTTGTCTTCCCCAACCACGAAGACATAATTCGCCATAGTCTGGAAGACCTTGGATTCAGAATCTTCGATCGTAACCATGGGTGGTCTCGCGGCTGAGGCTTCCTCGATTCTCTTTATCCTTCCAGTTCTACCGAGGTTTCTTCCAGATGTAACTATCACATACGAACCCTCATTGAATCTCAAGTGCTTCAAAATCTTCTGGTCGGGTAGACTGATTTGGACCGTGTCCAAAACCTTGTATAGGTCTTCTTCAGGTCTTTTTGCATCTGCTACTTTGACCAGGATGTTTCTGCCGTCATGAAGGTTTAACTGAAGGTTTCCTCGAGGGGCCGCATGCTTATCCTCTATCCTACAGAGTTTGGATGACGTCTCTTCTTCTGGTATATTCACTGTTGACAGGCCTTTCCGTGGGATCGGTAGAACTCGCATTGAAAGCTTGGCTTCAGGAATCTCTATGACATCCATGATTCCGGTGGGATACTTTACGTCGATTCTTGTCTTGCCGTCGACTTTGACTTTACGTTCAGCGATAGCTAGTTTCGCGTCTCTAAATATGCTAGCGTATCCGAGGAGGTCTCGAATTATGATAGAGAGTGGAAGACATTCTTCAAGTGCGTGGGGTCCCGGCTTGGGCTTCTTCGTCCACTGAGACTCTTTTGCGTGTATCGGCCAGTAGCTTGGTGCATGCATTCTCTTTAGATGTCTCGCCCCACCCTTCTTCCCCATCTATCCGGTCTCCTCTTTCATCTCCGTTTCAGGTTTGGCTGCGCCTTTCTTCTTCTCTATCGACTTGCTGCGCCTCCGGTCGTCGAGTGAAAGACCGGTTATCAAAACTTTAGACGCGTGAACGGACATCTTGGTCGAGGTTCCAGAAACCTTGTCTCTTGTGACGCCCTCGACGTAGAGGCGGCTCCGCGCTCTGTCAATTTCGGTTATTTTTCCCTCGATTCCAGTAAAATCTCCTCTGACGATCCTGACTGTATCACCCTTTCTAACAGGCAGGGATCTTATCCCGTGGCGCGTTCGAAGGTCGCTCGAGAGCGCTGCGCTGAGGAGTCGGCTTGCTCTCGGACCTGAAGCGTTCCAGACCATCTTTCGCTGTTTGCCAGGTTGGGAAGTTGTCTTTCGGACGGTCAAGGTTGAGTCGGCTCCTAAACAATTATGCTCGCCAAGTTGGCGACCCTCGGCCATCTCTCGGCCGCTTCTTTCGCTACCGGTCCACGAATCTCTGTGCCCTTCAGCTCGCCCTCAGGTGTCATTATGACGGCGGCGTTATCTTCGAATTGAAGTCTCGTCCCGTCAGGTCTCCTGAAGGGTCTCCTCTGTCTAACCACCACTGCTGGAAACATCTGTCTTCTAAGGTCCGGAGTTCCCTTTGAAACCGAGACCTTGACTATGTCTCCTACGCATGCTGAGGGGAGTCTTCTCAGCCTCCCCTTATAGCCTATAACATTGATCAGTTTCAGTTCCTTAGCGCCTGTGTTGTCGCTGCAGAACAACCTTGCACCTACAGGTAGGCCTCGAGATACGTATGGCCTGAACTCGATCATTCCTCTCGCGCTTACGGCTCTAGTCTTTGGAGCTGGCATTGTTAATCATACTTCCTCCGTTGATCAGTTTTGAGCAGGTCAGTCTCTGCCAAGCCTCTTTTCAAGGCTCTCCTCCACTCTTCTCCACAACCACGAATGAAACATTCTTGCTGAGCGGTCGGCATTCGGCTATCTTCACCGAATCTCCCTCCTTCGCCTCTAAGCATGGTGGGTTATGAGCCATTATCCTGCTCCTTCTCTTCTCGTATCGCATGTACTTCTTCACGTAGTGAAGATAGTCTCTCTGGACGATAACTGTCTTGCTCATCCTTCCACTTACAACTGTTCCATTGAGCATCTTTCCCCTAACAGCGAGGCTTCCATGAAATGGGCAGTCTGGGTCGTCGCAGGCCTTTCGAGGTACAGATACATCTAACCCTATCTTGTGGATTACCATGATCTCATCCTCATCTTCAACCTGTTCTCAGGTTGGCCAACTATACACTTGCCATCGACCAGCACAAACCTTCCGTCAGGAAGGCGGAACTTGAAGGTTGAAATCTCCTTCGAGAACATCCTAGATTTTTTTCCATCGTGAACGCAAAGCATCTTCTTCGTCTCGTCGACGACCGCTCCTCTCATACCTACAAGTCTCGGGTCGCTGCTTGCAGCAACCTCCACGTGAAGGCCGATAATCTCATGTTTGAGAATGTTCCCGGAAGTTATAGGCGCCATTCAAACCTTCGCCTTGAGTTTCTCTTCGTTTTCTATGGTTAGGATCCTTGCTATGGTCTTTCTAATCTCTCGGATTCGAGAAGGGTTCTCGACAGTTCCACCAGAGGAGACCGTTGTCCTAAGCCTAGAAAGCTCAGTCATCAGCTCGTTAAGTTTCTTCCCACGTTCCTCAGGAAGCATCTGTCTCATTTCACGTTTTCTCAGTATCGGCAACCACTTCTTTCTCCGCTTCTTTCTCAGCCGCAGGCTCCTCTTCCTTCAGTATGGGTTCCCTGAGTTGGAGTTGGTCTGGAAACTTTGCATCAGACGGAAGTATCTTGACTTTTATTCCGAAGAGGCCCTGCTTCAGCTGGACTCGAGTTACAGCTGTTCTAATATTCTTGAGAGCTGGTTCACCGCATCTTGCGAGGTAACCGTCCCTATACTTCTCGTATCGGGCTCGCTCAGTGGTCAGTTTCCCACGAATAGCTATCTCTGCGCCTCGAGCCCCAGTATTCATTATTCTCTGAAGAGCCCAGTAGGCTGCTCTCCTAAAGTGAACACCCCTCTGTAAAGCCTGAGCGATTTGTGAAGCCACGACCCGAGGAACCAATTCAGCTACATCGACAGCCGCTACGGAGATCTGAGGATTCTCCAGTCCAAACTTCTCCTCAAAGACTCGAGTCAGGTCTCTTATGCTTTGACCTCTTCTCCCAATTACCATGCCGGGTCTAGACGCGTAGATAACTATCCTTGTTCCCAGAGGCGTCTTGGTGAGTTCAGCACGACTGTAACCGGCTCTTCCAAGTTCGGAAGCAAGGTACTCGTCGATTTCACTCTTTCTCAGGCTGTCCTTGATAAAATATTTCGTAACGGACATTCAACATTTCCCTTCGTGACTTGAAAGCATATGAGCTGGGAAAGAGCAGAAGTCACGTCGGGACCCGAGAGAGACAGGCATTCTGCTATCCACCAAGATTTGAAAGTGCCAGATTGCAATTCAGACCCCATTATATATCTCTATCTCCACTTGCGCTGAAGACAAAACAGAAGACTAGTTTTGCTTAAGTTACATGATGCAGCAGCCTTCTCTACAGAGACGGAGCGCAGGACCGTTACAATGATTATCCCAAGCGAATCAACTAGGGAGCCTCGTAGCCCACCAGTTCGACGTGAGTAAGGGTATCGAAAGATGGAGAGGCCCTGCCGAATGCTCTTGGAACATAGCCTCGAATCTTCCTTCCTCTGTGAGATGCTGCGTGAGTGATTCGCAGATTTTCCAGGTCGAGGCCCTTGTACTCAGCGTTGGCTTCTAACTCTCCAAGCAACTTCAAGATCCGATTTGCAGCCTTCACCGGATACTTTCCAGCGTACCATCTCTCAGGCAGGCTCTTGTGCGAAACCTCTTTCTTATACCGTCTGTAGGCTATAGGCCGTTTCTTCTTAGCTACGTTTTCCAGAAGGGTTTTCGCCTCTCCAATCTTCATTCCTCTTATCGTGCGACAGATCTCTACAGCTGCCTTTGGCGATATTTTCAGCTCGCGGCCAGCGCATTTCACGGTCTTATCGGGATCCAATGCCTTGACCGAGTATCCCCATTCTGGCGTAGCATTTCACCTTCCCATACTAAAAGGCGCGTTCTAGAGTTATTGCCTTTAATAATAAGGCTTTTGACAGAGTCGTTGGAGCCTATTCTGAAGGCGCAAGATCTTCTGTCTACTTGGAGAGGTACGGTGGAATGTTGAACAACTATAGTAGTATGCGTAAAGCTGAGGCGGAGCTTCGTGGAACCACTCTTCGAGTATACTGGTACATCTTCAAATCTGAAGATTCTGTTGGAGTCAGAGAGGTTCAGAGGGCGTGTGGACTTGCAAGCCCGAGTACAGCCCTTCATCATCTTGAGAAACTCAGGGATTTGGGCGTAATCGGGAAAGACGAGTATGGCCAGTATCATCTTGTTGAACAGGTAAAGGTGGGAACACTCCGCCTCTTCCTGAAGTTTGGGAGGCTTGTTCTGCCACGTTTTCTGTTCTATGCTGTCTTCTTCTTAGCCTCGCTTGTACTGTATCTCCTCCAATCGTTCTGGTTCTCAACAATTCCAGATATGATGGCTCTACTTTTCGGGGCGAGTGCGTCGGTAGCCTCGATATACGAGACTATAAGGATATGGAGGGAAAAGCTGTTCTAGACTCTAGAATTAAGAGTAGCCGTTACGGGTAGACTCTCTAAGAGACAGGAAGCGAGAATTTGAAGAGGGAAGTTAGCTATATCGCGCTTGGGCTTACTCTCGCGGTTATCGTAACCGTTGCATACTATCAGGTAGCATTCTACACGGCCGCGCCCATAGCCGGTCAGATTCTTAGAGAGACAACTGACAAAGCTGAGGGCGGCTTGTTGAAAACGCAAACCTTCACTCCTGTACTTGCCGTAACCGTTTTGGTCGCGGCTTTCTCCTGCGCGTGCCTTACGTATGGCGTTGTCAGGAGAAAGTTGAGCTAGAAAACTCTTCTCAAGGACTAGAGATCGGGTCTTGGCAGATGAGTGCGCTCATAGCTTTCTTTCGGACGCTGCAAGTGATAGGCTACTTCAGCGGAACATACATCGAGCTTCTTGAGGCGCCGATCCCTGGGGTTCCATGAGAGACTTTCTTAATCGTTATGGCGAGCTCGCCGAGGTAGTGACCTACCATCTCAGGTCTTACCTCAACCGAGGAGAACTCCTTGCCGTTGTGAACGAGTATCGTCAACCCAACCATCTCGGGAAGTACAATCATATCGCGGCAGTGAGTCTTTATCTGAGATTTCCCGCCTTTCTCAGAGGAGCGTCTAGCCTGCCTTATGTCTTCCAGCAGCCTCTTCTCATCATCAGTAAGCCCTCGAAGCATTGATCGACGTTGCCTCGCGGGAAGCAGTCTTATGAAATCGTCCATCGACATCTGCTGTAGCTGCTCGATGCTGTAACCTCTGAAATAGAACTCTCTAGGCATCGCTATCCTCTCACAAATGAAAGTTTCCGCATCCTAATTAAGCCTTTCAAATCTGAACCTACTCTGCGCCTCGTAACCTTCTCTTTGCTCTACCCGATTGTCTCGCTGCTATGAGTCCAACCTTCCTGCCTGGAGGAGTATCCCTAGCAACTGTGGTTGGCTTTCCAGCGTGTTTATGTCTTCCCCCACCGTACGGGTGGGATGCGGCCACCATAGCCTGCCCTTTTACAATCGGCCATCTCCGGCCTCTTGATGACATAAGAGCTTGCATGGCCCCTGCTTTGAGGAATGGTTTCTCGGTCCTACCTGCCGCAGCCACGACTCCTATCGTTGCGCGGCATTGGTCTCTGATGTAGATGGACTTTCCAGAAGGTAACCTCAGCTGGGTCCCAATAGGAGTGTGAGCAACAACGGTTGCATAAGTTCCAGAGGCTCTTGCAACCCTTCCGCCGTCGCCCGGCCGTATCTCAACGTTGCAGATCATTGTTCCCTCGGGTATCGAACTGACCGGTTTGATGTTCCCGATCTCCACGTTCGCAGATGGGCCGAGAGCTACATCTTTCTGGACGCCGAGACCTTCAGGTGCAGGGATATACATTTCTTCATCGTTTTCGAATCTGACCAGGGCAAGCGGTGTACCCCTTCCGGATTCATGGAGGATATCCTTAACTATCCCCTTCAGAGTCGTCGAGGTACCCGCAGGAAGCGGCGGATAAGAAACTTCGCTCAACCTTCTATGTGTTGGAGCCCGGAAGATGGATGTACCCCTACCTCTTCTCCTAGCGATTATCCTCTTTCCCATCTCTAACCCTTCTAGAGTACACCCAGTTTTACAGCCAGATCCGCGGCCTTGTATTCAAGTGCAAGTTTCACATAGGCCTTCTTACGTCCGTCCGATGTTATACATGTATTAACTTCAGCAACCTCGACATCGTAAAGTTCTCTCACAGCCCTTTTCACATCGTTCTTTCCGGCTCTTATGTTGACCATGAATGTTATCTTGTTCTCCGCCTCGATCAGTGTAATAGCGTCCTCAGAGATCAGTGGGTGCAAGATCACCTGGTTACTCGCGATCTTTCCCAAAGGCTCACCTTCTCGTGTAGACTTGGTCAAGGACATTGAGGGCCGACTCACTCCAGACTGTAAGTCTGCCAGGATGCGTCCCCGGCGCCAGAAGCTGGACGTTCAGGTTCTCAGCCTCAACGACGTCGACCCCCACAAGGTTGCGAGCAGCTCTTCCTATCCCCTTGTCCTCTCCAACCACAAGTAACGGCCCCACTCCAAACCGCTTCGCCTTTCCACGCATTCGGCTCTTTCCCGACAGGCTTCTCTCCCTGCCCACAGCTCTCTCCAGATCCTTGCCGACGCCGAGCTTTACCAAGAGGTTTCTAGCTTCGGATGTTCGCGAGAGATTCTGGATGTCATCCGTGACTACTATCGGGAAGCTTTGAACCCCGTCTACGGCGTGTCCACGTTTCTGCACGAGTTCTCTTGAGGCGGTTGCGGCTATGGCTGAGAACAGAGCGGCCAAGCGTTCCTTTCGGTTGATTCTCTTTCTAATGATCTTCTCAACCGTTGGCGGATGAGTTGTTCGGCCTTTGACGGTACTTGGAGCGAAAGCGGCGCTCCCAGCTCGTGAGTAACGTTCTCCTTTGACACGTGGCACCCTAGCCAAGCCTCGTCCAACCCCAAAAGATTCGGCTGAGGTTCTCTTTCCGGCCATAGGATCTCGACCCTTCGGTTGAAGAGTATGCGACTGAAGTGCGACGACAGCTTTCCTTATTATGTCTGGCCTAATGTCTGTGGAGAAGATCTTTGGCATCGCGACCTGTCGAGTCTCCTCTCCCTCAATATCATAGACTTTGACGCTCTGCTCTCGCAATCGCTTCGCCTGCTATTCTACATGTTTGGATCCTAGGCTGATATACTCAAACTTTGGAGGTTCAGCCCCCAAAGAAGTGTCTCTTGCAGCTCTTCTCAAAGTGACCATCCGTCTAGACGGTCCTGGGACGCTCCCTCTTAGGAGAACGTATCCTCCGCCAACAACTCCATATCTTATGAAACCGCCCTTAGGAGTCACCTCTACGCCTCTCTCGCCGATCTTCAAGATCTGCTTGTTCAGCTCTGTCCTCTGCATGAAGCCCATTTGTCCAGCACGTGGGACGGAGTACATTACATAGTGAGGATGCCACGCTCCGAGCGTTCCAATCCCCCTCACGGTCTTTCTCGACTTGTGAAGGAGTCTTCGGACGCCCCAACGTTTGACAGGGCCTTGAATCCCTTTTCCCTTTGTAACAGCAACCACGTCAACAGTCTGACCTTCCTTGAAGACCTCTTGGAATCTAACCTCTTTCCCAAGAAGGCTCTTGGCATAATCGAAACAATCCTTGATCGAGCCGCCCCCCACCTTCACCTCCACAATCTCAGGAGTTTTCTTGCCGATCCTTGCGAGTCTCGGCTGAGTTGCGACGATGACCCTAATCTCAGCCACCCTCTGCAAAGCCTCCTCAACCTTCTTGAGAGAAGCATCAGCGGAATACTTTTCGGGTAAAGTAATCAGTCTACCCAGTTCCTTAGGAGGATTTTCCATCCAAGCCTCGCTGTATGATTGAAGGCCATTGAGACTCTCAACGTAAGCTCTGACCCCGCATACCACAACGGGTGGTATCTCTATTACGGTGGCCGGTATCACAACCTCCTTTCCAAACGTGAGCGATCCCTTTCTATTGTCAATTGCGAGAACATGAGTCATTCCTGCCTTGATCCCAAAGAAGGCGAGGAGAGATGGTTTTCCATCGGCCTTAGGCCAGTATCTTATCCTTCCGACAACGCTTGCAGCTCGTCCCCTAGGCGCATATGCAAGGGAGCCTCTCTTCGGGCCGTGAACTTTTCTATGACCCATCGAAACCTAGCCGCCAAGTTTCGCTTCAAACCAATGAAGACGAGTCTACAACCAAGGGCCATCCATTTTAAGCTTTCTTCAATCGGATTCAAGATTGTAGGTTTCGAATCTGTCAAGTTTCTCTGCGATTCAACACAAAGCCCCGAACAGTCAAAAGCTTTACATCAGATCTCAAAAATAGCTTGGATGGTGGAGATGAACTTGCTGAACATACTCGACGACCTATCACATTTAACAAGTACCGACCGGTCAAATATGGCTTCAATTCTTCGAAAGATGCCTGAGAACCTTATCGAAGCTGTACAGAGTTTCAAATCACCTTCGACTAGGAGAGTAAGCCGTGGTAAGCCGCTAAATGTGATAATAGCAGGTGTAGGCGGATCATCGATTGGAGGCGATGTAGTCTCAAACTGGTTATCCGAGGATACGACGGTTCCAATACTTGTGAACAGAGGACTCAGCCTTCCAAGGTTCGCTGATGAGAACACACTTGTAATCGCCATAAGCTATTCCGGAGAAACCAGTGAGACGCTCGGTCAATTCGATGAAGCCAGAAGGAGACACTGCATTCTACATTCAATAGCCTCGGCGGGAAGGCTACGTACAATATCGAATGAAAATGGTGTTCCTGTTGCAGCACTTACACCGGGAGTCCCACCAAGAACAGCGTTTCCACAGATCATTGTGGCGACTGCTTGCGTTCTCCAAGAGTACGGAATCATAGATAATCTTGAAGATGTCTACTCCGCAGGAGAAGGCCTAAAGAAAGTTAGAGACGAATTGGACGTTTCGAGAGATACAGAGCAGAACCCTGCAAAACGGATGGCTTTGAGACTCGTTGGAAAGTTTCCTATTATCTACTCTCTCGAACGAATGAATAGCGCTGCTCGAAGGCTAAAGAATCAGCTAAACGAGAACAGTAAGACCCCTTCGAAGTTCGATTCTATTCCTGAAATTTGCCATAATGAGGTTGAGAGCTGGCCTGAACTCGTATCTGAGCCTTGGAGATCGAGGGCTTCATTCATCTTCATTAGAGATGACAACGAGGACGAGCGAGAGATTCGAATAGTTGAAGGCACCTTGTCATTTCTTAGAGATCTTGGGGTCGAAGACTTGTTGGAGATCAAGGGTGGCGGACCAAACAGGTTGGCAAAGCTGCTCTCCGCCATCTATCTAGGTGACTATGTCTCTTTCTACCTGGCGATTGCCAGGGGGATTGATCCAACCCCCATAGTTGAGATTACAAAGTTGAAGAAGACCCTCTCGTGAGAGTTATCTTCTCTCGCGAATACCTCAGCCTAGCCTTTAGTAACTCCAATCGGTAGGAGCCTAACCACTTTGGTGGCTATTCCCAGTTCATGGCTGACGCTGGCTACTCGATCGACATCTTTGTAGGCTTCCGGTGCCTCCTCGCTAACAACCGCCATGTTGGCTGCTCTGATCAGTATCCCTTGGTTTTCCAGGTTCTTCCTTACGTCGCCGCCCCAGAATCTTCGTTTGGCTGCAGATCTGCTTAGGACACGTCCTGCACCGTGGGCCGTGGATCCGAAGCTTAAGTCCATAGCCTTTGGCGTTCCAACAAGAACCCAGGAGCTCGTTCCCATGCTCCCAGGAATCAGGACGGGTTGACCAACCTCTCTGTAGTCCGATGGGACTTTTACATTTCCAGACGGAAAAGCTCGGGTCGCTCCTTTACGGTGCACGCAGACCCTTGTCGTTTTCCCCTCTATCTCATGATCCTCGATCTTCGCGATATTATGTGCAACATCATATATGACTCGCAGGTCCATCGTGTCGGCAGGCCTCTTGAAAATCCTCTCGAACGCCTCTCTGGTCCAATGGGTTACCATCTGTCTGTTAGACCATGCAAAGTTGCAGGCAGAGGCCATCGCTGGGAGATAGTCTTCAGCCTCGCGGCTCTTCAAAGGCGCACAAGCCAGTTGGCGATCGGGTAGTCTGAGATCATACTTGCGGATAGACCTCTCCATAACGACTAGGTAGTCACTGCATATCTGGTGGCCGAACCCTCGGCTCCCTGTATGAATCAAGACCAAGACCTGTCCAGATCTCTCTATTCCGAAACGCTTCGCCACGACAGGGTCAAAGATCCTGTCAACCTTTTCTATCTCTAGGAAGTGGTTTCCGCTCCCGAGACTTCCGAGCTGAGAGCATCCACGCGACTTGGCTGAAGACGAGACCTTCGATGGATCCGCAGCCTCCATACAGCCGTTCTCTTCGCAGTGGGCTTTATCCTCTGACCAACCATATCCTCTATCCACAGCCCACTCGACCCCGTCTGAAACCACTTTGTCAAGCTCGATCGGACTTACCCTTATCTTTCCCCGGCTTCCCAGCCCTGATGGAACATTGTTGAAGAGTGCTTCAAGAAGCTGCGGCAGAACCGGCCGAATATCCTTCTCATCAAGGTTCGTTCTAAGAAGCCTCGTACCACAATTGATGTCATAGCCCACTCCTCCGGGGCTGACGACGCCTTCGTCGTAGTCTGTGGCGGCGACTCCGCCTATTGGGAAACCGTATCCTTCATGTCCGTCTGGGAGAGTTATCGCCCACATGTAGATTCCCGGGAGATGGGCGACGTTGGCGCATTGCTCTATCGTAAGGTCGCTCTTCATTTTCTGGAGTAGCTGCTCGTCGCTGTAGATTCTTCCTGGAACACGCATCCCCGGATTGTATGACTTTGGGATCTCCCAGATGTATTCTGATAGCTTCCTGACCGGAACCTTCTCTGAAGATCCGCCATATCTGCCCTCTTCGCCCAATTGTTTCATCCCATCGTTTCTTGAACAGTCTCGTTACTATTTTCCATGGCACATTTAAACTTCTATCATATGGATGATATTGCTTGCGTGAAATTCAAGTCTACCAGAACTTTTAGAGATCTAAAATGTAGCGTACAACGACGGAGCCAGGCCTCGTTTCTATTTCCATTTTATGGTAGGTTACGGCTTTGACCTCTACCTTCGGCCGATGCTTCTCCGGAGAGTACGTCTCTCCAAGGACTCTGGCTGAAAGGGTTAATGTTCCGTCATGCTTCTTTATTCGATCAACACTGAATCGGGAGTATAGTTTCATTTCGGTATCGAACTTTACTAGTAAGGCTTCAAGCCATTTGTAGAGTAGGGCATATTCATCATCCGCCTCCACTTGCAGTGAGTCACTTGTCTCGGGATCAACGCTGGAAGTGTCCGTCATGACCTCAAACATGGCGAGAGCAGCGTTTTCAAAGGCCTCTTCCAACGAGCGTCCATAGGCTGCTATGTAGGCGTCTGAAACATGTTCTAGGAATTCAAATCGTTTCTTCTGCGGCTCAGACATTACACGGGTCGACCGTATGGATAGGACGTACTCTCATTTCAAGTCTCTTTTCGAAAAGACGGCCACATCCAACAAAGGCTTTAAGATTGAGCTTGAGGGCTTCCATTCTTCAAGGAACGCCGGGACGATCTGCCGGGATAATGCTTGAGCAGATCATGCATCTCGTGGGCCGAGCGGACTAACCCTGACTTGACAGGGGTCCAGAGGCGCAGGCCTTGAGCCTGGCGAATGAGAGCCTGTGGCCCTAACGGGCCTCGAGGGTTCAAATCCCTCTCCCGGCGCCAAATCATTTTTCCACGAGTTTTAGTCTACGAATTCACTATAGGCGTCGATTATCGATCTTGTTTCATTCACCTTGACATCATAGCCTTGTTCAGATAAGAACTGTTGCAGGTTTATGTGAGCTTCCTCATACCTGACTATTGTTACTCCTGGTATGGGGCTTTCCTCTTTTGGAATCATAATGGTCAGATTGATCTGGCCCGGAGGAACCAGAAATAGGCTCGCGCCTTTCTTAGCGGCTGCCAGAGCTTTGTATGTTATTCCACCGACCTTTCCAATGGTTCCGTCCGAGTTGACTGTGCCCGTGATGAAGACTGATGGGTTTGTGGTTCTATTCTGGAGGGCTGCGATCATGCAGACTGTGATGGCTGCTCCTGCGCTTGGGCCGTCCACGATTTCAACTTCTGACTCTGCTCTTACTGTGAGGATGGTATCCGTCTTCTCAAATGATACTCCAGTCAGGGCCTGGACTACCGCAACGGCTGTTTGGCCGCTGGCTTGGAGGTCGATCCCGATCTTCGGTTGGGTGTTTATTAGAAGCCTTCCTTCGCCGCGTCTGATCTCAACCTCAACGGTTATTACTACTCCTTCATATGAGATTTCAAACGGCGTTGTCTGAATCTCTCTCACCGCTACAATGTTTATGGAGGATCTTCCAACCAGACCGGAGGTAGATGGCTCGTAGCCCGTCGAATTCCAGTACTTCTCGCCCCAAGACTTGTAGTACTGTAGCTGATACTGAGCCAGCTCGTACCGCTGCTGTAGCGAATATAGCTCCTTGCTCAGTTCGCCTGTTCTACTATCGAGTTCTGAGAGTCTATCTGCTAAGGTCGAGTTCTGATTCACAAGGTAGACAGCCGAAACGGTGAGGATGAGGTTGAGCGTTAGGCTTGCCACGAGTATGGTATGTCTCTTCTTGACCCGACTATCGTCAGTCACTTTCAATACTTTAATCTCCACCGAGGCGGTTCCTTGTAGGTGAAGTCTGAAATAAGTACTTCCAGATCCGCGGCGAGGCTAGCTGATATACAAGGCTCATGACCATGCTCCCTTGAAATGAAGTATATAAGTAGGAGCTGTGAAAGTTTGCTTAGCTAGGAAGGCGAAGAGATCATGGTAAAGAAATGCGTCACGTGTGGTTACAATAATAGAGACGATGCTAGGTTCTGTTCGAGCTGTGGTGCGCTGCTGATGATGGCGCCGCCGATCAAGCCTATTCCATTTCCAACTCCAGCTCCTATTCGTCCGGTCAGACAACCGGGCATGTGCTTCTATCATCCGAACCTGCCAGCGGTCTTTGTCTGTGGCAGATGTGGACGACCGATATGCAGGGACTGCTCGAGGCCTATGGTGGGTATAGTATTCTGTCCGGAATGTTTCCACAGGGCTGCGCCGCCGATGGTTCCAGTTCCCTTAGCTGGGACACTGGTTCCGCCGACTATGGCATACTATGCCTGTCCGCGATGCGGAACCCAATTGTGGTAACCCTAGAGCCAACGTGTTCTCTCCTACCCTTGTTCTCGGAGCGTCGTGAATGAAGGAGGCTATGCTCTACGAGAGGCTAGCAGACCGAAGGATAAGATGTAGCCTCTGTTCTAGACGATGTGTGATACCCGATAGCACAGTTGGGTTCTGTAAGGTTCGAAGAAATATCGAAGGCACATTAGAGTCGCTTGTGTATGCGAGAGCATGCGCTGCCAACGTCGACCCGATAGAGAAGAAGCCGCTCTGGCATTTCTATCCAGGCTCTCTGGTTATGTCTATCGCTACGGTCGGCTGTAACTTCAGATGCAAGTTCTGCCAGAACTGGGAGATAAGCCAGGAAGAAGAGGTTTCCGGGGAGAGCCTTCCACCAGAGCAGGTTGTACGACTCGCAAAACAACACAGCTGCTCGGGCATATCGTATACG
>Ga0209725_1001145_pt1 | contig 15430 bp, 12 predicted proteins | sample I18A1metaG_FD_184145 | JGI IMG/M metagenome (GOLD analysis project Ga0209725, IMG submission 184145) | Lake sediment bacterial and archeal communities from Gulf of Boni, Indonesia to study Microbial Dark Matter (Phase II) - ​I18A1 metaG... | ecosystem: Environmental > Aquatic > Freshwater > Lake... | reverse complement strand
GCGTTTGCGCCTCTGACACGAACAGTGTAAAGGTACCAAGAATGTCTCATCCCTTCAGGTTCGGAAGGCAATATCAACCTACCTGAGACTCCCAACTGCTCGGTTAGAGTTTTCGCATTTTCCCGCCTTCTCTCCACGAACCCGACAAGCTTTCTCAGCTGGACAACGCCTATTGCCGCAGCCAACTCCGTCATGTGGTAATTGTTGCCGATCCTAGATACCCAGTATGGTCTTTCCTCTCCATGAGTTCTTATCATTCTGAGGACCTGCGCCAGATCGTCATCATTTGTAGTGATCATGCCTCCCTCCCCGGTGGTCATATTCTTCGCTGAATAGAAGCTGAAGCAGGCCATGTCTGCTAGAGATCCCGCCTTCCTCTGCTTGTATGTAGCTGCATGTGCCTGAGCAGCATCCTCAATCACTGTTACTCCTTTCCTACGAGCCAGTTCCATTATGGGATCCATGTCACAGGTGAGCCCGTAGATGTGAACCGGCACGATCGCCTTAGTGTCTCTACTAATCGAGTTCTCAATATTCTCCAAGGACATGCAGTAGGTATCGCCTTGAATGTCCGCGAATACAGGCCTACTCCCGCACAGAAGAACCGGTGTTGCTGTTCCTGCGAAAGTGAAGGAAGGGATAAGGACTTCATCTCCACCTCTGATGTTCGCTGCGAGCAAAGCGCAGTGAAGAGCTGCAGTCCCGGTACAAACTGCAATCGCATGTTTTACTCCTACAAACCGTGCGAACTCCCGTTCAAACTCCAAGACTCTTGGCCCTGATCCACTCTTGTCTGCGAGAATTCCACTTTTCAGAACAGCAGTGACGGCCTCAACCTCCTCCTTTCCTATCAGTGGTTGGTTTATTCTGATGAGGTCTCTCAACTTTCGGTCATCCTGTCAGAGCAACTGATCTACTGGATATGTCTAAAAGGATTTCTAGCCCCCACGTTCGTGGGGCATTCGAGTGTTTCCTTCCTGCAATGAGGTTAATACTGTTTCAAGAAAGGCGTAGGGCCCCGGGAAATCGATAGTTGCTTGCCCGCTGTTTGGTCCGAAAGACACCTGAGAAGAATAGATCTCACGCTAACACCTCTAGGCTGCCTAGTTGAAGAACATAGCAAGAGGATGAGATACGCTTAAGAAAGCCAGTCTGGAGGTCATCTGCGCATTAAAGAGGCGATTGTTGGATATGGATCAACCGACAGTGCTTATGATTCCTCTAGCGACCAGGATGCACATGGACAGGTCAATCGAGCCTGCAAATCTTGCCAGAGAGTTACTGGAGAAGTCCGGAGTCAAAGTGTTTGGCAGAAGGTCTCCGGCATTAAAGATTGATGATATTCCCCATTTCCCCCAAGAGGAGTACGATGCAGTGGTCATATTTCTGGCTAGTGGAGGCACCTCTGAACTTGCTGCGAACATAGCCGCAGGGAATTCCTACTTCATCTGGGCATACGACGAAGTCAACAGCCTATCCTCGGCCCTAAGCGTCAGGGAGAAATTGAACGGGATTGAAGCATGGCGAGGCGAGATCGTGTATAATAGCTTGGATGAGACGCCGCCAAGCATAGTGGGCCAAGCAAGAGCCTCACGCCTGCTCAAGTCAATCAAGGAGTCGAGAATCGGCCTCATAGGAGACGAAGAATACTTCGACGACAAGGCAGACGAGTCAAAGGCACTGTCAGATCTCCTAGGAACTGAAGTTGTCAGAATCCCTGTTGGAGATCTAATAACAGAATTCAGGGGTCAAGATGATGATCAAGCTTCGAAGGTCGTTGATGAGAGGTTACCAGGCGCATCTGTGATGGAGCCAAGCAAGAAAGACCTTCAGAAATCAGGCAAGATGTATCTAGCCTTCAAGTCCCTGGTCTCTAAGAACAAGGTCGAGGCAGTTACCTTGGACTGTTTTCGACTTATCAAGAGAACTGGCACCTCTGCATGTCTGGCATTTTCCCTCTTGATTGATGAAGGAAGAGTGTCGGTATGCGAGGGAGATCTTCGATCTTCGGCGTTGATGATGATGCTCAAAGAGCTTGCTGGGCCAAGCTGGCTTGCGAACTTGGTGCAAGCGGATCGAAATCTCAATACAATAACCTTGGCGCATTGTACAGCTCCCACCTCGCTTGCCGAAGCTGGAGGGAAAGTAATCCTGAGAAGTCACTTTGAATCAGGCGAGGGTGTCTCTCTTGACGTTCCCCTGAAACGCTTGCCAGTGACGATTGCAAATCTACAGTTCAAACCACTTCAAATGGTTGTTGCTAGAGGAGAACTTCTGGAATCCCAGATCGGCAAGTTCTCCCTATGCCGAACTCAGGCCAAGATCAGACTTGAGGGAGCTGTTGAGCGCCTTCTTCAGTTTACAGGGAACCATCATGTCGTGGCATATGGTGACTGGAACGAAACGCTTCTCAGAATAGGAAAGAAATTGAACATGTCGGTCATAGAGGTTTAGTTGGAGTCATTTCAACGAGCATTTTCGGGATTCTTCACGATTTCAGCCGGAACGTCTCGATTCAAGTCTTTGCAGTAAACCTTATATCAGATCTGCCGAGTTTGTTGGGTAATTTCGCTAGGGTAGAGGTCAATCTCATTGACTCACCCAAGAATGGATCTGTAGAATCTCTCCAAGGAAGCAGGAGAAAGAGTTCAGTGGCTCCCAAGAGAGGTAAGCCCGTCAAACTGATCGGCCCGAAGAGGCTCACTCGATTCGAGAGAGCGAGAGTGGTCGGAGCGAGGGCTTTGCAGATATCTATGGGGGCTCCGGTTCTTATAGACGTGCCTCAATCTTCGAAATCACCTATAGACATTGCTCTCATGGAGTTAGAGCAAGGAGCTCTCCCCATAAGCATCAGGCGAACTCTTCCCGATGGAGAAAGCCAGAATATACCTCTGAGAGTGCTATTGGAAGGAGAAGCTCGGAAATAGTGCTTCCCTAAGATCTCTTGGCTAATGGTTTCCACACATGAGCGAATCGAAATGCTGGATCACTGCCTTTGGAGTCATGTCAATCGCTTCACTTGTGGTTGCGCTGACTAGACTCCTTCGTTCTCCTTTCTTCGTACTTGAATTTGAGCTCTGCATCTTCTATCTTCCCACATTGATACTGGGCCTGGTTTGTCTGCGACTCATGAAAGCAGGTGCTCGTTCCCGATCCTGACTCGTCTTAGGTGCTTCAGAGCAGCATCACGACAACGCATAGCGTGCTCTCTGGATGTCGTAGGAAGATCACTCATCAAGTATTGAGGAGAGAAGGCGAGCAAAGAATAGGGAATCCTGTCGTCAATGCTTGATATGAACTCGGCTATAGACCCCACTTCCACTTCGTCCACGTATCCGGGAACCAGCAGGGTACTTGCCGTCAATACAGGCAGATTCAAGCGAGCTTCAAAGTACTTCTTCCCCACTCGCTCAAAGTTCCTGAGCGACTGAGCGTTCGAAACTCCGCAGATCCCTCGAGCCAGCCCCTCATTCCAGAACTTGAGGTCAAACTTCATATTCCCTCCTGTTCGGAGAGAGAACTCCATGGCCTGATCAAGGTAAGCAGAGGCCATGTGGCCGTTGGTCTCCCAGCAGACTCTCAAGATTCGGTCGTCATGGTCTGCCCGTACCAACGCTAGCCTGGTCGTTTCCAATGCATGAGACATCTGAGGAGATGGATCCCCTCCAAAGTAGCACATGCATGAAACAGAGCCTGTCACCTTATCCGCTAGGGCCGCAGAGCTCATATGAACCACATCGCTTATAGCAAGTCTTCTGTGGTGCCAGTTCTGGCAAAAGAAGCAATCGAAGGAACAGGCGCCATAGAAAACTGCTAGGTTATCGTACCCCTTCTCGGGCTTTTCACTAGAATGTGAGTACTTCGGAAAGCCGCTGCCTGTACATCCAGGGCAGAACCACCATGCAACGCAGTTTGTTGGAAGATGATCATAATACCATTCAAGAATTCCAGAATCTGGCGTCCCCGCCCTTCTCTGAATCCTTCCGTCAGAACTAGACACGAGGCCGCAATAACCCATTCCTCCATTTGGGATCCTGCAATTGTTTGCGCATCCCCCGCAAGCCACGCCCTCGCTGGGTGGAAGAGCAGGTAGACCAAACTTGGCGCGACTCCCTCCGTGAACCCTGTCAGTTATTGACAACGCCTCATCGGTTCTTTCCAAGAGGCATCTAGAGCATACTCCGACGCCGGTCGATATTAGGACCCTTGATGTGCCGCAGACCTGACACTTACCCAATCCTATTTCAAGCCTAGAATGGGCACAGGAGGTCTTTCAATGGTTCGGTCAGCGTTGCTCTTCTCCACGAAAAGCGTTATGGCGGACCTCAGGTATCAACCATTCCAGCGTGGAGAAAGACTGTGGGAATGCGGCGTCTCTTTGCCCGAACCCTTTTGTCAGCCATGGCCATTCTCAGTGGCTTACGCCGCACTGTTACCAAGTACGAGGTATTGGCAGTATCCGGCACCGCCCTCGTTCTCTATTCCTCGTTCGCGTCCTGTTCATTCAACGAAGGAGACTCGTTCAATTTTGCAAAGGCATTGCTAGGGTTCGATCTGGTGAGAGAGCACCCTCACGCTCCGGGATATCCTCTCTACATCTTTCTTGGTCGCATTCTTTTCTTACTTGTTCAAGACCAGCTTGTGGCTCTTAGGTGGATCAGTGTCATTAGCGGAGCTCTAACACTAGTTCCTTTGTATCTACTAGCTAAGAATTTGTACGGCAGAGAAACAGCGATTTCCACATGCCTTATACTGGCAGTTTTGCCAGGCTTCTGGCTGACGAGCGAGAAAGCAACGACTGATTCTCTCTCAACTTTTCTCCTGACTCTGGGGGTCGCTCTTCTCTACTTCGGAATGAAAAGGCACAGACGAATGATTCCCATTTCATATGTGGTGTACGCTCTCGCAATCGGTGTGAGGCCCACGAACCTCGCGTTCATAGTGCTTTGGGTTTTCGCGACTTTGAAAGCAAGAGATTTCAAGAATATGCTCTTATCAGGCTTGGCGTTTGTTGCAACGATCTCAGCATTGCTTGTGCCGGTGATTTGGGTAACTCGCTGGGACAGATTCCTAACGGCTACAAGGTACGTATACATTGGAACTGCTAACACTGACTTCATACTTGCGAGACCTTTGGGACTAGGCCCTTACGAGAGAATGCTCTTTGTGCTTGCCTCGATATTCACCTTCGGGATAGGAGGGATGCTTCCTGCTCTGCCAGGCCTTGAATTCCCGTTCACATCAAAAAGCATTCCCGCTTACTATCTTTTTTATGACATCATCTGGCTAGGTGCTTTGCTTTGCTTGGCTTTCAACTGCAAGAAGACTTCTGAGAAGGCTTTCATGTCTCTTTGGGTTGTGCCTCACTTCGCTTTCGTCTATCTCTTTGGCTCACCGATTCACCACCGTTACTATCTTCCGATCCTTCCGCCTCTGGTGCTGCTCATTGTTTCATCAGTCACACGTGCGATGAAGGCTGGCAAACGTCTGCTCAGGCATTCGACTAGAACTGAAGAAATCGTGCGTGGTAGTGTCTACCTTCTGCTGCTCCTGACTCCGGTCACACATGCCCTGCCTTTGGCAGCAAGACTTCACACGGAGCCGGCACCCATAACTCAACTCGTGCGATACGTCAAGGCCAACTACGATCCCAACAATACGACGATTCTTGTGTTCCATGAGTACAGTGCGTTTCGGATGTATGCCCCGGAGTTTCGGTACTTCCATTGTAGGAAGCAGATCAAAGACAACCTTGGATTGTTAGAGAGGTATTCCGCGAATAAGGAAACACTGCTCATTACAAGTACGGCTCTCGAATACCTCGCTAGGCACCCTCTTGTGCTGCAACTTGAGGTGACGAGGGTAGCTGAGTTCTACCTAGATCCTCGAGCTGAGATCGAAGATCACAGAATCGCTTTGTACAAAGTTCGGGTCGCACGAGCATCGCATAGCGGATCCTAGTCACCATTAGGAGTGATACCGGTCAGATCACGCAGACTAGAGAGATGTCGACCATGAAACCGAAACAACACTACGATAGGGTTTCGGGGAACTATTCCAAGATGATTACCAGAGGAATCGGAGGTGCGATGAAGAATCAAGAGAAGGACTCCTTGATGCGCCTCCTATCCCCGAGGAAAGGAGAAAGAGTACTCGATGTGGGCTGCGGCTCAGGCTACTACGCAACCCTCATCAAAAGCAGAGGTGCTGAGGTGTTCTGCGTGGATATATCTCCCAGAATGGTCGAGGTTGTCAAGAGAGCCGGAATAGAGGCCGAAGTCTACGACGTACAGCACTTGAGCCTGAACCGACAGTTTGACAAGATTCTATGTGCAGGGCCACTAGAGTTCTGCAGACAGCCCCTGGCGGCGCTCAAGCGTCTTCGTCCGCATGTCACAAAGGAGGGATATCTGGTTCTCTCTGTTCTCAATGTGTCGATTTTCGGTGTCGTGTATTGGGTGTATCACTCGTGCCACGGCTACAGGATAAATCTGTTTTCTCTTCGCCGCATTGCATCCCTACTTGATCAAGCGGGTTTCAGAATCGAGGTGGTTGAGGAGCCCACTTCGTTCCTGTACGTGATCAAGGCAAAGCCTTCGGGGCAAGGCTAGTTACCGCGATTCTTCCATCGAAGCGAAGCGGCCTCTCTGATTTTCTGCAAATCTGCTGGCCGAAAAGGCAGCAGACGCGAGATCTGCCTCATGACAAGGATCTCTGAATCTGGCGCAGAGCGTTTCCTTGATTCGGCAGGAGATGTCAATCTGATTGCCCGGCGCGTTGGTTCTTAGCGACAGCTCACGTCTCAGGGCGCAGAGTGAGTTTCCTCAATGACTGAGGAAAGGGCAATTCCCTCCCGGTCTTGCGCTCCACACTGAGGCTCAGAGTTGTGTACAGTAGCCCAAGAGAAAGCTTGAGCGGGTTGAATGTCGACTTGCCCTGCAGCCTCGGATGGAATCTGACATCCACATCGTCAGAGAGCTTGTCACCATGGCCCATTCGCACAATGTTGTTCATCCATCGCACATCTATATCTAGGCCCGGAACTCCTCTTGGAATCGTCTCAAGAAGAACTTCTTTGATACCCGCCTTAAACCCGGTTTGAACATAGTCCAACCCGAGCAACATCTTTGTCACCTTCTTGTAAGTTTCGGATATGAAACGACGAACGAAACTCTCTGACCCATGGTTTCTTCCAACAACGATGTGGTATCCTTCATTACTTATGACCCGCACTAGCTTTGGTATCTCCCCGGGATCGTACTGACCATCGGAATCCATGATAACTACTATGTTGCCCTGTGCCAATTCCACTCCTCGTCTTATCGCACTTCCTCGGGCACCATCCGAACAGGAAATCTTGACGAATTCGTACCCAGGCCGCTTTGATATGGCCGTCAAAACTTGTTGCGTGTTGTCTGTAGTATTGTTCAGAACAAATATCGCCTCTACCAACTGAGGATAGTGCTGCCTGAGAGTATACAACTTCCCGCAGATTCCAGAGACATTACTCTCTTCATTCATCGTCGGAAGAACCACAGATGTCCGCATAGAGTTTGCTGATGAGGGAGGATCAAGTGAGATGTTCGGCAACAGACTCTCACGATCTACCGATTCCTGCATATTGGGCACCCATAGTAGGCAACTCGGTTGACACGTTGAGGCGCTGGCCGTACTATGACGGCCTACAGCCTTTAGCTCTTTGCTTAGGAGGTGGCCGTTGCCTGTTTAGACCTAACAATCTAAGAGAGGCAGGCCTAAGCTCTTAAGACGAGGAGGCATGACATTTGCCAATGATTCAATTGAGAAACTGCCTAACAATTGACTTAGAGTCAATATCGCATAGATATGTGACCGAGAGGAGGCACCTATCTGAAGCCGGAAAGAGAAGCGTGGAGACCGAGGAGAATAGGAGGGCGTTGGACAATGGCTTTGTAGCCTCATCTACGAGGAGGATGCTACGGACCCTCAGAAAATACAGGCAGAAAGTAACCTTCTTCATTGTTGGCGAAGTACATGACTGGTATCCTGATCTCACATCCGAAACGAAAGAGCTAGGACATGAGGTGGCTTACCATTCTCATACACACACGCCACTAAGAACAGTAAATTCCTTGAGAGAAGAGCTTCAGAAATCTAGAAGGCTCATCGAGTCCTTCCATCCCAGAGGATTTAGAGCGCCAAGGGCATCAATAACGCCTGAATGCCTAAGAGAATTGGCGAGACAAGGATTCGTCTACGACAGCTCAAGCTATGGACCGTTCAGTGCGTCTGCAAGGCTGTCAGGCCTGATCGAGATTCCGATTTCTACGTATAGCCCGTTCCGTAAGAAGCCGCTGACTCTTCCAAGGCCTTTGTCATTCACCCTGTTCCGGAACCTTGAGATGCCATTTGGCTCAGGCTATTTCATATCGCTTTTGTCTTCCGTGGATCCGGGCCTCGTGGACTACTTTGTGAAGAAGTCGAATGAGAGAAATATGCCTGCAATACTTACCTTTCATCCTTGGCAACTATATAGGCGCCGCCCTGATTCGTCTTTGAAGGGGTTCTCACGAATAGCGATGCTCCCGTACAGTCTTTCTTGCGATCAGGCGTTCGAGCATCTTCTTCGCAGTCACAGTTTTTGCACCATGTCTGAGTTGATAGAAGATGCGGGAACTTTGTGATGGCCACTGCGGTCGGAGCCAGTGGGAAGACGTAGCAGCCACCGTGGGTTATTCCAAGAGTGACTTTCTCTTTCGATTCTAGCGACATTGTACGACAGTCAGTTCGCATGTTCCAGCTGTTTCACCTTGACGTTCAACTGTGCGTCAAAAGGTCGATCAGCTGCTCGGAGGATAAGACTCTGTCTTTTAGAGGCATCACCGGTGGGTCAGCTATCGGATGATTGGTGTAGATTGGCCTTCCTCTTGCGTAGGCATACCCAATATCAACGCTGACACTTTTTCCGATATAGCCATTCGGATTGACTACGTACACAACATCTGCCTCATCGACTCCTTCTAGGCATGCAACGATGCCACGCTTATCTAATTTCAAGGACGCTTGGGCCTCAATCCCTTCCTTCCTGAGTCTTCTCAGCAGCTCTTCAATGTCACTTCTGAATCTGAGGCTTCCGCACAGGTATACCTTTTTCATAAGGCCGCATCTGTTGGTCCATGACAGGCTGTCTGCTCTTAAGCTGATAGGTCAGACAGTTCTCGGATAGGGTTTTGGAAGAGCTATGAGGAAGTCATCGCCGATACAGCTGGCAGGTGATCAACATCCAGATTCGAGTGGCGTACTGTCAAAACTCATTACTCGTTCATAACTCGATACACTGATGCCCTGGCCCAAGCAGGCCGGAGGTGAATAATCACCTAAGAGTCTTGCTCATCACGATGGCACCTTCCCCGTTCTGATAGTAGAATGGAATGCTTCTACCTTCCATGAACCCAAGTTTCTTGTAAAGCTCTTGAGCTGATCTATTCGAAGCTCGGACTTCCAGAAAGCATTCTTCAGCTTCCTTTTCAACAAGTCCTTTCATGGCTCTCCTGACAAGTTCAGTGGCAATTCCCCTTCCTCTATGTTCCGGGAGAACTGCAATTGAGACCACGTGGCCCTTTTTTACGAGTCTGAATCTGCTCATCTCGGAGAAACCTCGTTCCAACCTACACATGATGTATCCGACTACTCGGTTGTCATTCAAGGCGACAAGAAATGCCTCGGGGTACTTTTCAAAGATTTCCAGAAAGAAGGAGGAGCTATAGTTCTCTGGTAGGCAGGTTCTGTTGATTTCCATCACACTTTCTAGGTCTTTCTGCTCGAATCCTCGAATCTCGAAATCCAGCATCTCGTCCAAAGTAAGGTCGCCTCCTTGTCTCAAGGACCAGCTATAAGATCTTGTCGGAACTCGGAAAATTCGTCTGTTATGTCTCAGCGACCTGTGCAATGGGTTTATATGACGTTCGTTTCTTCGATACGTGAAAAAGTCGGGAGCACGCAAATGTCAGACATGTCCACTGGCGAGGCGAAGGAGCCATTCTCTTTCATAGAGGCTAAAGCATCGGTATCGTCCAAGTTCAATATCACAGATGCGTACCTAGATCCTCAAGACATACCAACGTTTGTGGTGGTTCCTGAACGTGCCAAGAAGAAATTCGAAGCTCTCGTCGATGAGCTGTCTAGCAAAGACTTGGTTCCAACGCTTCGATTTGAAGCAGGAAACCTTCTGATAAGAGTATTTCCAAAACCCAAGCCAAGACCCACAAGGCCGATTCTAAATCTCGGCCTTTTCGCCACGACTGTTGGAACAGTTTTCGTAACAGGTTTTGTCCTTTGGGGAGGATCAGTCGTGCAGCGAGAAGTGCTCATGCCTCAAGCCAATGTCTATCTTCAAGTAGGCCTCTTTGTGCTATCGCTTCTGGGAATAGTGGGGCTCCACGAAATAGGTCACAAGATCGCATGTGAGATTCATGGTATGGACGCAACGATGCCCTACTTCGTGCCAGGCATCCCGCCCACTGGCACATTTGGCGCCGTGATCTCTCTGAGAAGCCCACCCAATAATAGAGACGCCCTCTTTGATCTCGGCATAAGCGGCCCCTTAGTAGCTTTCGTCTCGTTGCTCGTGGTGACGATCCTCAGCATTCAATCAGCTTATCTCGTCCCGATGGGACAGGCCATACTTTGGAACAAGTTGGGACTTGCACAACCGGCATCATGGCCAGAATATCCGTTCCTGTTCGACTTGCTCATACCGATTGTGAGGCCATATCCTGAAGGTTTCGCGCTTTTCTTTACACAAATTGAGTTTGCCGCTTGGGTAGGCAGTCTGATAAGCTACCTCAATCTGCTGCCCATATGGCAGCTGGATGGGGGGCACCTTTCTAGGGCGCTGTTTGGGCCAAAGGGACATAAGATCACAAGCTACCTCGGATTGGGGGTGATGGCGATCTCAGGCTTCTGGGCGTTTGCCCTGCTTCTTTCGATAATGATGTTTGCAAGCGGTAGAGGGCTTTCTGGAGTGACGCCTCTTGACGATTGGTCTCCTACCTCCAAGTCAAGAAAGCTTCTCTACGGAATAGTCTTAGTCATGATTGTCATCCTCTTCGTCAGACTCTAGGGAGTCTGCATCAACATAAACCTAGGAAACTGGGCATCTTAAAGATCTTCATGGTGTTTCCGCTAAGCTAGAGTGGCGAGAGTATCGTTGATATTGGTTCCCTTTAACACGCGGATTTGCTCCACAATCTCCTCTTCAGAAGTCGTAATCTCGCTTTCCAACTTCACAAGTTCCACTCTCAACAGCGCCTAGCTGGCCAACACAGGAATCTCTGTTATGTGCGATCAGTCACGGGAAACGTGGGGAGTGTTACCGCTCCGTGCGGGATGGCAACAACCTTAGAGTCTTTCCCAACCCCTCTCAGGGCTGCTTGAAGAGCAGCATTTGCTGTCTCATAGGGACGTAGCTTGAATACTCTTGAGACATAGTGATCCGGCATAGTTGAGAGCAGATACACCTTCACTCTCTTGAGCGCCTTAGCAAGGAAGTATGCCTTGTGTCCCCCGATGACGAACCTCTTCTTGATCTCCTGCTCCATCTGTCGCAACTCATCGAATTTGATCATCCAATCACGGAACGTGTCGTTGCCGTGTCCTTCGGGACATTCTGCGATGAGAACTATGGCGCCCCCTTCATTCACAATGTCGAGTGCGTGATGTACAGCCTTGAGAGCCTGGTATAGGGTGAGGTCTCTTGGATGCCCTCCCGGGCTTACGACAGCAATGTCCGCCCTAGCTTCGCAGGAAACCTTGCACATATTATCAACAATTCGGACTCCACCCGTGAAGGCCTTACGAAGATTCCCTGAGAAAGCCTTCACTATCTTGTCCTTCCTGTCGAGGACCACGTTCAGAATGAAATCCACTTTGGCCATCTCCGCCGCTTCTCGCATGTCTTCGCTTACTGGATTCCCGTCAAGGATCCCTGGTCGCGCCCTCGGGTGCAATAACAGGGCATGGTTATGCAAGATGGTTTTTGCGCCTGATATCCCGGGCAGCACACTCTTGCGGCCACCTCCGTAGCCGGCGAAATAGTGCAGCTCAATATCACCTGTGAGGATCCTCACGTCGGCCGCTACGAACTCCTTGTTGAGATAGACCTTGGTTCCACGGCTAGTATCGCCCACATACGCTAGATCCTCAGCCTTGCAGTCATGACTTACTACTTTGACTCGTCCAGCAAGCTCCTCGTCGAGAAATGCAGCTATTTCTCCACTTGTCGGCGGTCGATGCATCCCTGTGGCAACAATAACAGTCACGTCCTCCATTCGGACGCCTGATTCAGATAACTGGGTAACGAGGGAAGACATCATAAGGCGAGTCGGCGCAGGCCTCGTTGCGTCATCTATGACGACCGCAACTTTCTCGCCCGCAGATACCATTGAGGCCAACGGCTTTGAGTCTACAGGATTCTCAAGTGCTTGTGTGGTTTCGACTAAAGGGTCTCTGGCTGAAGGCCCATCCTTGGATTCGATGATTCCCTGAAACCCCTCGTCCGGAATCCTGACTGAAATCTCGGTTCTTCCGTACGGAAGCCAGACCTCTACCATGTATCTCATCCAATCTGTGTCGAAGCTGACTTGCGATTTAAGCCGATCGAAGAACGCTTACCTTCAATGCTTGAGAGAAACCAAAAGAGTTAAAGACGCTCTCTAGAACCCCTATGACTGGTGCCTTGAGTGGCATTTGATAAGAATTCTCTAAGTAGAGGGCAAATCGCCATCACGTGGCTCAACAAGTACTCAGGAATATTGATGAGGTCCCCCCACATTGGCATTGTAGTTGACCCGGTCGAGGTTGATGAATCGATTCTCACAGATATCGACGCTATTCTAGTGACGCATGAGCATTATGATCATCTCGATGAGGGAACAGTCATCGATCTTCAGTCCAAGATCAGCTGCCAAGTCATATGTGACAAGGCATCATATGATCGGCTGAGCGCCGCAATATCGGCAGGCAAGCTTTCCGTGGCGAATGTTAGAGACGAGTTTCAGATTAAGGACGCAACAATACACGCGGAAAAGAGTTCGCATCCAGCAGAAGCACCGGTGACGTATCTGATCACTAGTGAGGACGGCGTCACGCTGTATCACACGAGCGACAGTCTGCCATTCAAAGAGATGGCAGACATAGGAAAGAAGTACGATGTAGATGTATGCCTGTGCACAATTGGGATCGCTCCGAAGGCAACTCCCAAGGCTGGCGCCGAGATCGCCGCTCTCGTCAAGCCGAAATTGGCCATTCCCTATCACGGTGAGGGACAGAAGGAGTTTGTGACTGCCCTTGGCAAGATCGCTCCGAAAATAGAATCTCAAGTGATCAGGCAAGGAGAAGCCCTCATCTATCCATCAGGAAAAACGTAGGTGTTGCTCTTGGACGGCAAGAAAACCAAAGAGGATGTTTGCAGGATCCTCGTTAGGACTGGAGCATTAAGGTTTGGCGCATTTACGCTTGCCAGTGGAAAGATGAGTCCTTACTACATAGACTTGAGAATCCTACCGAGCTTCCCAGAGACCTTCGACATTGTCACAGAGATCTATGAGTCTACAGCAAGGAATGAGATTGGAATTGACAAGTTTGAGAGAATCGCTGGTCTGCCAACGGCTGGTATTCCGTATGGCGCGGTCTTGGCTTTCAGAACAAAGAAGCCCTTCCTATACGTGAGGAGGGAGGTAAAGACGCACGGTAGAGAGAGGAGAGTTGAAGGACTGCTATCGCCGGGCGAGCGAGTTTTGGTAGTGGATGATCTAATCACTACGGGGAAGAGTACACTGGAAGCGATAGATGCCGTGAGATGCGAAGGAGGCGTAGTCAACGATGCAGTGGTTCTCATTGACCGTGAGGAAGGGGGGCCTGATGCGTTGAAGGCGACTGATGTGAAGCTTCACGCCTTCCTCAAGATAACAGAAGTTGCGAAGACCTTGTTCGACATGGGCGCCATCGACAAGAGGCAATTCGAGGAGATCATGAAACAGAAGACAACATAGTCCATGTTCCGCATCCTTTGCTCTACTGGGAGCGAGGCCGCCGATCACGACGGCTTGTCTTGAGACTTCTCTACGTCAATGGAAGGACAACAGGGGCCTAAGCTAGGTGCCTCAGCTACCCCAGGATTGAACTCATTCTTGGTTGATCATCAGTACATAGTGGTCGTCATCGGCACCGCATTCCAATTGCCTGAAGCACAGTAAAAAGCCATTCGTAGACTCGCCTACAGTCTCATACGCATGTCTGCGCCTATGACAACCCAGTCCGGACAAAGAAAAAAGGAAAAAGGTTGGGGGTTATTCCCTCTTCACTTCGTTGAAGGTGGAGGGTATCCTTTCCACATTGTGTACAGGTAGTATCCGTAGAACATCGGGTTGGCTTGATCAGGTATCTTCAGCTCCGGATCAATTGTCACCTGAACCCAGTCTCGGACTGCAAAATAGTTAGTCGGTTGAACGAGCCAGATGTACCGCGCCTCCTTATTCATTATGTTCACGATTTCCGTGTATGCCTTCTGCCTTTCAGTAACGTCTATGATCTCCGCTGCCTTCATGATCTTCTCGTCCAAGCCCGGAATATTCAGTCCCACTCTCTTGGCAAGTGTTCCCTGAGTAGAGTGGCCAAATGGCAGTGCAAAGTCATGGGGATCAGCATAGTCAACTATCCAGCCGACACAGAACAATGGTGCTGTCCCCTGCCTTGTCTTTGCTAGGAACGTGGGCCAGTCGAGCTCTTGGACATCGATTGTGAACCCAACGTTCAGCTTGTCAATGCTATCTTTGAGTAGGAGACCTGCTCTCCTTCGGACCTCGTTTCCCGCGTTGTAGTAGTACTCTAGTTTCAATCCATCTTGGTATGCACCTGCCGCCTTGGCCTTCAGGAAGTATTCCTTGGCTTTTGCAGCGTCTAGGCTGAATGTGAACACATTCTCGTCGTAGCCGAACATACCCTTGGGGATACATCCCTTGGGTAGTTCACCGAACCCGTTTTGCACCTCGTTAATGAAGGTCTTGTAGTCGAACGCATAGGACATGCCATACCTGAAATCTATGTTGTCAAGAGGCTTGAACCTGACGTTCATTCCGATGTAGGTTATAGAGAACATCGGATATGCAGCATGTACTGTTATGGTTGTTCCGGGAGGCTTCAACTGCAGGTCAGTTCTCAGAACTACCTTTCTCTCCTTTATCCAAGGATCCTTCTGCACGATATCAAAGATGTTGGCCGCAGGAATGCCTACCGTGTCAGCTTCCCCGGTAAACAACGCAAGCTCCCTCGCTCCAAGTTCTGGCACGGTCTGTATGATAGCTCGCTTGATCTTTGCCGGTGCCCTCCAGTATCCTTCGAAAGCCTCGATTACCACCCTTTGTCTTGGAATCCATTCCACGAACTTGTATGG
>Ga0209725_1001144_pt1 | contig 15443 bp, 11 predicted proteins | sample I18A1metaG_FD_184145 | JGI IMG/M metagenome (GOLD analysis project Ga0209725, IMG submission 184145) | Lake sediment bacterial and archeal communities from Gulf of Boni, Indonesia to study Microbial Dark Matter (Phase II) - ​I18A1 metaG... | ecosystem: Environmental > Aquatic > Freshwater > Lake... | reverse complement strand
CTCCACCCACGTAGTTGCGTATCGAAAACGGTTCCTTAATCGGCTCTTCAAGGATCGACAAAATAGACCTACCTTGACGAACGCAAACTAGCCTCCGCATTTAACGGTTTCGTTCATCACATGATTGGGTCGGCTTCATTGGCTTGAGCATGGCAGCATCGGACTTCAGGAATATCATTTCATTCGACAGTCTTCCTTCCGGGCAAAACCTTTTAAGTTCTAGACGCCAAACAAAAATGTTTGTTTTTCTTGACTGACGGAAAGATGTGAGAAAAGATGTCTGAAAAAGAAAAACGCAATAGAAAACTCTTGATATCTGGGTTTGCTCTCGCAGTCATTCTGATCGTCGTAGCCGTCGGATATATCTATCTCCAACCGCGCCCAGACTCGGACAAAGACGGAGTGCCTGACTCCGAAGATGAATTCCCTGGTCGAGACGACAAGGAATTCAGACGGACTCTTAACGTTGCGACAGTATTTGAGCCGATAACTCTTGATGGACGGACAGTCTTCTACGGCGCGACCAACGCAATAAACATGCAGATCTATGAACCTCTAGTTAAGTACAAAGGAGAGACAAGCGAAGTCGAGCCTGTTCTTGCCGAAAGATGGGAGATCTCATCTGACGGGTTGACCTACACGTTCTACCTAAGGAAAGGAGTCAAGTTCCATGATGGCACACCGTTCAACGCATCCGCTGCAAAATCGGGATTCGAAACGTGCTTGGCAATAAACGGCGTTCCTGCAACATACATCAGTATGGTGGACAAGATCGAAGCAGTGGATGTCTACACTCTGAGATTCAGATTGAAGACTCCTTTCGCTCCGTTCCTTGGAACATTGGCTTGTCCGGCTATGTGGCAGCAGATTGTGAGCCCAACCTACGTGAAGGCCTATGCAACGAAGGACGACCCTTATGCCCAGAAGTGGATGACTGATCATGCATGTGGAACTGGTCCGTACATGTTGGTAGAATGGGTGCGTGATGTCAGAGTCGTGTTCAACAAGTTCCCGGACTACTGGAGAGGTTGGCAAGGTAAGCACATAGAAAGGGTAGTATTCCTCACCATACGGGAGTCGACCACCCAGAGAATGATGCTGGAGAAAGGCGACATAGACATAGCAGAAAACATTCCATATGTTGAATTGGCACCGTTAAACAAGACGAAAGGTGTTGTAAGCAAGGTATTTACGAAGTTCTATGACATGCAGTACTACGCATGGATGTCATGTCACAGGCCGCCGCTTAACGACCCTAGAGTTAGAAAGGCGATTTGCTACTCGATTGACTATGAGAAGATACACAAGGACATAATGAACGGCTATGGGGAGTACTCTCATGGATCATTTCCACCATTCCTCCCCTACCATGACCCGACCATACCTCTCTACAAGAGAGACATCGCAAAGGCCAAGGAGCTCATGAAGCAAGCAGGATGGCCTGAGAAGACCAATATCACACTACGGTTCAACGGACAGTCGGGCATCGAACTTCATAGACTTGTAGGGGAACTGATTCAATCCAACTTGAGAGAAATCGGAATCAACGTGGAGGTCCTGGAGTTTCCATGGCCTGTTCGGCACTCTAGATATCTCAAGCCCGAAACAGCAGATGACTTCATGTTCTGGTACATGACTCCATACTACTACGATCCGGACCTGTTCCTTTTCGGCCACCTCCACTCTAGCAAGATTCCGCCTCTGGGATGGAACTATGGTTACTATAGCAGTCCGAAAGTGGACAAGCTCATAGAACAGGGGAGGACGGAGCTAGACCCTGCGAAGAGGGCCAAGATCTACAAAGAGCTGCAATGGCTGCTGTTTGAGGAACAACCCTTTGTGCCTCTGTTGAACATGCCTTTTGCCCTAGGACTCAGGGACTGGGTTAACGGACGCGTCTACAATCCATCATACAGTAGAACTCACAACTTGTACGATATGTGGAAGGCAGGCGTTCCAGGCAGGGGATATTGAGACAACGGGCGCTCCTGCACAAGGCGCCACACAAACCCCCCACCTTTATTTTCTGATTCCAGGGAGGAAAGCGATATCAGAACGTACGAATACGTAGCCAAACGTCTGGCCTTGCTACTTCTGGTGTTGACTGCGGTCACGTTGATATCGTTCATACTGTCGAATATGATACCAACGGATCCTGTCTTGGCCTACTTCGGCGAGCAGGCGGCCACTGACCCTGCTACCCTAGCAAAGCTGAGGCATGAGCTTGGCCTAGACCAGCCCTTGTACCTTCGGTACATTGTCTACCTCCAGAATCTGTTCAGGGGTAACCTTGGGTGGTCAATACATACGAGCCGCCCCGTATTGCAAGACCTAAGCCAGTACTTCACCGCTACTCTGGAATTGACCCTTGCAGCAATGGCCATCAGTCTTTTCTTAGGCGTTCCACTCGGGATCGTGTCGGCGATCAAGAAGGATAGAGCCCTAGATCATTTTGTTAGAATCTTCTCTTTGGGAGGCATATCAGCACCCATTTTCTGGTTGGCAATAATGCTGCAATTACTACTGTGCGTCAGGCTGGGTCTGTTTCCACTTGGTGGGCGCGTTGACACAATGATAGCCCTAACAAGCCCGATAAAGCACATTACCGGTCTGTTCATACTTGACAGTCTGCTCAGTGCTAACTGGGCAGCTTTCATAAGTTGCGTGCATCACCTAATGCTTCCCGCAACAGCCTTGTCGTACAGAGCGATCGGTCTGATATCGAGGATAAGTAGGTCATCCATGTTGGATGTGCTTGGACAAGACTACGTTAGGACGGCTAGGGCTTACGGTCTTCCAGAAAGGATTGTGGTCTATGTTTATTCACTCAAGAACTCCATGATCTCCATAGTCACGGTTGTTGGCTTGACATTTGGACAGCTGCTGCAAGGTTCATTCCTAACAGAAGCAATCTTTAGCTGGCCTGGCATGGGGCTATACGCAGTCAAATCGATAGAGTTCAATGACTATATGCCCATCCTGGGCGTCGCCTTAGTGGCGACTGTATGTTACGCGGGTTTCAACTTGATCGTAGATGTACTCTACACATTAGTTGATCCAAGAATCAAGTACTGATTTCACATCGTCAGGAGCTGGCATAAACACCTCCCTTGGAGTAACTGAAGAATGAACTCGAAAATAGTGAGGATTCAGCAGAAGATGGCTGTACTCGGCTATGCGGCGCATTTGCTTCGAAGAAGTCCCTTGTCTCTGCTAGGTATGGTCATCGTACTGGGTCTAGTGCTTATTGGAACCTTGGCGCCTTTGATCGCACCCTACCCTGATGTGCCTTACCCAAGTATCCGACTGAATCCACCCAGTCAAAACCACATTTTCGGCACAGATGAGATGGGGAGAGACATATTCGGCAGAATTGTATATGGAAGCCAAGTCTCACTAACCGTAGGGATAATAGTCGTCCTTATCGCGATGTCTGTTGGCATCCCGTTGGGGTTGACATCAGGTTTTCTGGGCGGGAAAGTAGACGGATTCATCATGAGGGTCACAGACATATTTCTATCAATTCCTCCACTCCTGTTGGCAATGCTTATCCTCGCAACATCCGGACCGAGCATCCCGAACATGATGGCAGCAATCGCAATCACAATGTGGCCAGCTCACGCCAGACTGGTACGAGGCAACACTCTCGCCATAAAGGAGCAGTCCTATATCGAGGCCGCCAGAGCATTCTCTGCTAGCACAACCCGGATAATCTTTCGTCACATCCTTCCCAACTGTTTGTCGCCCATCATAGTCCAGACGACATTTGATGTTGGGAATGCCATACTTTGGGCGTCAGCACTTGGTTTCCTAGGACTTGGAGCTCGGCCACCTACACCCGAATGGGGCCTGATGATAGCCACTGGACGCATCTATATGCCAATCTGGTGGTGGTGCGCAACGTTTCCCGGAATCGCCATATTTCTCACAGTACTGGGATTCAATCTATTCGGGGACGGCCTACGGGACATCCTTGACCCGCGAACGCGGAGGTAATCCCTTGGAAAACACTCTCGAAGTTCAAGGACTTAGAACCTATTTCTTTACGTATCGCGGAACGGTGAAAGCTGTGGATGGAGTAACCTTTCAGATAGGAAAGAGGGAGACACTGGGACTCATAGGTGAGACAGGGTCAGGTAAGAGCGTCACAGCATTATCCGTAATGAGGTTGATCAAAGATCCAGGGAGAATAGTTGGCGGCAAAGTCATGTTCGAGGGAGAGAACATTCTAGACAAAGACGATGCCTTCATGAGGGGGATCAGAGGAAGAAGAATAGCAATGATGTTCCAGGAACCGACGACGTCTCTGAACCCTGTCTTCACCATAGGACAACAGATTACTGATATTACCCGATGGCACCTGAAAATGACATTGAAAAATGCCATCAGCGATGCGATCAAGAAATTTGAGACTGTTGGCCTCTCTGATGTGAAAAGACGGTTGAAACAGTATCCACACGAACTGAGTGGAGGAATGCAACAAAGAGTCATGATTGCCATGGGTATTAGCTGTGGTCCTTCACTGCTGATAGCCGATGAGCCCACAACGTCGCTTGACGTGACCATACAGTCACAGATTCTCGGGCTGATCAGAGAGTTGAGGAAAAGGATTGGGACCTCTATACTCTACATAACTCACAACCTTGGAGTCGTTGCTGAGCTATGCGATAGAGTGGCTGTAATGTACGCCGGGAAGATCGTTGAATCCGCACCTGTAATGGACCTTTTTGGAGACCCGAGACATCCGTACACGCAGGGACTATTGGCCTCACTTCCACATTACAGCACAAGAACCGAGAGGCTTCGCACAATAGGCGGCAGCGTACCAGACATGATTGACATTCCGTCAGGTTGCAGGTTTCATCCGAGATGTCCTCGGGCGAAAGAGATTTGCATCCACAGCGAACCCGAGCTGTTGCAATTAGATGAACAGCATATATTGGCATGTCACCAATGCAAGTAGGTATTTGGGATGCTGCAAAGAATACTCGAAGTGCGAGGTCTACTGAAGTATTTTCCTATTGCAAGTGGCATATTTTCGAGGGTTAGTGAGTGGGTTCGAGCCGTGGACAATGTGAGCTTCGGTGTACAGAGCGGAGAGACCTTCGGGCTAGTAGGTGAATCAGGTTGTGGAAAGACCACCACGGGAAGATGCGTCTTAAGACTCATTGAGCCTACAGGCGGAGAAATAGCGTTCAAAGGGCAAGATCTGACCAAACTGCCTAAAAAGGATCTAATGAAGATCAGGCGAGAAATGTCAATAGTGTTTCAAAATCCATTTGCCTCTCTGAATCCACGCATGACAGTCAAGGACACTGTTGCTGAGCCACTGCTGATTCACAATGTTTGTAGAAGAGAACAAATCGAGAGCAGAGTCTCAGACTTGTTGCGAAAAGTGGGACTGAGCCAAGAGCACATGCGGCGATTTCCTCACGAGTTCAGCGGCGGTCAAAGGCAAAGGATAACAATAGCTAGAGCTCTCTCGTTAAACCCACGCTTCATGGTCCTAGATGAGCCAACTTCAGCGTTGGATGTTTCGGTCCAGGCACATATACTCAATCTATTGAGGGATCTGAAGGAAGACCTAGGGCTGACATACCTATTCATATCTCACGATTTGGATGTCGTGGAGTATATGAGCGATCGAATCGGTGTTATGTACCTGGGCAAAATGGCGGAGATGGGCCCCTCTGGAGAAATCTATGAAAACTCGAAGCATCCCTATACTCGGGCTCTATTCTCCTCTATTCCCATTCCTGATCCGTTGCAACGAAGAAAGGATGTCCCCCTTAGCGGAGAAATCCCGAGCAGCGTCAATCCTCCGCCGGGTTGTAGGTTCCATCCTAGATGCGTTCAAGCTATGAAGGCTTGTTCTGAGAAAGAGCCTGAGATGAGAGAAATGGGAAAAGATCACTTCGTAGCTTGCCACTTGTACTGAGAGTCATTTCAACTTATGCGGAACAAGTTGTCGTGCACAATCTTCCGACTATCCTATGGTCCCTAGGGATATGTATCGCTTTCGCTCAAGGTATCAGAATTATCGCAACTCAATGGGTTTTCTAGTTCCAAAGGACGACAACTCTTTCTGACGTTCTTACGCTGATGTCCTGAATGGTCAAAAAAAGGAGGGTGAGCGATTCCAAATGACCGACTGGAATCACGACCATGCAAAGGCAGAAGTCTTATATTCGCTGTGGTTTCCCCATCCTGAATGAGGACGATTGAAGTGCCGGATTCTCTGAAACTAACTAGAGAGCAGGAGCAGAGGGCTCTGGATATTCACCGGAAATCGATTTTCGTGAACATCTGCGACACAACACACATCCGTAATTTCGAGAACAGCTACGTACAGAAGCTAATTGAGGGCGGTGTCACCTCGGTCGTCGTCACCTGCTTCGCATACGAGGAAAACTTCAGCAGCGCGATTAGGAACACTAACTTATGGCAAATGAAAGGCTTATGCCTTGATGGAACATTTGTTGCAACAACCGCCGAGAGCATACAGAAGGCCAAGGGAGAGGGCAAACTTGCTATTGTGTTAGGTTCTCAGAATACTGAACAGATTGAGAACGATCTTCCAAACCTGAACATCTTCCATAAGCTTGGTCTTAGGATTATGGGACTTACCTATCAGAGGAAGAACCCAATGGGCGACGGGTTGGGTGAAAAGACGAACTGCGGACTCAGCAAGCTAGGAGTTCAAGTGGTCGAGGAACTGAATAGGTTAGGCATCTTGATCGACCTGTCTCACTCAGGTGTGGCAACAACAATGGAGGCCATGCAGATATCAAAGGACCCTGTAATATTCTCTCACGCCAACGCCCGCAGTCTTTGCGACAACATTAGAAATCTCACCGACGAACAAATGAAAGCGCTATCTGAAAACGGTGGAACAATCGGGATTCTAGCTCTCTCGCCCTTCCTGAGCAATAGAGCTGCACAGACTGGATCAACGATGGAGGACTACTTGAATCAAATCGATTATGTGCGAGATCTCGTGGGAGTCGATCACGTTAGCATCGGACTGGATCTCGGAGAGGCGTCAAAACCAGAGGATTTCTTGCGATTGAGGCTGAGATATCCCGAATTCCCGTTGCTCGACGAATTCAAGCGCAAAGGCATCTACGCTCCGAAAGAGCTGGAAAACGCCACTACGCTCTCCGCAATTACAAAGGGACTAGTTACCAGAGGATACTCTGACGAAGAGATACAAAGAGTGCTTGGGAAGAACGCCCTGAGAGTCTTCAGGGATGTCTGGGGAGAATAAGACGCACATTGTGCTCTTCCGCAGAAAAGATTTTTGCGAGCTTGAATTCCGTGTCTAGGGACTGAGAAGTCCTACTGAGAGGAGCAATATTGTCAAAGGCTTGGTGGATCGAGGGCAGTTTGACCAGAAGATCCACAAGATCTTAGGCGACAATGCGGTTCGCGTGCTGAAGCAAGCCCCAAGCGCATAGCGCTTATTCTGTTGCCACGGCGTAATAGTTGAACCGAAGCGTCTGTCATGATCTCTCTGACGAGAAACCTTGCAGTAATTGAGGTCGATATCCAAGAAGCCTCGGGCGCCAGACGTTGCTCCAATCACAAAAAAAGGTATCTGCAACGCCAACTTGATTGCTCATGCAAATGGTATACCACCAAAACCAAGAGCTTCGGCCCTTCCCGACAAAGCGGTCATCACTCGTCACAGCTATCATCACGAGCTGAGCGGCACTTGTATCGTCAAGCTTAAAGAGACGACACGACGCGAGTATTCTGTGAGGTGTACTTGGTGTGCTGTCTGGAACGCTAACGAACGTATCCAAGAGTAGCTCCGTAGAGAATGTCAGGGACGCCTTCTTTGTCAATCTTCTTGATCCTGCCAATGTCATGTTTCCGGACACCTATATTGATCAGCTGCACGAGGCAAACGTTGGGGTTGAGAATGTTACGACTGCCGCGCCATGGGAGGACCAAAGACACACGTTCGAAAGGTTCTCTCAATGGCTTGCTCTATTCAATAAACACTGTGAGAAGATCCATCGAGTTGAGCGAACTGACGACATAGAGGAAGCGAGATCGCGAGGTAAGGTCGGAATTATCCTAGGGCTTCAAGGAGCTAGCCCAATCGGAGAAAGCCTAGATTCGCTGCTTGCATACCAGAAGCTTGGTTTGCGCGTGCTCGGTCTCGCATACCAGCGTCGGAACATGTTTGCAGATGGATGTGGTGAGCCTAGAGATTCGGGACTTAGCCAACTTGGCGAGAGATTGATTGAAGAGACGAATAGGCTGGGCATTGTAATAGACCTGTCTCATTCCGGAAGAACGTCAGCACTAGAGGCAATAGAGCTATCAAAGGACCCAGTCATGTTCTCCCATTCAAATGTGAAGGCCCTTTGCCGCAATGTCCGAAACCTAGACGACGAACAGATCAAAGCGGTCGCAGAGAAAGGTGGGATAATGGGCATAGCTGCTTACGGTCCGCTTCTTAGAAGTGAGGCCAGATCAACGATGAAAGACTTACTCGATCACATAGACTACGTAGTCAAATTGGTCGGAAGCGATCACGTAGGCCTCGGCCTGGACCTCAATCCGCCCACGCCAAAACAGTTTTTTGAGGAGTTCAAGCGTCGGTTTCCCGAGATTGCAGGCAACTATGCTTTTGAGACTACCGTCGAGAGCTTCAGCAGTCCCACCGAGTGGCCGAAGATCATGGAAGCGCTTTTGACGCGTGGATATTCTCACGATGAAATCCGAGACATTTTGGGTGGGAACTCCCTTCGGGTCTTCAAGAGAGTGTGGAGGAGCTGACCGTCGGTCTTCAGCGAAATAGTGTACAAGATCTTGGATAATATGTGCACAGCAAGAGACTACGGTTGGACTATACGGCCCTCTTCAACAATTGCTTCTCCATCGAGGTAGAAGCTATTGTTCAGGCATTGCATGTCTAGATTCGAAGGCCTCATGTTCTTTCCTAAGCACACCATCGGATGCGTTGTATTGAAGAGTCTTCTTCCGAAGGCTATTTGCATGACTCTAGGGTAGCTTTTCGCGTCCGCTATGGAGAACTTCCTACTTTCGACCCATACCGCGCGTTCTACGTGGGTCACACAACCCACATGGGCTGGAACATAAGGATCGCCATGTTCTCAACGGGCCAGCCATTTCTCCAAGATTCTTGCCGACACACCCCATCTGTGCTTCTGATGCAACCATGAATCGACCATATGCACAAGACATACTGCACAAGCTAGCTAGTCAATGAAGGAACCTTGAAGCCTCTCATCGATTCCGGGTCCCATTTGCCAAAGACATACGCTACCACACTTCCCTCGTGGACCAATGCGCTGCTGTAAGACCACACGTATCCGTCAACAGGCATTTTCACTTCTTCAAGTTTCTCCCCAAATATGTCGTATACAGTAGCTATCGTTTCTCCCCTAGCTATGAACTCACCTGGACTCCTGTCTATTATCATGACGCCCCCCCGAGTCGTCCTCGGAAACTGACTGGCTTTCATCACAAACTCGCCAGGTATGATATGGACATCTTCCGGATGTTTCTCGATCTCGCCTGGTATCATCTTCAGGTATTTCATGGCATTTAGGGTGCCTCGGACGCCTACCTCCACGATGGTATTTGGGACTCTTCCCATTGGCGCGTCAAGTTCTATCGTAACAGATGGTATGCCTTTCATCATAGTGGCATCAGTGAGGCTTCCCCAGAGACTTGGACCCCAGAATGGGTCTTTTCCTTGATGTAGCAGAGTCAGTCCCACGGCCTTGGCCATTCCAAGTGCCTTTTCAGATGTCTCTACGTTTCTGGCTATCTCGCTCTTACACCAAACGTAAGGCATGGCAGGTGGGCCTCCACAATGATGAATGTCAATGTTATATTGAGAGCTTAGAACCACTTCCGTCCAGATCTTATGGGCAAGTCTTCGCGTCAACGATCCATTTGGGTCGCCTGGGAATACCTGCGCCATGTTAACTCCGTCATGCGGGGTGACGTGTTCATGCCAAGTGAAGCCTAGGATGTTCGATACAGGAACGGCGATTACAGCTCCATGCAACTCCTTGATGTCTATTTGCTCTCTCAATATTCTCCTGATTATTTCTCCTCCTATTATCTCGGTGCCGTGGACGGCAGCGGTTATCGAGAGGGTTGGGCCATCATGTAGGCCGTTGGCCAACATCACAGGAATGTCAAAGTCCATGAAGTCCAGTTCAACGCCTCTAATATATCCACATCTCAATTGACCCGGTGCGGCCGCCACATCGCCGAATTTCAGCTCTTTTTTGACCATTCTTAATCTCATGTGTCTATCCTTGAGGTTCATATAAGCCTGAGTGTCCTCGACATATACAAGGTTCGAAAGTGCATTTACTGCATGTAGAGCAAGAACGCTCCATCTTTCAAGTTGGAGATGAATTGCGTCAGAACAACAGTGCAGTGAAAACCTGATAATTCCATCTAGGAAAGTGGTCCAAAAGACCCCGCAGGCTTTAGCCTGCGGTAGTTCAGGTTGACTTATCCGAAGCTTGCTTCACGGGCTTGAGTTGAGTTGGCACCCCGGTGTACTGGTTCTACAATACTCTTCCATGCGATTACATTGAGAGTTCAAAGTAGACCGATTTCCCGGCCAAGGAGACTAGACTGTTAGAGGTTTGACACAAGTTAGCCTCTATTGTCGGCGCTTTCTTCCTTCGGATCGCTCCGCCTACTGTCCGGCTGTTGCATATGTTTTCAGAAGAAAGTACCAATAAAGCAATGGGAAGCCTGCCGCTGTCGTCACATTCATGATCTTCGAAGTGGTCTTCCAGGGCGGACCCCAGTGAACTGTCCCTCACGTAGAACCACAAAACCGCTCACGATAACGTGTCTTATGCCTTCGGAAAACCGTCTTGGACTATCATACGTAGCCATGTCTCTTATGTGCTCAGGATCAAAAACTACGAGATCAGCGAAGGCGCCTCGTCTGATGATTCCTCGATCTTTCAATCCGAACGTTGAAGCTGGCATCGAGGTCATCTTCTGGATCGCGTTCTCCAGAGTCAGCAATCGCTCTTCGATCACGTATTTTCGGAGGACTCTGGGAAACGTTCCGTACGCACGTGGATGAGGTTTTCCAATCAGTAGACCATCTGTGCATATCGTTGAGCGTTCATGAGCGATGACTCTGCGTAAGTCGTCCTCTGAGATGTGAAAGACCACCATCGAAACGGCCTCCTCGGATTCGGTGAGAAGGTCGATCACTACCTGGGCCGGAGGAACTCCTCGTTCTTTTGAAATTTGGGCGATGCTTTTTCCCTCGACGTCTGTTCGGGCCTTGGCGTATGTGATCAGAATCTTGTCCCAGCCGGCCAGTTGTGAATAGCTGCTCCAACCCGGAGAGCCTTCTTCAAGCTCTTTGACGATACGGCTCCGCTGCTCTGGATCTCTGAGCCTCTCGCGGACAGCTTTCGGTCCCCCCTCAAGAGCCCACGGCGGAAGTAACGCCGATAGCATCGTACTTCCTGCAGTGTACGGATACATGTCGCAGGATATGGAAAGTCCTCGCTCGATCTCCGATTCTATCCTCATTAACGTGTGCTTCGTCTTTCCCCAGTTTCTCTTTCCAACCGCTTTGTGATGAGATATGTGAAGACGTATCTGAGCTCTCCGGGCGATTCGTAGGGCTTCATCAACAGATCCGATCAATCCGTCTGCCTCGTTTCGCATGTGGGTCACATAGACTCCGTCATACTTGGCCGCGATTTTGCATAGTTCCACCAACTCATTCTCGTCGGCGTAGGAGCTTGTCGGATAGATTAGGCCAGAAGAGATTCCCACTGCGCCCTGTATCATAGCCTCTGCTACGAGGCTCTTCATCTGTTCAAGTTCGCTTTCATTGGCTTGTCTCTTATCGAATCCGACGACCATCGCACGCAGGGTTCCGTTGCCAACTAACGAGGCAACGTTGAGGGCTGTGCGCGATTTTGACAGGCGCTTGAGGTATGATCCGAAGTCAGTCCAGTCCCAGTCGTCAATGGAGCCTGCAAGCCCAGACAAGTACCGGGCGAGGTCGGGCTGAATCTTCTTCTCGACTGGCGCTACAGAGAATCCATCTTGGCCAACGATCTCTGTTGTGACGCCTTGAGTGATCTTGGATCTTGCGAATGGATCAGAAAAAAGCTGCAGGTCGGAGTGACTGTGCGTGTCAATGAATCCGGGAGCTACTGCCAGGCCATCCGCTGAAATCGTATCCTTGGCGCTAATTCTTTTCTGAGAAGAGACCAATCGAATCCTGTTCTTTGAGATGTAGATGTTTGAATTTATGCCTGGGTTTCCCAATCCGTCGTAGACTACTCCATCAACGATCCTGATATCATACTTCACTTTGGGGTCTCTCCGTCATTGGTTCATACTTTCAGTTACGTGGACGCCGTCCTCTTCGAACGGTATCGAATTCCGGTCTAGGTATGCAGAATGGGCAGGGTCGACTACTTCTGTACCTCTCGAAGCCTTCTGTTTACCTCGTCCCAGTTGACGATGTTCCAGAATGCTTCGATGAACTTTGCTCTCTCGTTCTTGTAGTCCAGATAGTAGGCATGCTCGAAGACATCGAGAACCATCAGAATTCTATACATCGGGTAGACATTGGTGTTGTGCTTTTCCACTTGCATTAGTATGGGTCTATTGGTCTGTCTGCAGAAAGTGAGTGCTGCCCACCCAGAGCCTTCTACAGTGGCTGCGGCCTGAGTGAATTCTTTCTTGAACCTTTCAAAGCTCCCGAATTCTTTCTCCAGGGCATCGCCGATCGCCCCGCCCGGCTTCCCCCCACTCTTGCCAGTTGGCGCTAGATTGTCCCAGAACAGCGAGTGGAGCAGATGTCCACCTATGTTGAACGATAGCTCCTTCATCGTCGATCTTATGTCTAGGTCGGAACCTTCTTTCCGTGCCTTGTCTACTCTCTGAAGTATTGCATTTGCACCGTTCACATACGCCTGATGATGCTTCTCATAGTGTATCCTCAGCTGCTCCTCCGATATGTGTGGTGCTAGTTGATTGTATCCATAAGGAAGCTTCGGTAGAACATACAGGTTACCTTTTTCCAATTCATCCTCTCCTATTTCGTTACCTGACTCTTCGTGGAGAATCTGTCAGGACAAGTATAAGAAAGAGCGGTTCGGCGCGTATCAGACGCAGGGCCAAACAGTTTTAGATAGTAGAACGTTCTTCAGCGATGGATGTTGAGACATGGCTAGCTGTCGTTTCTCTGTGACTTTCGATCTCTGGGAAACGCTCCTCATCGATGAGGCGGAAAAGGATCTACTCCGACGAAGGATGCGATGCGAGGGGCTGACGCAGGTGCTCTCGCGATTTGGTGTGAATCTCTCGTTGGCAGACATTTTCAGGGGATACGACAGCAGCGTAGCCTGGTTCCAAAGCTTTTGGAGGCAGAACAGGGACATACCTACGATAGAGCAGATACGTTACGTTGTGAAGATCGCTTCAGGAAGTTCTACCGTTCCCTGTGAGAGTTGGGACGCCGTCAAGGAGCTTGAAGAAGCATACACAGCGCCAACCCTGCATGTGATCCCGTCACTAAACCCGGACGCCGTCCCAACATTGAACAGCATGCGTGACCGTGGCTACAGGATCGGGCTCATCAGCAATACTGGCCGCACACCTGGCAGAGTGCTAAGACTGCTGCTGAACCGACTTGGCATACTGCACTATTTCTGTGCCACCGTCTTCTCTAATGAGGTGGGATGGCTCAAGCCAGACAGGCGAATTTTCCAAGCATCCGCCAAGAAGCTTGGCGTTGAGATGTCAAGAATCGTCCACATTGGCGATGATCCTGAACGCGACGCTTGGGGCGCAAAGCAAGCTGGCATGCGGGCGATTCTACTTGAATACGAAGTTCCCAAAGCGTTCAAGGAGCATCCCGGCTCCCTCTTTGCAATCAGCAGAGCCACAAGATCAGTCGACGATTCAGAGATCAAGCCTGACGGACGGATTAGATCATTGAGAGATGCTCTAAAGGCAATCGACCATCTGGAATGAGAATGAATGGTTGAACCTTGGATGGAATACGCTCGGCACTAGTTCCGTAGGGCTCGTCTCAGTACCTTGCCTACGGGCGTTTTCGGGAGTTCCTTGGCAAATTCAACTTTCGTTGGTACCTTGAATGTAGCCATCTTGCTCTTGCAGAACTGGATGATTTGTTCTTCGGTAACTTCTAGGTTGTCCTTCAGGACTATGTGCGCTTTCACAGTCTCTCCTCGCCTCGGATCCGCAGTACCTACAACGGCTGCCTCTTTCACAGCTGGGTGCTCGTACAGCACTTCTTCAACCTCCCTTGGCCACACCTTGAAGCCAGAGACGTTGATCATGTCCTTCTTTCTGTCAACGATGTAGAAGTAGCCTTCTTCATCCATTTTCGCGATGTCGCCCGTGTAGAGCCACCCGTGCCTGAGCGCATAATTCGTCTCGTCCGGCTTGTTCCAATAGCAAGCCATGACTTGAGGACCTCGAACAATGAGTTCCCCCGCCTCGTTGACAGGCATCTCCTTCTCTCCGTTCTCGATGTCGACGATCTTAGCGTCTGTATCTGGGAGAGGGAGTCCAATCGATCCCGGCCGGACTCCTTCAGGGCCACTTGCAGGATTGCAGTGGGTGACGGGGCTCGCCTCGGTCAACCCGTACCCTTCGACGAGCTTGGCTTTGGTCAAAGCTTCGAATCTTCGCATGACCTCAACTGGGAGCGAGGAGCCGCCTGAGATACATAGGCGAAGAGCTCTGAGGTTGAACTCGCTGGTTTGAGGATGGTTGATAAGAGCTATGTACATTGCTGGCACGCCTGGAAAGAATGTGACATGATGTCTCTGAATCGTCTTCAAGGCTTGTAAGGCTTCGAACTTTGGAAGGAGGACTATGCTTTCGGCTTTGAGGATTGGCATGTTCAATGCAGTCGTCATGCCAAAGATATGGAACAAGGGGAGAGCGGCCAGCACAACCTCGCGGCCATCTTGAAGACTCGGCAGCCAAGAGCCGAACTGAACGGCGTTGACGACAAGATTGTAATGCGTGAGAACAGCGGCCTTTGGGACTCCTGTAGTGCCTCCCGTGTACTGGAGAAGCGCTGGGTTTCGTATCACGCTGAATGTCACCTTCGAGGGCATTTCTCGTCGGCTCTTCAGTAGATCTCCCAGCGGTAGCGTGCCCGGGAGCTGGGCTGGCCTAACCTCTTCGTTCGTCTTTACACAGTCGAGAAGACTTGTGGCAATCACATTCTTGAGGTTGGTCTTATGGCGAATGGGTGCTAGATGACTGTGAAGAGTATCTAGTGCCACTATCGTTCTTGCTCCTGAATCTTTCAATTGGAACTGAAGTTCCCGTTCCCTGTAGAGAGGACTGCAAGGGACCACGGTTGCGCCGGCACGCATCGCCCCGAAGTAGCAGATCGGGAACTGAGGAAT
>Ga0209725_1001142_pt1 | contig 15461 bp, 10 predicted proteins | sample I18A1metaG_FD_184145 | JGI IMG/M metagenome (GOLD analysis project Ga0209725, IMG submission 184145) | Lake sediment bacterial and archeal communities from Gulf of Boni, Indonesia to study Microbial Dark Matter (Phase II) - ​I18A1 metaG... | ecosystem: Environmental > Aquatic > Freshwater > Lake... | reverse complement strand
ATCGCCACCGAGAAAAACTCTACGATCATTTTCCCCCTGCCCCTCGATCTGCTCAAAGCGTTCACGTACACTACGTCCCGGGAAAAGAAATAAGCGCTAAAAAACAAGGAATTCAGGGAGATCCAGATCTCGCTCTCGGCCCGGGTAATTTGACCTCAATTGCTGGCCATTCCTGACAGGAAGAGGTATCCTAATTCCAATGAAAAACGTTGGATTCAACATTGCGTCTGAGGAACCGGGGCGAACATCAGACCCTGTCAGAATCTATATGAGAGAGATGGGTAACATTCCTCTGCTAACAAGAAAAGAAGAATTGGTCCTAGCAAAGGAAATGGAACGGGGAGAGGGGATAGTCATTAAAGCCCTTTCAAGAACACGATTTGTCCAAAATGAAATTCTTTCATTGGAAGAGAAACTAGATAAAGATGATGAAATCAGCCTGGCTTTGTTCGATTCCACTGAAGAGGAATTCGCAACAGAAATACTTGAGAAGAAAAAGCAGAGGATTCTAGCCGTATTCAGCAAAGTAAAAAAGTTAAGCACCAAATTAGAACAAATTCCTGAATTAAAGAAATATGCAATTGCACGTGGCCGTCTCATCGTTAATATGAGTCGTCTCATCAGGGAACTAAATATCTGCTCTGTTTATAGAGAAAAAATTATCGAGAGTCTCAGTGAAAAGCTAAGGGTTATCGACAAATCAGAAACAAGTAAGGAAGAATTGAATGCCTTTTTAGCCAGAGTCAACGACAAGAAAAAAGGAGAGGAACTGAAACTTAGAATCAAAAAAATCGGCACGCTTCTGAGATTATATAAGCAAGAGATCGGTTTTGATTCACGGAAATTAAGAAAGACACTGCAAACCATCGCTAAAGGAAAGGAGATCTGCGATCGAGCGAAGAAAACGCTTGTCAGCTCTAACTTGAGACTCGTGGTTTCCATAGCCAAGAGGTACAGCAACTACGGACTCCAGTTTCTTGATTTGATCCAGGAAGGAAACATCGGCTTGATGACAGCAGTGGATAAATATGAATACCAGAGAGGGTATAAATTATCAACTTATGCTCATTGGTGGATAAGACAGGGAATAACACGTGCAATTGCTGACCAGGCAAGGACGATAAGGATTCCTGTTCATATGATAGAAGTCATAAACAAATTGAATAGAGTGTCAAGAAACCTTGTCCAGGAAAAAGGTAGAGAACCAACAGGTGAAGAGATTGCGAAAAAGATGGATTTGCCCGTCTATAAAGTACATAAAATAATGAAAATTGCCCAAGTACCTGCTTCACTTGAAACCCCAATAGGAGAAGGAGAAAAAGGTAAGCTGAGTGATTTTATCGAGGATAAGGATACCCTTTCGCCCGTCGATGAAGTCATCTCTATTGATTTGAGAGAGAAAATTGAGGAAGCGTTGAAAACTCATACCCAGAGAGAAGTAGGCATTTTAAAAATGAGATTTGGGTTAGGAAACGGCAACGAGCATACCCTTGAAGAAGTCGGGCAGCAATACAAAGTTACGCGTGAGAGAATAAGGCAAATCCAAGAAAAAGCGATAAGAAAATTAAAGTATCCTAAATATAGTCGAAAGCTAAAGTCTTTTTTTGAATAGTCAAATCTGTATCCCGGATTTAATTGTGAAAGAACTTCTTGTCTCCCATTTTCATCGAATCCGATGACCTTTGCCTTGCTTTATTAGCTCATTCTTGAGAAGATTAATATGTTGGACCTCAAAGACCTTGATGCGCATTCACCCCTCAGGAAAGACAAGTGAGGAGCGCGGAATGCTCAAAGACAGAAAAAACACTTTAAGTATTAAAGGAGATGGCAGTGAAAGAACTCGTTGAGCTGATTGTCAAATCATTAGTGGACAACCCAGACAAGGTGAAGATTACCCTATTAGATGGGGAACAGAGCTCAATCATTGAACTAACGGTTGCTCCGGAGGATATGGGGAGGGTTATTGGAAAACAGGGAAGAAACGCTCAGGCTATCAGAGTCATTCTCGGTGCTGCTGGAATGAAACTGAAAAAGAGAGTAAATCTGGAGATATTAGAAAAAGGATAATTTGGTCAGATGGACTAATTAGCGGATAAAAGGGAAGACGGATGAGATTAAATGATTTTCTAGGAAGGAATATAGAAGAAGAGAAAGAGAAAAGAGGAATCACCAACAAAGAAGCAAACCAATGACAATAGAAAAAGAGAGAAGAGATAGAGATAAAAAAGAAAAGGCGAGAAGAAAAAGAGAAAAAAGAGGGGGAGAGAGAAGAAAGAACTTTAATGTGAGCATAGAAAGTCCGCATAATGGTAGATCTACTTGATAAGAAGGGGACCTAAGAGGGCAGAAAAAAGAATATTGAGGCAAGTGTGGTCCGAAGCCTAAGGCTAGGCTTCCCGATTATCAGTAGACGCCGACCTGGGCCTGCCTGAAGTCGAGGATGCCAGGAAGAGGCTGGCTAGACTGAAGGGGGGAGGGGGAGAGGAAAATCGCAGCAACCCAAAAAAGATCGTTGATTCTGGGTCATTCTAGAGTAAGCATCAGGGGGAAGGAATGAAAGACCATAATGCCCCCGCCATTTGGCCAGACCCCTCATTTTTTGGCCAAAAACATGGCTCTACGGGCGTCCTGGTGCGAAATCCGGGCTTTCTTCAGAGAGGCCAGGCTGCCCCAGGCATCTTTAGTCTGAAATGCCAGGAGACCCATCGGCCCCAAAGGTCGGCATCAGATGGTCAACGATCCTGTCAATCGCCTGAGAATCCACGATGAAGGCCACGAACTTTATTTGGGTTTATCATAAATATCCTTCTTGACTACAGCCAACCTCTTCTCTTCTACCTTGACGGCTTTGATATGGCCCCAGTTTATTGCCATGTAGATCACGGGGTGGCGAAAGTTCCCCAAAAGCCGCCTAAGAATTGACCATGTGCTGTAGAACTTCTTCCTTGATCTTATTTTTCCGACCATCAATTCATAAGGCGCCATGTTCTTCGGTTGAAAGACCACAGTGCTGTGGTCGTAGTATTTCCAGTCGTCGGTGAGCAACCGGCCTTCCTCCTTCATTTTCTGGAAGGTCTTTGTCCCCGGGTACGGCGTAAGAACATTAAAGGAGACCGAGCAGACCTTGTTCTTTATAAGGAATTTTACAGTATCATCAAAGACTTCTTTGGTGTCTTCGTCAAAACCGAAGATCATTGAGGCATTGACGAATATTCCGGCTTTACGCATTTTTTTCAGGGCACTTTCCAATCCTTGAAGTGAGTTGAACGACTTCCGTAAGGAGTTCATCTGGACTTCCTTGATGCTCTCGAGTCCGATAAATAGGCCCTTACAGCCGCTTTCAGCGGCCAGCTTCAGAAGCTCATCATCCTTGACAAGGAGGGAAATGGATGACTGTCCAACCCACGAAATCTTGAGGGGTTTTAGAGCAGCGAAGAGCTCCTTGGCATAGCTGGGCTGCCCGATAATATTATCGTCAAGAAACATGAAGTTTTTTCGGCCCGACTCTTTGATATCCCTCACGATATTATCGACAGGCACATGGCGGATCTCTTTACCGAAAAGATCCGTGACGCAGCAAAAATCGCAATGATAGGGACAACCGCGGGAAGTCATGATAGGCACCAGGGCGAAAAGGCTACGTTTGATGATTTTGCTGAAATCTTTGGGTACATATATCGAAAGGTCGGGCCGTGGATTATGATATATTTTCTTTAAACAGCCGTTTTTATAGTCTTCGAGCAATTCGGCCCATACACCTTCGGCTTCGCCTATCACGACGGAATCGGCATGGGGCAATGCCTCGTCAGGAAGCAGCGTCGGATGCACACCGCCCAGAACAACTGTTTTTCCTCTTTTCTTGAACTCCCGGGCAAGCCAATAGGCGCGGGATGCATTGGAAGTCATGAAACTGATTCCGACAAGATCGCAGTCATGCTCGAGGTCGATGCCTTCAGCTTCTTCATCAGCCGTAACAACCTGGTGCTCTTTGGGTGTCAGACCCTGGAGGATGATCAATGCCAGCTGCGGCATCATCATTTGCTTGTTGGTCTTCTCGTTCGGGTCAACCGATGGGGATACGAGCAAAATCTTCATCCGTTTTCTCTATTCTTGTCTTAGCCAAGCAATTCATCTACTCCTGAGGGAGGCTGGAGAGGCATAGCGTCGATGGATTACTTGGCGTTTCCGGAGAGGGCTGACCGAGCAGCATGAAAGAGGAATGGCCAAAGTTTCTGACCCCCAGGTGGAATCGGTGGCGCCTCATTATACCACAGGGGAATTGGCCAAGCCTAGGTCAGCAAGTCCAGCCCTTCGGGGGGACATTGTTAGGAAGGCCTGCAGGAACCGCAGGAGCCGGGGTCTTGAGGAAAGGCAATTCCCCAGTAGGAGGGATGGGAAAACGAGATTGAAATTGCTTTTCCCTTGCGCTGGCCGGATGAGCGTTCATTCACCGATTTTGCCTCACCCCATCGTCAGGGATGATAAATCGCGAAGAGATGAGATGTCAAATTGAGCTCAAGTGGGAAGGATGCCAACTCCGGGCTCTCAGAAATTGAGGACGGGAGGAAGATGCTTTTATGGCTAAATTGTGACCTGGATACGGTTTTACAATGCCTCCCAGATGATGTAATATGAGTGCCTAATTGCAGCTTGCGCGCCTGTAGCTCAGTGGATAGAGCGACGGACTCCGGATCCAATGAGGGCAGTTCTCCTAACCTCCTGAAAACAAAGTAATAGTCAATCTTTCCAGCAACTTACAGATTATCTGTGGGTATATGTAGGTATACGTAGATATTTGGAAGTATACTGGGGATATTCACAATCTGGTCACAATCTATTTTTATTAGGCGCCAGGCGGCCGTGTTCCAGAAAGTTTACGAAGTCGGCCCGCTGCTGTGCCCTCGGTGACCTGCCTCCGCTCAATGTACTACTTCTGAGGTGTACTCAGGAGCGAGGCACGCAGATCTCATCGTCTCAGTAATGGCAGAGATCGCCCAGAAGGGGTAGTCGCCAAGCCCCCCAAGGCCGTGCACCTCAACTCAGGCGGAAGCATGTTGCCCGAGGAGAAAACAGCGTCGATCGTCTCATCGAGCGAAATGGGATTCTCGTATCCACCGAGTATTAAATCCGCGCAGATAAAAGCACTTGAGGCCGCAACGGCGTTGCGGGTATGGCAGGGAATTTCGCATATTCCCTGGACAAGGTCACAGACCGAGCCCATCGTATTCTGGAGTGAAATGGCTGCGGCATCGACGGCCTGGCCTGGGTGACCTCCGGCGATTTCGACCACAGCTGCGGCAGCCATTGCACCTGCCGCGCCGATCTCCACCTGGCATCCTGCGACCTCCGCCGCAAAAGTCGCCCGCCTTAAAATGATTAATCCGACAGCGCCCGCAGCCAATAACGCCATCGCTGCCTGTCTCGAATTTAGTTTTCTTTCCGCTGCCAGAGTGACAACTACGCTCGAAATGACCCCAGCAGAACCTCCTGTAGGAGCGGCACAAACGATACCTATGCTATTGCTGACATGCATCACCGCCATGGCTCCAGCAGCCACTTTGGTGTGGAGGCCTCCAATCGCTACTCTCCCCTCCGATTCAGCCTGACAAATTTTTCTGGCCGTGGGACGAAGCAGTTTCATATGGATGTCTTCCTCCCGGAGTCCCTGCTGGAGACTGGCGCTCATGACCTCATATCTTCTCTCGATTTCTTTGAGAACTTCGGATTCCGGAATCCCCAAAAGCTGTGCCTCATAGGCAAGGGCTATCCCGCCGAGAGTCTTACGGTCTCTCTTTGCAGCGTGAACCATCAGCTCGGCGCTCAGGAATAGAGGTTCACCGCGCTGGACATAGAACACAGGCGCAGCTGTCCAAATTCTTTTGACTCCTCTCTTTGCCTCGATTTGCCTTCGCTTAGCCGGCTCCAGAGGAGTGGTCCTGAAGACGGAAAGCAAAATTTCTTTTCCTTGCGTTTCCCGCATCTCGAAAAAGTGTCCTTCTTTATCTGAAAATAGCGACTCATTAACTTCGGGTTCAGAGGATTCATCACAATGGACAATGACGGCATAAGATTTCCCGTTCAAAGACACAGGCCAGCCCTCGAGCCGAGAAAAGACTACGCCGCCGCCGCCAACAGATTTGGCAATTGCTGTGAGGAAGTTTCCGCTTTTCGAGCTCATATGGATTTTCACGGTATTGGGGTGATCAGCATATTCAAGCGGCTCTGCCCGGAAGTCTATCCGTATCCCTTGACTCGCTGCAAAATCCAGAGCTTTGGCAAAGCGGTCGTCAGTGAGAGGCCATTCCATAATTCCTGCAGCGAACGCCTGGTCAGCGGCTTGCTTGTCGTAGGTTTTGATATATGAACCGTCGGGATCAAACATGAATAATGCTGAAGCAGGGGGCTCACCCAAAAGAGACCGAGCAATCCGTCCGATATGGTAGGAGCCCGCTGTGTGCGAGCTTGAAGGGCCCCGCATAACTGGTCCTAAAACATCATTCAAGATGCTTATAAACTCCATAATTTTCTCCCGTATTGATATTGGTTATTATTTTACCATTGATATCGCTCTCATTAGAAGCTGATGCTCGAGTCATCTAGAGCCTAACCAATATGGCTATATATATCGTCATTTGACAATCTGACCGAAAATGACGAGAGATCAGAAGCAGTGATAACTCGACTTCTCCAGTGAGTCGGCGAATGAAGTTGGAATTATGGCTGGAATATCCTAAGCTGGCGGGGCTGAAGGCTAGCCGATCCTCCAATAATACGATGGCTTTTTTGAGAAAACCTTGGTATAAATAGCGTCGGCAATTATTTGCTGGGCTGGAGAAGAAAAAACTCAGTGAAACCTATGATCTGCCGGAGAAAAAGAACTGAATCGGAAAGGAGGAACAAATGGGATTAAAGCGGAAGCAGATGCATCTGCGGCAAAAAGCATATTACGAACAAGAACTGAAGGACCGGCTATCTTTTCTGGCTGGGAAGGGGATCAAACCTCCCCAGGCCGACAAAGATACTCTCATTAGAAAGTTACGGGCAAATATCAGGGCCGTGAATAATAGGCTGAGGCTGATTGAAGCCAGCGAAAAAAGAACGGAGGAAATGGCGAAGATCAAGGCGGAAAGGGCGTCAGCCCTCCTGAAAGAACAGGAGAGCGGCAAGGCCGAGATGCATAAGAAAGTTCCTGAAGTCGTCAAGGATAAAAAGATAAAGGCTGAAAAGAAAGCCGCTCCACCGAAAGCGCCGGAGGGCGAACAAAGCCAAACCGCAGTGGGCGCCTCAGAAGAAGGCAAGGGGACAACACAGAAGTAGATGCTCGCTGACGGAGTGAAGCAAACGCGGTAGGGCTGAGCAGAAGCAATAGTATTCGCTGGGGTCAACTCGGTTTCCGAAAAAACCACAGAAGTCGGATTGGCAGGGATGGCAGTCTTTAGCTCGGATGAATAAAAGGCGAGTGCCCAAAGTATTTTTTTGGATCGAGGATGAAATATTTATTGGAATTAAAGAAGAAGGAGAGCGTTCATGAGCAAAAAATCTATCATGCTGATCATTGCTGTGCTGTTATGGACATTTCCTGGAAACTATCTTTCTGGCCAAGAGAAAAAGCATGACTCCTTGCTGAACCTGGAGAGGATTTTTGTCACCGAGGAGTTTACGCCAGAACATTTCGGGCCCGCCCGCTGGATGAAGGACGGGAATTCTTATACAACAGTGGAGAAGTCTGAGACAGTCAAAGACGGGAAAGATATTATTCTTTATTCGGCAGTAACAGGAAAACGTGAAATTCTTGTTGGGGCGTCGCGCCTTATCCCGGATGGCGAATCAGCCCCTCTTCGGGTTGAGAACTATGAATGGTCGGGCGACGGAAAGCTCCTTCTCATTTTCACCAACACCCAGCGTGTCTGGAGGCAGAATACGCGGGGCGATTATTGGGTTCTGGATCTAGTAAGTTCCAAGCTCCAAAAACTCGGCGTGGGTTTTGAGCCATCAATGCTTATGTTTGCTAAGCTCTCACCTCTTGGGCGCCGTGTTGCCTACGTTTATAAAAATAATATCTATGCAGAAGATATCGACAGCGGCCGGATCGCTCAACTCACTCGGGATGGCTCCGCGACGATTATCAACGGCACCGGCGATTGGGTTTATGAAGAGGAGTTTTCTCTTCGGGATGGATTCCACTGGAGCCCAGACGGCAGGTTTATCGCCTTCTGGCAACTCGACAGTTCCAGTATCAAAGATTTCTATCTCATCAACAATACGGATTCCCTATACCCCCAGATTATCCCCATAAAATATCCGAAGGTTGGAGAGGCAAACTCCGCCTGCCGCATCGGCCTAGTGAATTCATTCGGGGGAGAAGTCAAGTGGCTCAACGTGCCCGGAGATCCGCGCAATAATTATATTCCCTGGATGGATTGGGCGAGAAATTCGAAAGAGATTATCCTCCAGCGCCTAAATCGCCTCCAAAATACCAACGAAGTCATGCTCGGCAATGTCTTGACAGGCGAAGTTCGGACGGTCTTCACTGACCACGACGATGCCTGGGTGGAAGTAGTGAATGACCTCCGCTGGCTGGCTGGTGGGAATTTCTTCACTTGGCTGAGCGAGAGGGATGGATGGAACCATGTCTATCTTGTTTCGCGATCCGGAGGCGAGGTCAAGCCCATTACCCCGGGCTCTTTTGACGTCATCAGTGTGGAAGGAATCGACGAGAAAGGCGGCTGGCTTTATTACCTCGCCTCGCCCGAGAATCCCACCCAGCGGTACCTTTTCCGCATTCGCTTAAATGGCCAAGGGAAAGCGGAAAGAATAAGTCCTCAGTTGCAGCCCGGCACACATTCTTATGATATTTCACCTTCCTGCCAGTGGGCTTTCCATACTTACTCGACCTTTGATACACCACCCACCACTGCCCTTGTAAGCCTTCCGCTGCACAAAGCCGTTCAGATCCTTGCTGATAACCGTGAGCTTCGAAAGAAGGTCAATGCCCTTCAGCGAAAACCCACAGAATTTTTCCGCGTCGACATCGGGAAGGGGGTGCTCCTCGACGGCTGGTGCATCAAGCCGCCGGATTTCGATTCCAACAAGAGTTATCCTCTATTCATCCATGTGTATGGTGAGCCAGCCGCGCAGACGGTTCTAGATACCTGGGGAGGAAATACCTACCTCTGGCATCTCATGCTGGCCCAGCAAGGATATGTTATTGTAAGTATTGACAATCGAGGGACACCCGCGCCACGCGGCCGCGAATGGAGGAAATGCATCTACAGACAAATTGGGATTCTCGCGTCTGCTGACCAGGCGGCTACTATAAAGGCGATTCTTCAGCAATGGTCTTATCTGGATCCCTCCCGAATCGGGATCTGGGGATGGAGTGGCGGAGGCCAGATGACTCTTAATGCCATATTCAGGTACCCTGACCTCTACAAGACCGGGATCGCCGTGGCCTTTGTCAGCGACCAGCGTCTGTATGATACGATCTATCAGGAACGTTATATGGGGCTCCCCCAAGACAATGAGGCGGGCTACAAGAACGGTTCGCCTATCACTTTTGCTAACCAGCTGAAGGGAAACCTGCTCATCGTCCACGGCACAGGCGATGATAATGTCCATTATCAGAGCTTCGAGAGGCTCGTCAATGAACTTATCGCCAATAACAAGCACTTCTCCATGATGGTCTACCCGAACCGAAGGCACGGGATAAGCGAGGGGAAAAACACCACCCTCCATCTTTACGAAACGCTCACCCTGTATTTGAACCAGAACCTCCCGGCGGGGTCTAAACCTGAAAAAGAGTTCGTTACATTCTCAAAAAAACGTAAGGAGGGTCGAGTTTGAACGGAAAAAGGGATGCCTTGAGCTGTTCCCTTTGGAGGAAGAGGCAGACCGGGAGAATGGATGAATATTTTCGGATCAAATTTGAATTTAAGGATTAGCGCCATGAAAAAATCATTGGCTTGTTGTTTCTCTTTTCTAGCGGCATTTGTTAGCTTGGTCGCCAGCGAACAGAACCCGGGCTTGCAGCATAACGCCTCCAAGAGCATCAACCCGACGACTCTTCTCTGGTATACGCATCCCGCAGATAAATGGGAAAATGCGCTTCCCGTCGGGAACGGGCGACTGGGAGCTATGGTTTTCGGGAAAACGGATGAGGAGCGAATTCAATTCAATGAGGAAACGTACTGGTCCGGCGGGCCTTATTCCCAAACAGTCAAAGGCGGCTATAAGGCTTTGCCTGAGATTCAAAAGCTTATTTTCGAGGGCAACTACATCAAAGCCCATAAGACGTTCGGCCGGTATCTAATGGGATATCCTGTGGAACAGCAGAAATATCAATCGCTGGGGGACCTGATCCTGAAATTTCCCCCTGGCGGAGAGGTAAAGAATTACCAGTTTGAGCTTGACCTGGACAGCGCGGTCGCCCGGGTAAGCTATGAACAGAACGACATTCATTTTATTCGTGAAGTCTTTTCCAGCGCTATTGACCAGGTTATTGTTGTTAGCCTGACGGCCGACAAGCCAGCGAGTATCTCTTTTGTGGCCAATTTACGCGGCTGCCGGAATGATGCTCACTCGAATTACGCCACCGACTATTTTCGGATGGATGGATATGGAAAGGACGGCTTGATCTTGCTCGGGAAATCGGCTGATTATTTGGGCGTGGAAGGCAAGATCCGCTACGAGGCACGGCTGAGGGCAGTCCCAGAAGAGGGAAGCCTAAGTGTGGATGACACGGATCTTATCGTGAAAAACGCCGATAGAGTGACCTTATACCTGGCCGCTGCAACAAATTTTGTCAACTACAAAGATGTGAGTGGCGATCCCAACCAAAGAATTGAAGCAGTGCTGAAGAGCATTGAAAGAAAATCGTATGAGGAAATTAAGGAAGCCCATATCCAGGAGTATCAGAAGTTTTTCCGCCGGGTTTCGATCGATCTCGGTGCAACTCCAAATTCCGTTCTGCCCACCGATGAACGGCTCCAGAAGTTTGACGGCAGAACCGACCCGAATCTTGCCGCCCTCTGTTTTCAATTCGGCCGCTATCTTTTGATATCTTCGTCACGCCCCGGGACCCAGCCGGCCAACCTCCAAGGCATCTGGAACCAGTCTATGAACCCAGCGTGGGACTCGAAATACACCACCAACATCAATCTCGAAATGAACTACTGGCCGGCAGAGGTGGGAAATCTAAGCGAATGCACCGAGCCCTTGATAAAGATGATTAAGGAACTCACTGACCAGGGGAGTGAAGTCGCCAGAGAGCATTACGGCGCCAGAGGCTGGGTCTTTCATCAAAACACAGATATCTGGCGGGTAGCCGCTCCCATGGACGGGCCGCAGTGGGGGACATTCACTGCAGGAGGGGCTTGGCTGTGCACTCACCTCTGGGAACATTATCTTTTTTCAGGCGACAGAGAATTTTTGAAGGATGTCTATCCGGTTATGAAGGGCTGCGTCGAATTCTTTCTTGATTTCCTGGTTGAACATCCCAAATATGGATGGCTGGTGACAAATCCATCGACTTCACCTGAAAATTTTCCGGCCAGGCCAGGGAACGACCCGTTTTTCGATGAAGTCACGGCCTGGATGAGCCCCGGGACTACGATCTGTGCCGGGTCGACCATCGATATCCAAATCTTGAATGACCTTTTTAGTTATGTGGCTCAGGCAGCGGATATCCTGAGCACAGACCCGGAATTCAAGGACAAGGTTTTAGACGCACGCCAGCGACTGGCGCCTATGCAGATCGGCAGGAAAGGAGACCTCCAGGAATGGCTTGAGGATTGGGACCAGAAGGAGAAAAGCCATAGGCATATATCCAACCTCTATGGTTTATTTCCTGGCCATCAGATCTCACTAATAAAAACGCCTAAGCTGGCAGAAGCCAGCCGGCTGGTCCTGGAACAGCGAGGATTGGAAGGGAATGGATGGTCTTCAGCCTGGAAGATGGCCTGCTGGGCCCGCCTATTAAATGCCGAAAAAGCCATGGAAAACTTTGACTACCTAATTCACAACTACACCTTCAATAGCCTTTTTTCAATCTGCTCCGGCGCTTTACAGGTGGACGGCGCTTTTGGCGTCTCCGCAGCCGTAGCCGAGATGCTTCTCCAATCCCATGAGAATGCACTCTGTTTCCTGCCTGCCTTGCCGGAATCATGGGCAGTAGGAGAAGTCAAGGGGCTTTGTGCTCGGGGAGGGTTTGAGGTCAGCCTGAAGTGGGCAGACGGCTCTCTTCGGGAAGCCCACATCTATTCGAAAAATGGAAAAACGTGTCGCCTCCACACCAGTCTTCCGCTGAAGGTAAAATGCAAGGGGAAAACCGTCCGCAGTGCCTATCCCAAAAAGGACGTCCTGGAATTCAAGACTGTTCCGGGGCAAGACTACATCCTGTTTCCCGGAAAATAACTTGGCCCCTATATGATCTCAAAACACCGATAGAGGGTTTTCATGAAACGTATTGCTATCGGAATCAGCATGGCGGCCCTGGTCTTTGTTGCTGGTGTCAGGGTGCAGACCAGCGCGGCGAAACCGGGTCCGAAATATCAGATTTTGTATGCTTGGGCCGGAAACTGGACTATCCAAGGGGAAGCCAAGGATGGGCCTGACCCCAAAACTGGTCCAACCAAAAATGAAGTTTTTTGGAGCGGATGGACTACCTAGAGTTCATTGCCCGGGCGACCTCACATACACCGACAATAATAATATGGTCCTCCATCGCCGCTGGAGTATGAATATTCCCAACAAGCATGACGGATTTCCCATCCGTCGCTTTCCTGAGAAACAAAACTATAATTTTCAATTAGTTAGAGAGTGATATTTTTGAAATCTATGACAGTTGTGACCAGATTGTGACCAACGTGGCTTGCTTGTCAAACTTCCCTCAAGTCGACAAGTCGAATTGACAACTTCCGTTGGGCATTCTGTAAGCCTCAGCAAATACAGCAATTAGAAAACTGAGCGTGCGGACTCCGGATCCAATTGGGCCGATTCTCCTAACCTCCTGAAAACAAAGTAATAGTCAATCCTTTCAGCGATTTAAGAATTGTCTCTAGGTATACCAAGGTATACGTAGGTATATGGAAGTATACCGGGAATAGTCACAATTTGATCGCATTGAGGGCGGACCATCGCGTCAACCTTATAGACCTTGAGTATCATTCCGGCCCAGCCTTTGAAGGGGAGGAGTCGGAGCTCCTTCTCCGTGATCAGGAGAGGGACAACGACTAGGCCGGCCTTCCGGACCTTCCCCCGATGGTCATTGGCGTGCAAGCCATAATAACGGACCGTGACCTGGCCTTTGTCGGGAATATGGGACGTGACTCGAGCGATGAACTCCAGGTAGTCCATCCACTCCACCTCTTCGGCCTCTTCACCATCCTGATAGCAGGCCTGACTTTCTTTCTCATTTGGGCCCCAATTCTTGAACGATGTAACTCCTGCAGATTGCCGTAAAGTCTGTGGGAATGCTCTGGTAGAACTCACCGGGGGACTTCATCGTCCCAGGTTCCGGTTGGGTCACCACGCCGGGGAAGGATGGCAACCCGGTCTTTTCCTCGACGAGCAGGAACTGGATCGAACCTGTCTTGGAGAATTCGAAGCGGATATCGATACCTTCTATGGGCATGCCATCGAAGCGCAGCGCCCAACTCCGGTTGTCAACTGGAGACACTTCCGTTTTCTCATTGTTCGGAACAGTGATCGCGGCGAGGGGTGCCTCTTTTGGGATGATGATGTAGAGGCGGTCGTGCATCGAGGTACTGAAGCTGATATCAACCACCCGACGGTTGTTGTTCCATTCGTCTGAAATAACTTCCAAGCGGGGACCATCCAGATCAAGCATGGGCGCCGCATTCGTCAGCACCGATTGCTGCGGGGCTTCGGATAGCAGTTCTGTATAAGGCCGCCGGATAGGGTTTACCAGGAGATTGGCTTGCCTTTCATCTAGCCTATCGGAAAAGGCGACCCAATAGGCTTCCCTCTCATCAGCATCAAGCCAGTAGCCCACCGGATTGACCAGGGGTGGAGGCGAGTCTTTGCCGACCAGGAAATGCCCGGCAACCAGGAAACTCAGCGCACCCAACAGGGCAGCAGCGGGTAGCAGCCAGCGTTTCAGACTGGTGATCCAATCCAGGATCGGTGTCATACTTCCCAACCAGATAGCAACCAACACTATCAGCATGCTTAACAGCGGGAAACCTGGACCCATGGGTCCCATGAGAATTGTGATGTAGAATAAGGGGATCCACAAGAATATTGCCAGGAGGCCGCTTGCCAGGAAACTCAGCCCGGAGAGAATCCACGAATTCTTCTTGGACCGGACAGCGATTGCCAGCAGGAGTGCCAGCGAGCCGGCCAGCAATACCCAGGTGAGCATGTAACTGGTTGCAGGAACCAGGATCGTCGTCGCGATTGTGAGCGGGAACCAGATGACGAGCGCGCCGGCAGCCAGGTTGAAAGTGGAGATCCTTTTGCGCGCCACGGCAATCGAAGATATGACAACGGCAAGCGCCAGAACGATGAATCCAACTGCGTAGAGAAAATCATCGCTCAACTGTGGACGGTACCAGGAGAAGCTGACGTACGCATACTCGGGATGAAAAGCCAGGATGCACCGCCAAATCAGGTTGACGAGCACCACGCTCAACACGAGGCTAAGAAGGAAGACCAGGAATCCCAGCCCCAGGCCGCGCCAGGTCAACTCCGCCTTGCGGAAGCCATAGATGATCATGCCCAAGAAACACAATCCCGCCACAACGGCAAATGCCCAGGCCAGCCTGACTGGATAATGCACCAGCATGCCCATCACAGGAAAAAAGGTCTGATCGGGTATGTTCGTTCCCAGCGCGGGCCGGTCGCCCAGGTAGCGCACCATGGCCAGCATCTGATCACCGGCCTGCTGCAGGCTTCTGGGGTCGACGTCATCGGGACGGTCCAGCGCAGTGTGAGTTTTCGTAGAAAGACCGCCAGCGTCAATTTCAGCTCCGGGAACCACGGTCTGGGCAAAGGGAAGGAAGTCTGTTTCGGTTGGGATAAGGTCGAATGGGAACGAGATATAGGCCGGTTTGGATGACGTTCGCGCCAGCGCCTGGATCAACATGCCGTTTCCTTGGCTGGAAGAAACAAGCATCGGCGGTCCCGCTCTGAACATATCCATGTTGACAACAAACCTGACATCCACAAACCAGGGGTGCTGCGCAACAAAGGCGTGCGCACCGAACGTTCCAGGTTCCTCACCGTCGAAGAAGATTATGATCACATCCTGGCGCAGTGGAGGGCCTGCCCGGAGGGCGCGCAAGATCTCCAGGATTGTGACGACTCCCGAGCCGCTGTCCGCTCCGCCAGGTCCGCCTGGCGTTGAGTCATAGTGCGAACTTAAGAGGATAGCGCCTTCCGGGTTGGTCCCGCGAAGACGGACGAGAATATTTTCCACAAAACCGCCGGAGATATATCCTGAC
>Ga0209725_1001141_pt1 | contig 15463 bp, 17 predicted proteins | sample I18A1metaG_FD_184145 | JGI IMG/M metagenome (GOLD analysis project Ga0209725, IMG submission 184145) | Lake sediment bacterial and archeal communities from Gulf of Boni, Indonesia to study Microbial Dark Matter (Phase II) - ​I18A1 metaG... | ecosystem: Environmental > Aquatic > Freshwater > Lake... | reverse complement strand
TCACCCCTACAGCCCAAGCAATAACCTGCCTCTGGTGCCTAACCGGCAACTTGGACGTGCCCGGCGGGAACGTGATCTCCCGCTATGCCTTCGACGCCGTTGCGTATGCTCTCCCCGGCGCGGAAGGCGTAATCAAGCTGAAGTCCAAGGAAGCTGACAAGAAAAGGATTGGCGCAGATCGGTACGGGCCTCTGAACAAGTTCATCTGGCGGGCCCAGACAGACCTGGCTCTTGAACAGATATTCACAGGAGAGCCCTACCCCATCAGGGGCATGTGGATACAGGGATGCAATCCCATTGCGGGCATAGGCTTGGACCCCAAGAGATGGGTGCAAGCTATCAAGAAGCTTGATTTCGTGGTTGCGGTCGACCTGTTTCATACCCCCAGCACTGAGCTGGCCGACGTCGTGCTGCCGGCCGCGACCTTCCTAGAGAAGGACGGGGTCAGGAGCTGGTGGGTGCCCCTTCAGACCATTAACAAGATACTGACTGTGGGCGAATGCAAACCAGACGTGGAGATAAACTTCGAGTTAGCCAAGAGATTCGACCGGGATTTCAGATGGAATACGATCCATGATCTTTTCGACGACATCCTAAAGCCGTCAGGCATGACCTTCCGTCAACTGCAGGAGAGAGGCGGCTGGGCTCTGCCAACGGAAGGCCTCCCCAGCGCGCCGTATCGCAGATTCGAGAAGGGGCTGCTCCGCAAAGACAGAAGACCCGGATTCGAAACCCCATCGGGGAAGATTGAGCTATACTCTTCGCTCCGCGAAGAGTGGGGACTGGAGCCTCTGCCCCACTACGAGGAGCCGCCGTTCACACCCGTCAGTCAACCGGAGCTGGCGAAGCAGTACCCGCTGATCCTGTCTAGTGGACGACGGTCTCCGGTCTACTTCGCCTCTGAACACAGGAACATCCCTTGGCTGAGGCAGATCCATCCGCATCCTCTTGTTGAGATCCACCCGGAGACTGCGAGGTCGTTAGGAATCACCGATGGGGAGTGGGTGTGGGTCGAGAATTGGCTTGGAAGATGCACGTTCAAAGCGAAAGTCACCCCCGTGGTGCCTGAATGGATGGTGATGGCGGAGTACGGCTGGTGGTTCCCCGAGAAGGAAGGAGCGGAGCCAGGCCTCTTCGACGTCTGGAAATCGAACATCAACCAGCTTATCCCCATGGGGTACCAGGGAAAAGATGGCCTAGGAGCACCCATCAAGAACCTACTCTGCAGAGTCTACAAGGTTTCAGCGGAGGATGCCGGTCATGACTGAACGAACCAGATACGGTCTCCTAGTAGATTACGAGTACTGCACGGGCTGCTTTGCGTGTCAAGTAGCATGTGCCCAAGAGTACCGTAGGCCGAGGGAGATCGTGGGGATGCACGTAACTGAAATGGTCCAAATGCTGCCCAATGGCAAACCGTACCTCTCCTTCATCCCCTTTCCCACGGAAAACTGCAGCTTATGCGTAAGCCGTACGAGGAATGGTCTTGAACCCGCGTGTGTAAAACATTGCATGGCCAAATGCATCAAACACGGCCCAATCGAGGATCTGGCCAAGGAAATGACCAAGAAAGGACGAACGGTGCTCTGGGCACCCCATTAGTCTTCCGTCCATATTCCTTTACCTTTCTGCCCGCCAGACGCGTTTTCGCAGCTGGGTTTCGTTCCCCAGACACGTGTCTCTGAGCATCTCTGTCTCTCTCTAGACGTACGCGCTTTGCGTGAGTTGAGATGCGTGATTGTTAGGAAAGGACCGGCCTTCGTAGGAGATTGTAAGAGACGAGCGGTTGACTCGCTTACAATCTGAAATGGGATAGTTCAGTAGCGACGTTCTACGTGTTCCGAAAGCTTGCCAAGGCTCACAAGAGCGAACAGGTGATGAGATGGTTTCCATGAACTTTGGCAGGGTTAGAAGTAAGCCCATGAATCAGCCGATTGCCAAGAATCGATGCACGTGCAAGAGATGCAACTGCCCCCACACGCAGGAGCGTCACTCGTTTAGAAGCGACCCGTCAGGTGCACATCGCCAAGTTTTCTGTGCGGCCTGCAACGACATCTGTTTAGCCCACTCCATAGATGCAACTGCCTAAACTGTTCTGACCACTCCTGGCTCCTCTGGACCTACGAATAGGATTGTGCCATGAGCCGTGATCAAGTCCAAGTAGAGCCTGAGGTACCGGTCCTCTTTGACTCCTCTGAGTACAGCGCTTATCACTTAGGGAGAATGTAGCGTCCGACGAGCTTGCCGAAGGGGGCGCCGCTAGAAAGCTGTGAGAGCACCCTACGTTGATCGCCGCCGTGCTGAGAGGTGATTCTGCGCCTAATGTTCTTTCCAAATGGCGGCTGGACGGAGGCGGACGTTCTTCTACGTTTTCCCGTAAAATTCTACGTAGGGGTATAGCGTCGAATGGAACAATCCTAATTTTGCCTCTTATCGCGGGATGATTCATCCATTTTGGTTTTATGTGGGATATCACGTGAGCCCGTGCGGATGTAAATCTGGGGAGGTGAATGATTTGCCGTTTCATCCCGTCTTGTTCGGACTAGGGCTAGTTCGACTCTTGCTCGGCGCATTAGTTGCTGTTGGGCTGTTCTACTTGCTGATCAAGTTGGCAGGTTTGGCTGATGCAACGACCAAGGCCAAGCGTGTCGCCTCATGATCTGTTCAAGCGACAGGTCTTTGCACTTAGAGATGCAGCAACAGATCGTCACTTGCGTATCAAGTCTTCCAGCATCTCAGATATGGATTCGGCTCGAGCTCTCTTTCGGAGAACCTTGAGGTTGACCCGAGTCGACTTCAGGATAGCTTTGATGTCCTCTCGGTCAATCTCGGCTCTTTCTTCAGAGACAACCTTCGTAGGCTCGAATCTCACCGCCGCACTTGAGATTTCGAGTGTATATCGCAAACGTTAAGTGAGGTCGCTGGCTCTGCCCACTCGCATGGCGAACCATATTCCTCTCGTAACCGCTGTTGTCTCCACAATCTTCACCGTTCTTCTTCTTTGGCAATACACACACAGGAAGAAGAGACATCAACTCATCTGGACGGCGGCGATCGCACTCTACAGCCTGACGGCATTCATGGAGTATCTTGCAAATCCTGACATAGTAGGCCCAGGCTTGTTGTTGATTAAGCTGTACTATTCAGGCACTGGGCCTATGGTTGGGCTTCTAGGCGCAGGAGTCCTATCCCTACTCGCACCAAGGCGTTGGAGTGACGGCTATCTGGCGTCCGTACTCATATTGAGTGCAATCGTGGTGCTGTTCACATTTTCAGCGCAGATTTCATCGTCGGAAGTATCCTCGGCGTTCAACGCAGGGCTTCCGCAGGGCTTTCGAACGGTAGTCAAGGATTTTCCTGTGACCGCCCGCATCCCGACGATTATTCTCAACATTACAGGAGCGATATTTCTCATCGGTGGAGCATTATTCAGCTACATAAGGGACAGGAGCAGAACCTATAACATTCCCTTGGCCCTCGGAGGGATACTGCCATCTCTCGGCGGCGCATCTCTAGGCTTCTATAACAACGCAGACATCTTCTTCGAGTTTGAGTTAGCCGGGACCATTCTCCTATTTCTCGGCTTCGTCCTAAGCATCAGATATCTCAGTAGACCCCGCGAATGAACCTCCAGAAGAGACGAGGATGGGACTCAGGGCTATTGACTGTGAAACCAGTCTCCGCTACGATAAGAATAGCAACTGTTTGCAACTGTGTTGAGGCAGCCTGAGATCAGTAGATCATCGTGTCGCTGATCCGCAGATGCTTCGCCTTCATCTTGAAGGAACACTCCTTCAACCCGAGTCTGACCGCGGTTCGCCAAACCAAGACCTGAAGGTGCATAGCAACCTGTACCGAGTGGACGACCTCATCACCGTTGATCAGGCTGATCTTCGCCACATTCCATCCGCCCCCGGCGAGCAGACTCTCCAGCTGAGCCATCTTCCTGTCCTCCCTAGAATCAGGGATGAGGAGCACGCAGTCTCCTTCATCGAGCGAGAAAAGTTCCATGTGGCTGAACTGCTCTGTAGCCTGATACTGTGATTTCCATCCAAGAATTTCGTATATCTTGGCGGCCCCGTACATCGCCATGCAGTAGCTGAGACCTGTTCCTACAATGAAGACCGTTCCTTGGGCGGGTAGCCTTACTGTATCCGACCATCTGACGCAGCTGTCAAACGTCCGTCTTAGGTCCGGTATCGCGGTTGGTTCTCTCACTCTGGAGCAGCAAGCCAGTAGGGTTGTGGTGAAGCTGACTGTTCCCGCCGTAAGCTCGCCTGTCTTTCTGAAATCCAGTTTGATCAAATCATCGCAGGTCTTAGCCAAGATGCCTTGAGCATCCGATGTGATTGCCGTTATCCTCTTGGCGATTCCGCGAGCAGCCTCTGCGGCCTCGATATTCGTTCTTGTCCTGCCTGAGACTGAGATTACGAAAAGATGCCTGCCCTCTGCGATCTTGGGGTTGAGCAAGAGATCGTAAGGATCGAGGGCCCTCGCGTGAAACCCAGACAGATACTCGGCAGCCTTGGCGGCGGCATAAGAATCCCCTGCCCCTACGAAGATACAGTTGGTTCCAGCCCTCTCGGAATCTGGTGGTGGATCGAGACTCGCGAGGTACCTACTATACGCAGGTAGGTCATCGATCTGGTACTTGATCTCTTCAGACATACTCCTTATCGTAGCTGTCAACGTATTCTTCCATCCAAGATACTCGGTTCAGAACTCGTCTGTCAGGTGAGATACGTCTATAGATCTTCAGATACGATTCTACTGTACGGCAACCACTCTGATTGGATTCCCAATCTTCTTTTCGAGAATCTCAAATCCAGAGTTGATGTCATCTAGGGACACTCTGTGCGTGACTGAGTCGGAAAGATCCAGCTTTCCCGAGCTGACAAGCTTGATCAATTGAACAAGTTCGGTGCTGAGATGGTCGTTCACGCCAATCAGGTCCATCTCTTTTCCGATGATGGTCTTGTAGGGCGAAATCCGAATCTCTTTTTGACCTATGCCGACCAGCACCATCCTTCCGCCTTTTCCAACACAATCGATCGCCTTCTCGATCGTTCCGGCACCCACCAAGTCCACTACAACGTCGGCAAGCCGGCCATCAGTCATCGCCTTGATTCTCTCAGCAGGATCCTCCGTAGCTGCGTTGATAACCTCGTCAGCTCCGAGTCTCTTCGCTAGATCAAGTTTCCCATCGGACACGTCAACTGCGATGATTTTTCCAGCCTTGAGAATCTTGGCTAGCTTTAGAACGTGGACTCCCAACCCTCCGATGCCGTTGACCAAGACGATGTCTCCGCGACCTTGTCTTCCCTTTCTCAAGGCATGAAAAGCCGTCGAGACCGCGCATCCAATGATGCTTCCTTGGTCGAACGGTATTCTCTCAGGCAGCTTGAAGATGCTTCTAGCTGGCACTGATATGTACTCGGCGAATCCTCCATCAGTGGTCATGCCTATCATCTGATATTCCACGCAGAAGTTTTCCCTATTGGTACGACAGAATACGCATTTCCCGCAGCTCTTGATGTAGTGAACGCAGACTCTGTCGCCTTTCCGGATTCCTTTAACGCGGTCCCCCGTTTCAGCGACCATTCCGGCGATTTCATGTCCCATGATGATAGGTAGTTTCGCAACGGGAACCACACCGTTACGGTAGTTTAGGTCGGAGTGGCATATTCCGCTAGCTTTGATGTCCACAAGTACCTCGTTCGGCGCGACCCTTGGCACCTCAACAGTGTCTATCCTCAGTTTCTCTCCTACTCGGTGCAGCCTAGCCGCCTTCATTAACTCCGTCATTCAGACCCCGCCAAGCCGCGTACGTATTTGTGCATAATATGCCTTCTGCGCACGTCAACTCGTTTGTCCTGACGCTGGCCGCTCGAGAATCGTCGGTCTCGCTGCTCTAAGACACCGCAGCGAGATAACGAGGAAGTAGAAGAAGATTTAGAGGGCTATCGTCACTTATGTTAAACCACTCGATGAGTGGCGACTGAGTTTGGCTAAGAACATTTTGCTCCCGGTTGACGGCTCGCAATTCATGGAGAGAAACATCAACTACGCCTGTGATGTAGCAAAGACTATGGACGCAAAGCTGACGCTGATTTACGTGGTGACGCTTCCAACCATTGTCGAACCTGGAGTCCCAATCGATCCAAAGCCGTTCGAAGAAGACGGGTTGAAGACCCTTGAGAAAGCAAAGAAAATCGGAGAAGCGAAAGGGATTCACCCTGAAACAAAGCTGGGAAAGACATTCGGGAATCCAGCGCAGGAGATACTCAGAGCCGCCAAAGATGGAGAGTTCGACCTAATCATCATAGGGGCCAAAGGCCATAGCCTGCTGAGGAACCTGATGATTGGAAGCGTCTGCGACACGGTCGTTCACAACGCTCCCTGTCCAGTCCTAGTGGTACGTTAAGAACTTGCGACTGCAGCCGTACGATCCTGTCAGTCCTATGAGTCGAAATCGTTTGAATGCTTCAACCAAGATGGGTGTTCTGCTGAGCTTGGCGACGAGAAACCTGTGAGGGAAGGCCTTCTTGAGTGACTTGACGAGTAGAGGCTCATCCATGACTGTCACGGGTCGTGTTGTTGACTGTTTGTTAATGCCATAATGTCATTTCCCCGTTGAGGACTGTGACGGCCGTTCCGCCGACTTTGACGAGATCAGGGACCCCGCGGTCATGGTGGACCGTAACGGTTATCAGGCTTGGCCTCCCAATCTCCGATCCCTGCTCTATGTTGAAGGAAACTAGAGCCTTTGATCCGAAGGCTCTGTTTGCAACGAGATAGGCCCCCAGTGCGCCGGCTGCGCTTCCCGTTGCCGGATCCTCAGGCACGCCAGCGCTCGGGATGAAGAACCTCGCGTGCACGGATGCCTTGGGGTCTGACGCTTTGAGCACAAAAACGTAACAGCCATCCAAGTGGAACCGCCTTTCAAACGCCTTCAGTCTTTCAAAATCGGGGGCGAGCGCTGCGACTCGTTCTAGGGATCTGAGCGGCACCATCAGTTGATTCAGTCCCGTCGAGGAGATTTGGACTGGAAGCTCATCGGATGCTATCTCGCCTCTCGAGATTCCAAGCGCTTGGGCGAGGTCTTGCACATCCGTTATGGTTCTGCCAAGCTCAGGTGTGCCCTGAGTCATAGTTATCACGCGTCCTCTCCCCTTCACTTGTTCTATTTCGATCGGGAGGACTCCAATTGCCACCTCTTGCCGAACCGTTGTTAGCCGCTCCTTCAGGCCGATCTTGCCCTCTTCCGCTAGGGCATGAGCTGTCCCTATCGATGGGTGGCCGGCAAACGGCATCTCCCTACCGGGAGTGAAGATTCGGACTTTGTAGTTGGCTTCCGGCTTTGTCGGTGCCAAGACAAATGTTGTCTCTGAGAGATTCATCTCTCTAGCAATAGCCTGCATTTCCTCAGAGCTCAAGCCCTCCCCATCAAGAACGACCGCGAGCGGGTTTCCGGCCAGAGGCCGATCCGCGAATACGTCTACCTGCTTTATCCGGAGCTTTTGCATAGGCGAGTCAGCGAGATCTCGACGACAGCGTGATAGCAGAAAAGACTTGTGCCCGATCAGTATTGCACGTTCCAGAGATTCCTGTAGATGAGCGACTGGAACGGGCGTCTTTCCTCTTTCGGCTTCGGGTCTGCCGAGTAACCTACTGGCAGTATGGTTTCAAGCCTGTACTGTTCGGGCGCATTGAAAATGGTTCGCACGTTCTCCGGGTATGAGGGGGTGTACGTTACCGTGGAAAGTGACTTCTCTTCTAGAGCCAGTACTATGTAGCCTATTGCGAGCCAAACGCTTTCCCTACTGTACGGCATCTTCCGGTCAGAGAACACCGCCAAGAGCAGCGGTGCATCTGTCAGAAACGGCTTCTGCCATGTGATGTTCTTTGATCTGAACCATTGCTCCAGGCCAGCTTCGACATTTTCATGGAAGCGCTTCTCTTGCTCTTCGCATGCCGTGCGAACGTTCTCCTTCATCTTTGGATCGTCGACTATTATGAAGCGCCACGGCTGCCTGTTTGCGCCCGACGGTGCTTGGACACCCACTCTCATGCAGTAGAGAACATCCTCTAGGTTCACAGCGGCTCTGCTGAATATTCGTGTCGTCCTCCTTCGCGTAGCCAACTCCTCGACTTTTCCCGGCGACATTGCGGTCACTTGGATCAGCCCGACGGCCTCTCTGGATTTGCCACATGCTTGTTCTAGCGCGCATATTGTACTTTGCCACCATTCTCCACTGGTACGTCTCCGCCAGACTCTCAAGATCCTTCGGAGACGAGAAACCGAGCCAAGCATAACCGTGTCTCATGGAGAAGAGTGAAAAGTTTCTATATTGAAACCAACCGACTCCATATGAGGCGGCTTACGATGCCCCGAAAGGCGAAGAACCTGGTATTCGGAGTTCTTGACGAGCAGGCGATCTCCGTGCTCTCCGTCATTGCCGGCAGACGGTTGAAGTTTGGGGAGGTGGCCGCCCAGGCGAGTCTGCCCAAGGCGTCTCTCTTCCGCGTTCTAGTGCGGCTTGAAGAGGGAAAGCTACTGCAGAAAACTCCAAACGGATACAAGCTCTCTAGGGGAGGGCGCGAAGTCCTCAGGCTAGTCGAGCGCCTCGCGAGCAGACAGACGGATGCGACGATTCGGAGAGTGGAACGGAGACTTCGGGAAATGAAAAGCGAGTTCAGGAGGGAAGGACGAATTTTTCATGACGATCCTTTCTGGGAGCGCACGGCGGAGAAGCCGTTGGCGGAGGTCATGGCCGTCCGGGGTATGACGGGGCTTGAGTCGCTACTATTTCAGCGTAGATTTCAGGAGGAAGTCCGCCACGAAGAGCGAGCGTTACGGCGCGGGTCATCAACTAAACATTGAAAGGATCAGGAGACCACGCACTTCTAGGTTGCTTGCACGGCTAGCGCGTGCTCTGGAGGCATCCTGTGTTCCATATCTCGTGACCGGCGCGGAGGCGGTTTCCTACTATGGCGTGCCTCGACGATCTGATGATATAGACTTGGTCGTAATGACTTCGTCCACGGATGACCTTCGACGAGTTGCGGACAACCTTCGAGAGGAGGGCTTCAACGTACGCAAACTGGAACCAGGCCACAACACAGTCTTCGACGGCGGCTTCAGAATCGACATCAAAGTCAAACCTCAACTCGAAAAGACGCACCGCATAAGGCTCGATCATGAAACATGGGTCAATCTAACGACGGTCGAAAACCTCATACTGGCAAAGCTGGAATTCTGGGATGGGAAGACCTTCGAAAGTAACGATGCACAAGACGTAACGAAGATCTGGGCGAGGCAAAGAAGGAAACTCAACCTGAGCGTGATTCGCGCTGAGGCCCTGAAGCGAAGAACCTACGCGAAGCTAGCAAAGATTGAACGCTATTTGTCCAAGACTAGCAGTTAGATCTAGACATGATCTCTCGCATCCCAGCTGTCGCAAGCAGGTTTATGTTCGATGCCTACAGTTGAGTTCGATGAGCGACTGTAACGCTCTACGTGTTCTCGATAGTGAGACTATCTCCTAGTAGAGTGACCGCTTTTAGGCGATCTTCCGTCCGCAGTTTGTGCAGAACAAGGCTCCCGGGGTCAAAGCGGCGCCGCAGTTACCGCAGAAACGCGACTCCGGTCCGCGTGCAGGCTGGTAGTCTAGAATGACTTGCTCGAATCTCCAGCCGTTTGCCTCAACCAGTTGCTTCACGGGACCACGGATCTTCGCGACATCAAAGTCGTACTGATACACCTTACCGAAGCTGGACGGATCGCCGGGTTTCTTGAAGCCGATGCCTATTCCCACCTCTTTCTTAAAGAGAACCTTGCCCTTGAAGGCACTCTTCTGGAAGCTTAGTTTTGGCGTCGGCAAAACGCCAGCGCTACTTTCTTGTTCTTGAATGATCTCCCTGTACTTGACCGTGCGTTCCGGTTCGACAAGCCATATCTTTGCCGCGTACTGTTTTGTGACCTTCTCCTTCGAAGCTACACCGTAATACTTTGCGTCGACAATGCTATGCTCCAAGTAGAGGTCACAGTCCTCGCCCGGACGGATAGTGAGCAGAGGATTTGACGTACCAAGATTGATCAGTTTCTGTCGGAGATCTGCGGACAACTTCGAAAACCACGCTCGACATACGGGCGAAGATCCAATTTAACTGTTGCAGATCCAAGATCCGGCCGAGGCTTGGACAGCGACTGAAGACCTTACGGTTTTGACTGCCTAGCTAGGCCGGAGCACTAGGAATAGGCCGCTCATTTCCCATATTGCAGCCAATGCTAGGAGTATCACCACGATCACGTAGATTCTGGCGGCGTCCTTCCATGCCATCTTGAAAGCCGCCCATCTGCTCTGCACGCCGTATCTTCTGAGCAGGATCGGGGCTAGGGCGATGTTGATCCCAGCCGCTCCGGAGAACACGTACGCGCCCAGCTCAAGGATCATAGTTCCAAGTCCGAGGGCAAAGCCCGCTGGGGACGCACTGAGCACTTCAGGGTACACGACGCCGATTCCAAAGCCTCTGATCAGCGTTATCGCAATTGTGCCGAGTGCTCCGACCAGCGGTACCACTCCTGGGAGCGTCGTGGTCAGAAACGCCCCCATCGTCAGGTTCACTAGGAAAGTCACTAGAATGGCGTTGACTAGGGCTCCCCCTTGGAGAGACTCGATTATTGATGTGAATGGTTCCTCTGTGAAAACAGCTTCTGTGAGTGCTTGACTCATCTCAACGGCGACAGATGATTTGATGCTGATCAAATACCAACCAACGAGATATGAACCGGCGTACAGGACAGTTAACAGAATGAGCAGGATCTTCACTCTCCGAGCTGCTTGAACAGCCGCAGATAGAATCGACAAAGACCTCAGCTTCCTCTCTTGCATACTCGCATTCTGGATACGATAGAAGATGTTTTCGGTAATACTCGCTTGGAAACAGATCTTGCTAGCATCGGAGTTGTCTCTAGTTGCCCGTCCGTTGAGGCCCAGCTGCAAGCGCCGCCGACGGACAGAACCTGTCTCGCAAATGCTATAGGCAAATAGGTGCGACAAGCGTGTAGGAAGCGGCTTTGAAAGCCTGCATTTTGGTCAAGGTCCGGCCGGGGCGTCACGATCGAGTCGCCGAGAAGATCGCTTCCCTTTCAGGAGTCAGGGAGGCCTTTGCGGTCATGGGTACCGCTGACGTAGTTGCTAGAGTTGAGGTGAAGGATCTGAAAGCGCTCACTGCTCTAGGGACTCAGATCGGAAACCTACAGGATGTGGTAATCATGGAAACGCTGGTCGCCGCAGAGGTGTGAGTCATGGTTCGAGCGGTAATGCTGATCAGGAGCGGTGGTAGGGTACCAAGGGCCGTGAGCCTCGCTCGGGAACTGAAGCGTGTGACATTCGTTTCCGACGCGTACGCCGTCTTCGGCAGATTCGATGTTGTGGCTTTCCTTGAGAGCGACGACGTTAAGGAGCTCTTCAGATCTGTTTCAAAAGCTACCAAGCTTGCAGGAATAATGAGTACAGAGACTCTGGTCGAGGCCCAAAGCGGCGAACACTCACACGAATACGGAAAGGGACCTTTCTCAAGCTAGTCTGTGCTTGCGACACGCCTAGTCAAGAGCAACAGTCCTCTTTCCAGTCTATTCAGGCGCCATTCTTACCGCTTAACATGGCTTTTTGCAGTCGTTCTATGGTGAAGGGCTTTGCCGTTTCATATATTACGTGTCGCCACTATTGTTGTTGGCTGCTGGTTCCGTCTATGACGAATCTCCGAGTCGGGATGGCGCAGGTCAACCCCACGGTCGGTGACCTAGACGGCAACGCTGAGCTTGTCAAATCTTTCATCGAGAAAGCAGAAGATCTCAAAGTCGATCTTCTCGCCTTTCCAGAGATGGTAGTAACAGGTTATCCGCCGTTGGATCTGCTTCCTCCCAGAGAAATCAGAACTGAGAACGGCAACCTGCCCAGCGGGCCGCTAAAGTTCATTGCAAGAAACAGGCTGCTCGCGGAGCGACTCGCCGAGCAGGCGCGCAAGCTCGTCTCGGTCTTCGGATTCGTCGATCACGATGGATCAAACATATACAACGCAGCCGCGGTCTGTCATGCGGGCATTATCATTCAGGTTGTCCACAAAACGCTTCTGCCGACGTACGATGTCTTCGATGAGTTGAGATATTTCCAGCCGGCCGTCCGCAACGACCCAATCAGCCTCACGTTGGGCGAGAAACGGCTCGTGATGGGGGTTTCAATCTGCGAGGATCTCTGGGACGAAGAGCTCCGATACCAACGCCACGTGGTCGGGGACCTCGCCCGAAAAGGAGCTGAAGTCATCATCAATATCAATGCGTCACCATTCTACGCAGGCAAACGGCATGTAAGAGAGAAGCTGCTCAAGTCGAAGGCAGCAGCGCTGAACCTGCCGTTCTTCTACGTGAACATGGTCGGCGGACAAGACGAACTCGTCTTTGACGGAGAAAGCCTCGCCGTTGACGGCCGAGGGGAACTCGTGGGGATCGGAAAACGCTTCGAAGAAGATCTTGTTATCGTGGATCTTGAGACCGAGTCACGCACGGCCCCCGCGGTATCGCCGCTGCCATACGACGAGGACGACGCCATATTCTCTGCACTCGTCCTAGGGGTCCGCGACTACTTTAGGAAGACAGGGTTCAAGAAAGGCGTCATCGGGCTGAGCGGAGGAATTGACTCCTCACTCACAGCAGCGATAGCCGTCGAGGCGCTCGGACGAGAAAATGTTGTCGGCGTGTACATGCCCTCTCGATATTCAAGCGATCACAGCAGACGCGACGCCGAATCGCTGTCAAAGAACCTCGGCATTACGTACTTGGTCATCCCGATTGACGAGATCTTCAAGACCTACGAAAAGGCGCTCGCGGAGACCATTCAGAAACGCCCTCCCGACGTGACTGAGGAGAACATACAGGCAAGGATCCGAGGGAACATCCTGATGGCTCTCTCCAACAAGTTCGGCTACCTGGTCCTGACGACAGGCAACAAGACCGAGCTGGCCCTTGGCTACTGCACGCTCTACGGGGATATGAGCGGCGGGCTGGCCGTCATCGGCGATGTCAGCAAATCCGAGGTCTACGCTCTCGCAGAGTACTACAACCGCCGACGCCGATTCGAGGCGATACCCAAGAGCAGCATCACCAAGGTCCCGTCCGCCGAACTGAAACCGGACCAGTACGACCCGTTCGAGTACACCGTTGTGTCGCCTTTGGTGGATGAGATAATTGAGAACCGCCGATCGGTGAAGGATCTCACCGGGATGGGGTACGATGCGAAACTTGTTGATGATATTCTCCGTCGAATAAGGTCTGCTGAGTACAAGCGTTGGCAGGCTGCGCCTTCAATAAAGATCACGCGAAAAGCATTCGGAATTGGCTGGCGGATGCCTATCGTGAACCGTTCCCGAGAAGAAGGACTCTAGCCCGAGAAACAGAAAATGCCGCTGAAGAAGCTCATGAGCGCGGATGGCAATAGGTACTTTTGGTTTGTCTTGGCAAAGGCTTATCCTCTACTCATGTTAGCGTGTCGCTGAGGAAACATGCTGAGGTTATCTGTCAAGACGAAGCTGACTCCATTAGAGGCGTTGGATCGCGCCAACAAGTATTTTGAGGAGAATGGTCTTACTCTAATTGAGACAATTGCTCATCTCCATGGTCAGGGAGGTTTCACTGAAATACGAGTCTCAGGCGGGAAGTTGGTTGGCAAGGCCGAATATAGTTCCAAGACCGTCTTGGATGAACTGACGAAAAGTGCTGCAGACCGGTTTGGCTTCGAACCGGTCAGTTTTTCGCTGCATTTCCACACTCCTCTTGGTTACGTTGACGTGAGCGTATCGAATGAGAAACCTGCCGAAGTCACACTTGAGACCATGGAGTATGACAGCCAGGTGAAAGAGTTCGCAGACGGGCTACCGAAAGCCTAGCTCCTAGCTTCAACCGCAGACCTGTGTACGGCTCTCGCTATCTGACACATATGCGGTCGCAAGTCAGATCGCTGTCAGGAGGTCTGCGTCGGGGCTGTCTTGATGTTCGCAGACGCCGTCGTCCGGGTAGATCCTACAGTAGAAAGGTTTGGTCTCATGGATCGCGCACGAGTAGACTCCTAGTCGCTCCCTTTTCAAGAAAGGGCAGCTCTTCGCAATGAAAACCCCGCGTTGATTGTGTGGGTCAGTCGAATCAATCGACACATGCTTTAGGATGTCTTCGCGTCCCTGCGTTCTCCAACGGATTATGTCTTCGTGCGTCGCCTCGAAAGATCCCCAAAGAATGATACAGCAGTCCCCTGACCGAGTACACGTGTGTTTTGCCAACGAGTGATCAACCGAATTTCTGGAAAGGCGCGATTGATTTATGGAGATTCCGTCTTCTCACGCGGCTGTTCCTGGGGCGTGGTTGTCTGGGAGGTCTCTGCGACAGCTGGTTCTTGCCCGCCGCATTTGGCGATGTGATCCCGGTACTGGTCCAACCTCACGTGCGAATGGCAACGTGGACATTCGAGAGCCTTGGTCTCAGTCCTGCTCTGCCCTCTATTTCCGAACCTGCGCCGCGTCTACTTCACTCTCACGGCGCCTTCGTATGGATGGTCGGTATTGAAGCTACCTGAGCCTCAGGTTTCGCTTGGGACGCTTCCACCGCAGGCGAAACAGAACTTTGCTCCGTGCGGATTTCTCCTGCCGCACTTGGGGCAAAACGGACCTCTTGGCTGAGAGAGATCACTTCTCAGCTCGCTGAACGCCTTTTGAATCTCTTCTCCGGCTGTCTTGAAGGCGACTTCCATCTCTCTCCCAGCGGTTTTCAAAGCATCAGTGATCCAATCGCCCAGATCAGCTGCTCCTCGCCGCGTTGCTGTCCCGCACTTCGGGCAGAAGCTCGCAAATTCTAGCAGTTTCGCTCCGCACTTAGCGCAGAATGGCATCGAATCGCCCGCAGGATCTTCACGGTGGGCGTCGAGGAGCAAGTATCAGAACCAGTGCTCGCGCGACGATGGAGATTCCTATCAGAACGATCAACGTGGCAATAAAAGGAAGCCACGAGAGCGCCCCCTGCGATAGCAGGCTGAGGACGTAGCCCGCCCCGAGCCAGAACACGATACTCGAAAATGTCTCTGCTTTTCCGTGAATCGAAGACCTCTTTGCAAATCTAAGACCGAGTATCATGATCTGCACCACGCCAAAAACGTAGCAGAATCGTTCCGCCGCAGCGTACAGCACAGGATGACTGGTCGAGGGCACAAACCACCAAAAGTTCTCGAAGACTTCAACCAAGTGAAAACCGCGTATGAAGGCATTGATCTCATGCGCGATGTTTGGGGTTGTCAGATAGATGACTGCGACTATTATGAGGAAGGCGCCGAATGAGATCCAGCCTGTATCGTCTCGCCGATATGGATCACGCCACTGTCGTACGCGCGTCTCCGAACTCATGCTACTCTCTCCTTTC
>Ga0209725_1001139_pt1 | contig 15475 bp, 15 predicted proteins | sample I18A1metaG_FD_184145 | JGI IMG/M metagenome (GOLD analysis project Ga0209725, IMG submission 184145) | Lake sediment bacterial and archeal communities from Gulf of Boni, Indonesia to study Microbial Dark Matter (Phase II) - ​I18A1 metaG... | ecosystem: Environmental > Aquatic > Freshwater > Lake... | reverse complement strand
CTTTAAATACGTTCTCAGCACTAACGGCGCGTCAGCAAGGCAAGGAGCATTAGAGTTCCATAATGGCTGAAGTATGCTCGACGTGCGGTCTCCCAAAGGATCTTTGCGTTTGTGGCACCATCAGCATGGAACAGCAGCTTGTGAAGGTTCGCCTTGAAACACGGAAGTGGGGTAAACCCACTACGGTTATCGAAGGGATCGATGCCAAGAGCGTCGACCTTGGCAGTCTTGCTGCCAAGCTGAAAAGCTACTGCGCGTGTGGTGGAACGGCGAAAGACAACCAGATACTGCTCCAAGGCGACCATCGCGACAAAGTCCGGAAGGTTCTAGTGCAATACGGTTTTCCTGAAGCAAGCATCGAGATGCATTAGAAGAGTACTTGGCAGGGAGGACACGATGAGACGTTTCTTTGAGGTAGTGAAGGCGCTAAAGCGGCGCGGAGATTCGACGATCGCATGTCCGCGATGCGGAAGTCTGAACATATCGAAGTCAAGCGGAATGGACGGGTGGATGCTTCCTCCTCTGTATTTGTGCCGTGAATGCGGCTACGCAGGACGACTAGTCTTGGAGATTGACAGGGAAGCGCTGACGCACGAGAGAGAATAGGCGAGAGTCGCTCTAGCACATCACTGTTCCGAACTCGGAACGTTAATATCACTCCCGGGCGTTCTACACCGACCTAGCCAAAGTATCCACGCCCAACGAGGACAGGCCGTGTCTCATGACGACTAGGTTCCGAAGTGAGCGCATATCGAGAACGCTTTCCAGACTCTTGGTGATATCGATCCCAATGCTTCTGTTAGTTGCAGTGTCGGCGCCCGTCGCATACGCACAGTCCGGCTCTGCGGAACAGTCCCAGCCGATAGCTATGCATGTTGGTGATCAGCTCCAGGTTTCAAGCAACAGACAGTCACTCCAACTTGTTGAAATCCAGGGGAACCTGTCTGCCGCCAAGTTCTCCTCTCCTCATCGCTACCCGGCGGCCACCTTCAACTTCACGTCCAATGCCCAGAGCCACTACTCAATCAAACTGACTTTCAACAATTCTTCGGAATACTACGTCACGATAACGGTCAATGATACCAGCAATGCGCAGCAAGAGAAGGCCTCATACTACGTGTCGTCTGGCCAGCTTATCCTGATCATCGATCTCGACGTGGGCTCGTCTGATCTCAATCCTTCACTTGCCAGCGCGAGTCCTTGGAGCAACTTCACTGGCTGGACAACGCGTTTCGGAGCCGCTTTTCCATTATGGGTCAAACTTCTCTACGTCTTTCTCGGAATGCAGTTCGTGGCTGTAGGCTACAAATGGATCCGGTTCGAGAATCGCATGAGAGAGGAGGATTCCGTTGCCTCGAGATTTGACAGGGGAAACCAGCTCTATCTTTGGAGCGAGGTATTGTGCAAGTTCCTTTTGACGGCGTTTCTCGTGATAGCAGTGGTAATGGGTGGTCAGCTGATTCTCGTGTCCGTACTGAAATTCATGTTTCTTGCACAGGTGAACATGCTGAGTCTATGGGACTTGTTCGTTCTCGGCTTTGCCGCGGGAATTACGGCTATCGCATATACCCTCAAACTCTGTCTTGAGAAATCGTTTGACTTGAAACCCCTGTTTCAGGACTGAAAGGGATGACGACCCAACAAAGAATCAGGCAGGACGAAGACAAGGCCATCCAGTATCTGTTTGGAAACCGCGTTCCATGGTGGGCGAGGCACAGGTGGATACGAGCGTTCTTCTATCTTCCGCTCACCGCCGTCGACAGGAGTTACGGTAGATGGAAGAAGGCAAGAGTCTCCCCGAGGAGATTCCGCCGCCTAAAGGAACGTCTGGACCGTCAATATCCTCCGCAAGTATACTCTCCGGAGAACCTCATCGGTCGCGAGAAGGAGTACAATCTCCTTCTTGACGCTTTCAGGCTCCATGTGCTTAGGCATCCGGTTCTGGAGAAGCTGTTTACAAAAGAGGAGTTGCCGAAAGCGATTTGCCTAAGCGGACAGAGCGGCACTGGAAAGACATTCCTCACAATGGTTTCCCTGAAACAGATGTTGCTTGAAGGCCACTCGAACGGAGTCCTAGTCTCACCCGTAATAGTCAGAGGCTCCGACGTCTATTCCGAGTTCTACGGTCGGAGCACACGGCAGCTAGGTAAGATACTGGATCAGGCTGCTTCCACGCCTTCAGTAGTCTACATTGACGAGTTTCAGAGTTTCGGCAAGAAGGTGAGAGGAGAAACCGGCGCAGAGATAGAAGATACGAGAGTCCAAGACGAACTGAATCGATGGCTTGACAAGGTAACGACCAGCCGATCTAGGACGCTAGTGGTTGTTGCAACGAACGCCTACGAGCAGACTCGTGAAGACATCAGACGACGCATGGCGCGTGTTGACTTGGACTCCGGGGTAACCAGAGAGATGCTGCTGGCTCTAATAGAAGACTCCCTGAAGCGTGAAAAGTGGAAAGGCGTTGCCCCGATTGAAATCATGGAAGTACTGGAACGGGAAGCCACGATACGCCGAAGAGGATCGATAACGCCGAATGATGTTAGATCCGTGTTCAAGGAGGTGAAGAAGGCCAGAGAGACTCCGATGCTTGAGAAGCTTCGCAAAGACCTTGCCCTCTCCATTCCACAACTGCCCGGAGGCAAGCACAAGGTCAGTATTGAGGAGTTCATCACCGCGTCCAAGAGCATGAAACTATACTCGGAACAAGAAAAATCGCGCGAGGTGATGGACGCGGTATACCTCATCCGCCCCAAAGAGACTCGCGACCAAATCGGCGGACTGCATGACATCAAAGATCGAGTGCTGAATCAGATCTCGTTGGCTTTCAATCCCAAGATGACCGAACTTGGCTACGATTCAAACTGCAGATTCCTGCTGCTCGGCCCTCCCGGCACCGGGAAAACCCTGCTTGCACTAGTCGCTGCCGCCGAAAACAATGTGGCTTTCATAAAAGTCAGAGGAGGCGAGTTGATGAGTGGCGCATCGTATCACGGCGAGCCCGAGCGGAGGATCAAAGAGCTGTTTGGGTTGGCCAGGCAACGCAGCCCCTGCATTCTGTTTCTCGATGAAGCCGACGCGATCTTCTGGGGCGCAGATTCTGCGAGCAACAAGCTTCTGGCACAAATCAAGTCTGAGCTAAGCGAGCTCACTCCCAAGGACAGGATCGTTGTGATCGCAACCTCAAACAAGGAGGAGTTGATCGACAAGTCCACGACGGATAGGTTTGAGCCCCACATCTACACAATACCGCCTCCTCAGAATGACCAGGAATGGAACGAGGTCGTCGCAATCCATCTTCAAAGGATCAAACCATACCTTGCCAGCAATGTTGAGCCGAGAAAGATCACGCGTATGTTCAGACGTGAGCGCATTCTGAGTCCCCGAGGAGTAGCTGAAACCATGACTGAGGCCCACAGGTTGTGGGCGTCAGAAATCAGCGCAGCCAATGAACTGAAAACTGCCGCGGACGGTGGAAAGAAATCTACGGCACTGCGGAGATACAGAACAGATCTAGAAAGAATCCAGGAGATACTTCCGGCCACAAAGAAGGATCCATCAATCTTGGATCAGATACGGCCCGAGGTCTACAAGGTGACCTTGAAACACTTCCAGTGGGCACTGAGCTCACTGGAGAGGCTAGAGGACAAGCATGCGCGGGACTTGACTGAGTCACTGATTTTGCCGCAGCCGCCCCCGGGTATTGCCTACGGCTTGTACACGACTCCGCATGGTGTCGGCGGCATTCTCGCCGTCCAGTGCAATGTCAGGCCGCTAGCTATAGGGGAGCAGCAACTATCGGTCACCGGACAGGCAACTTCACACGTGCTGGGCCAAGTCGCTGTTCCAGACGATTCGGTCACACAAAGCGCGAAGAATGCGGTTGAAGCGCTTAGAGGATGGCTTTGGAATGCGGCCAGAATTGACTTGAACAGACTTCATGTGCACTTCCAGATGAGGAGCCTCTTGGAGGGAGCGCCTGGACAGGGGGTCTCAGGACCAAGCGCGGGACTCACTATGCTCGTTGCGCTTGTCTCCGAACTAGCAGGCATCAGCTCTCCTTCATCAAAGGTCATGACCGGCACGATCGGAATCAAGCTGGATGTGGGACCGGTCGGCGGTCTCGGCGGCTTTGGCACTGAGACTGGCAAGCTTGTTGGGATCCTGAAGACGAAACGGATACGGATCACCCACCTGTTCGTGCCTAAGGTCAACTACATGAAGGCTCGTGACGAGATGGACATTCTGCGCGACGAAGGCATTACAATTCACCCGATCGTTTCGGCGCGGGAACTCTGGCAGCCCATATTCGGGCTTACCGAGAAGGCCATGCTCGAGAGAATACGGCTGAGGACAGCTGAATGGAGCGACAGTCAGGGAGAAAAAAGGGGCGATAACGGACTGCCCGCCTAGACGTTGAGCTTCAGTGACTCTTTGAGGCCCTTGTATCTATTGCGCACGGTGACCTCGGTCACATTTGCGACTTCAGCGATCTCTTTCTGAGTCTTCTTCTCCTGCTGAAGCACGCATGCGACGTATAGCGCTGCCGCGGCCAGGCCCATCGGGTCTTTGCCTGCGACAATGCCTTTCTTTCGAGCTTCATTGATGATGTCCATCGCCCGTCGTTGCGTTGGCATAGTGATGTCGACTTTCGTTGCTATCTTGGAAACACACTTGACGGGATCCTCGACCGGCATTCTGAGGTCAAGCTCCCTGACGAGGAGTCTGTAGCAGCGAGCCACGTCTTTCTTGCGTATCCGAGTAGCGGCGGCGAGATCCTTGAGCGTTCTTGGAGTCTCAGAGAGCCTGCACGCTGCGTACAGGGAGGCTGCTGCGATCGCTGCGATTGATCTTCCCCTGACAAGTCCGCTTTCAAGGGCTTTCCGATAGATCACCGCGGCCCTTTCCTTGATGGGATTGGGAATGTGAAGCTTGTCGGTTAGTCTGTCAAGGTCAGCCATCGCCTGAGCGAGGTTTCGATCAGCAGAAGAATGAACTCGAGTCCTGATCTGCCACTTCCGTAGCCTAAGCATCTCGAGGCGGGTCGCTAGAGGTAGTTGCCGCCCGTATGCGTCTCTATTTACTCTGTCGATAACGGTCGACAGACCTTTGTCATGGATAGAAAAGGAGGTCGGGAGGCCAACACGCCCTCGCTCGTCCCTCTCCTCCTTTGTGAAAGCCCGCCATTCGGGTCCACGATTGATCGCGTGTTCGCTAAGAACCAGACCGCAATTCTGACAGATGACCTCGCCCAAATCATAGTCTTCGACGAGGTTGCTGCTCCCACACTCGGGGCAGTTCGTTATCTTTCCGATCTTCTTCGTTGCTGCGGCCATTCTTTCTTCACCCTATACAGTAGGGAATGCCCACGCCATCTGTCGCCAAAACGAACCTTCACAACATAGTCCGGAACGGAAGGCGGCCATTTGGCCGGAAGGCATATTAGCCTCCCATCATCCCTACATAAGCTTTTGCCAAAAAGGGGATATATGCGCTCAATTGAAGCCCGCCCGGTGTCGGGCGCGCCACAAAATGGAACACAAGTCGAGCTCATGTGCGAATTTCGGACCCAGATGCGCCAGATGGCCTGGATCATGCGGGTTATTTCTCTCGGAGCCAGTTTCCGTCGGGGAGGACCGTTCGCAAGGTTGCTGGCGCGCTGAGCGGGCGGAAGAAGCAGAGTCGGCTTGATCTGGGAGGCTTTCGGCACCTTTTTCAGCGGACGAGACCGTGTCCCGGGGCGTGAATGAAGTTTGGCGCGGGACGATGAAGTCATTGCCGCTATTGCAAAGGTTGAGGCGAGCGTAGTCAACATAAACACGGTCCGTTTCGAGCAGGACGCGTTCTTGCATGTGCACCCCGCTCGCGGACTTGGTTCCGGATTCATCATCGACAGCCGAGGATACATACTCACCAACCATCACATCACCTCAGGCTCTCGAGAGATAGAGGTAGCCCTGACAGACGGCAGAGCCTTCGAAGGGAAGCTTGTTGGCTCGGATCCTGCAAACGACCTCGCGGTGTCGAGGATCGACGCACGTGACTTGCCTGTAGCCGAAATGGGAGATTCGAATCAGCTCAGAGTGGGCCAGACTGTTATCGCGATCGGGAACCCGTTCGGACTGGTGGGAGGGCCCTCTGTTACGGTAGGTGTCGTCAGCGCACTGAATCGCCACATCCTCGCAGAAAGAGTCTACGAGAACTTGATCCAGACAGATGCCTCAATCAATCCCGGAAACAGCGGCGGTCCGCTACTCGACCTATCGGGCAAGGTTGTCGGCATCAACACCGCCAACATTCCAGGGGCTCAAGGAATCGGATTCGCCATCCCAATCAACACTGCGAAAGCGGTGCTGGAAGACATTGTAACGTATGGTAGAGTCACTCGGCCGTGGCTCGGCGTCATTGGTCTCGATGTCTCGAGGGAGCTTGCCCGAAGGTTCAACTTGGCTGTTGATGCCGGGATCTTCGTGATGCGTATCATTCCAGAAAGCCCAGCCGAACGGGCCGAGCTACAGTCTGGCGATGTCATAGTGGCGATCGGTGACAAGGAAGTGGATTCTATGGAGGCTCTTCAGAAGGAAATAAGAACACGAAAAGCCGGCGACGTTGTTTCTCTTGTTGTTGTGAGAGGATCTGAGGAGGGCAGGGTTCGGGTTACGCTCTAGCTTCCTGTCCTCGAGTTAGGTACCTGCTTGGTATTCGTGGAGGTATCGGTCTTGCTCGGTCGTAAGAGTGTCGACCTTCATCCCCATCGTTTCCAGCTTTGTCCTCGCGATCTCTCTTTCGTATTCATCTGGAACAGGGTACACGCCGGGCTGAAGGTCTCTGCCTTTCTCGGACAAGTAGATGAGGGATAGGAACTGAGTCGCAAAGCTCATGTCCATCACTTCCGAGGGATGACCTTCTGCCGCACCTAGATTAACGAGTCTGCCTTCGGCAAGCAAGTAGAGTCTCCGTCCGTCCCGCATGGTATACTCAGTGTTGTTCGGCCTGATCTCCTGCTTCTTCCTTGCCAAACGCTCGAGATCCTTCACAGAGACCTCGACGTTGAAGTGACCCGTGTTGCAGAGTATTGCTCCATCCTTCATACGTTTCATGTGCTTGCCCGTGACAACGTTGTTGCAACCTGTTGCGGTGACGAAGATGTCCCCGATAGCAGCTGCATCGATCATCGGCATAACTCGGAAGCCATCCATTGCTGCCCTGAGAGCGCTCAGTGGATCAACCTCGCATACAATGACGCTGGCTCCCATTCCTCTACCTCGGTTTGCAAGTCCACGTCCGCAGTGGCCGTATCCGGCAACAACAAGCGTCTTTCCAGCCAACAAGACATTGGTGGCCCTCAGTATCCCGTCTAGAGAGGACTGGCCTGTCCCGTAGACATTGTCAAAGTCCGACTTGACCTTTGCATCGTTGACAGCTACTATTGGGTACTTTAGCTTCCCCTGCTTCGCCATCGCACGAAGACGATGCACCCCCGTCGTGGTCTCCTCCGTTCCCCCGATGATCCCACTGATCTGGTCGCCCCGCTCTTGATGGAGAGTGAAGACGAGATCAGCCCCGTCGTCGAGCGTAAGCTGAGGCTTAGAGTCAAGAACCTGGCGCACGCACCAGTAGTACTCGGAGGTCGTAAGTCCTCGCCAAGCGTAGACGGACACTCCATCTTTCGCCAAGGCTGCAGCTACATCATCTTGGGTAGAAAGAGGGTTACAGCCGCACCAGGCAGCCTCAGCACCGGCATCTTTGATTGCCCTCACCAACACTGCTGTCTCTTTGGTCACGTGGAGGCAACCGCCAATCTTGAGGCCTCTCAGAGGTCGACTCTTGACCGCTCTTCGTCTCAGCGCCATCAGGACGGGCATACGAGATTCTGCCCACCCTATCTTGAGTAACCCCTGCTCAGATAGGCTCGCGTCCTTGATCTTCGAGGGCATGTCATCAACTACCCAAGACTCGATTCTTAAGTGTTCAAAGAATCAGCCTAGGAGGATTTGTGTGGGCAAGTCGTCGCAGACATCCTCAACGTCTTGTGAATACTAGGGTCGAGGTTCAGCTTCCTGGCGTCAGTATCTATCCGGCCAATCGTATCCTCGAGAAATCTTTGACCTTGAGGCAAGCGCCATCCTCTTTTCCGGCGCAACCGAGAAGATCCGAATATGAGAACTCACTCTCAGGAAGCGAGAAGTGCCTGACCACGAACCATTATAGCTTTACATGCGGTACCGCTGCAAAGTGTGATCGAGTAGAAGGATGCTGAGATGTTCGAGGCAGTGCTAACCGAGCGACAACGCTCGCTACGGGACGAGGTGCGTGGTTTTGTCAGTGCAGTCCCGCGTCAACTGATCTTGGACATGGACGCGGATAAGGTGCAGTATCCTCGCGACTTTGTACGCGAAGCCGGACGGCGAAACCTTCTGGGCCTTCGCTTCCCGCCAGAGTATGGCGGGCGCGGACTGAGATGGGAGGACGAAATTGTCGCCATCGAGGAGGTAGGAGTGCTTGGTACATCATTGGCATGTGCCTATGTGATGCCCAGCATCGTCGGCGAGGCCCTGAACGCCTTTGGAACCGCCGGGCAAAAGGAGCGATGGCTAAGGCCGCTCGTCACAGGTGAGAAGATCGCAGCCGAAGCCCTTACGGAACCACGGGGCGGCTCCGACTTCTTCGGTACCACGACCGAGGCGCGACGGGAGCAGGACCACTATGTCCTGCGGGGCCAGAAGCGCTTCATCGTCGGGGCGGCAAAGTCGGACTTCTTCTTGGTCTATGCACGCACCGATTCTCATGGCCCGCCTCACCAATCAATCAGCGCTTTCATTGTGGAACGGGGACCCGGCGTTGAGGCTGAATATCTTTACGGCCTGCTGGGCACACGTGGCGGCGGGACTGGGCGTCTAGTGCTGCGTGACGCTCGCGTGCCGGCTGAGAATCTAGTCGACGCAGAGAACGGCGCAAGCGAGATCTTCTACCGCATGATGATCCCCGAACGAATGACGAGCGCCGCCGGGGCGATCGGCATGGGACGGGCCGCGCTTGAGGTTGCCACTCGTTACTCTGACCGGCGGAAGGCGTTCGGGGAGAAGATCCGACGTTTCCAGGGGGTCAGCTTCAAAGTAGCTGATTCTGCTACGCTGCTTGACGCGGCGCGCGGGCTTGTCTACGGGGCCGCTCGGAGCGTCGATGCTAACGACGATCCAAGTCGTTCACGGCGGCTAGTCTCCGAGGCAAAGAAGTTCGCGACAGACGCAGCCTGGCAGGTGATCAACCACTCAATGCAGGTGATGGGCGGCATCGGCTACACCAACGTGTACCCCATCGAGCGTCTACTGCGTGACGCGCGACTAATCATGATCTGGACTGGCACCAACGAAGTGATGGACTCAATAATCCAGCACGAGTACTACCGTGAGATTCTAGCGCCTAGGCCTCAGACACGCGATACAGAGGCCGACGCCGAAGAAGCGGAGCGGGTCGAAGAGAAGGTCTACGAGTAGCTCCCTGCTGTCAATGAGGCTTGCGTGTGGTACGCCCACGCTTTCGACAGTTACGGAGAAGCCATTTCCGGGCCGTTTCTTGCGAATAGATCCATCACCAACCCCAAGAAAAATCAAACATGATACTCATCTATTCATGTATTGGATGGCGAGTTCTATGGATGCCTACGCGTGCGTTGCTACCAAACTGGATGTCCGAGAGTTCAGCGCAGAGAACGTACCCCCCGACGCGAAGCTGAAGATACTCGAAGCTGCCAGACTCACAGCAAGCGGAATGAACGTGCAGCACTGGCGGTTCATTCTTGTTCAAGAACGTGGTGAGCTGAAGAGACTGGCCCAAGACAGCACCACGGGAGCCTGGGTTGAACATTCGAATTTCGCGGTCGTAGTCCTGACCAATCCAAAGTATCCCTTTCATCTGATCGATGCAGGTAAAGCGGTTCAAGATATGCAGCTTGCCGCATGGAACTTCGGGGTCGCATCATGTGTGTACACAGGAGTGAGGCAGGAAACCCTTCGTGAAGACTTCAACATTCCAGAGGAGATGAATCCGAGCATCATTGTAGGGTTCGGATATCCAGCAACGAAGATTTCGGGGAAGAGGAAGAATCGTAAACCGCTCACCGACCTTGTCTTTGTTGGCAAGTACGGTAACCGCTTTGACCCCCAGAGGCTCGAATCCTAGCCACGCAAGGTTAGTTGCAGAGAGCACCTTCGCGGGAGCACAAGGAAGTGATCAGCCGCGAGATGCGGATCACGGACAAGACCGCCCACGCGATCCCAATTGTCATGCAATTGGTTTCTACTGTCATACAATTCGAACAGGTGCTGCGCGACTATCTTGCGCGTCTACTCCGAAAGCGTTGTACGATGCGCGCGCGCAAGCCCAGGCGATGCTCATGATGTGAATCGAAGGGCGATATCCGCCCCCAGACGCAGCAAGGCGCTCTGCTCCCAACATCAAGCGACTGACCGTTTTGTCAGACCCCTGCAGCTGGCTAGGTTTGCGGAGGGAGAGAGTCCAGAGGAAAAAGAGGGGAAACTTCGGTGTATTACACAGTGTATTACACCATGGTTTTGATCGCGAGTGACGATCTCTTGGACCTAGAGGCCTCTGGAAAGCTACGTCCTAGGTAGAGTGAGCGCTTGGCGACCCGGCTCAATGCGGAGGTACTAGATCCAGCCGCCTGCGGTTCCTACGTATGGTCCCTCTGATCTGTTGCAGTATTGCGGCACTACCGATGGTCAGCGAGCCTGATGAGCAAGGCCAGTGAGCTTTCTATCCTCCATATGCTTAAGGTCCCCTCCGACGACGATGGTGTTGCCGAAACGACTATATGCACGCGTCGAAAGTCTCTGCATGTGGGATTAATGGTGGGAAAAATTTCGCACGCACGCTCCGCAGTAGACGAAAAGGGCAGGATCATCCTACCCAAGGCCATTAGAACTGACCTAGGACTGACGGAAGGATCGGAGGTTGTAGTACGCCTTGAGAAACAGCGAGTCATCGTCTCGAAGGTGGTCAATCCTGAAGATTTCATCCGCGACATGGAAGGCTTCGTGAAGGATGACTCCCCGCTCCCTCTGGTAGATCCGCTTTCGCTGAAACGAATTTGGGAGAAAGCTTGACCGTCTACGTCGACTCAAACTACTGGATCTATTGGATGGATCGTCGTCACCCGGAGCATAGGTTTGTAACTGGAGCAATGAGGGAAGCCATAGAGGATGGAATCATACTTAACGTCATGACCTTGGTAGAAGTGGCACACTACTTCAGAGGGCTAGAGGGCCCGGAGTTCTCGTCGAGGATGGATAAGCTGCGCAACCTAAGGACTCTCACCTTGACGGAACTGGACTTGACCACTACCGACAAGGCGATCAGGCTCCTATCCCGATATGGTGGAGTCGGCATCGGAGGACGCGATGCGGTAGTTCTGGCGACCATGCAGCTCCATGGAATCAAGCGAATCCTGACGCACGACCGGGACTTCACAAAGGTCAAGGGAATCAGGGTAGTCGATCCGATTCCACAGCGACTCTGATCTCCCACCTGTTTCTCAACCAAACGCTAGACACGACTGGGGCAGGTCTTGAGCTCGCGGAGATCGCGCGATCGCCTGTCCATGAACGAAGCTCCGCCGATGGATCTCGGATTAGATCGGGTTGACATCTGAAGTCGCGTGAAGAGGTCTTGCGGCCCCTTGTCCAAGTCCAGCGGTGTCGATGATGCCGCCAAGAAATATGAACAAAGTGATTGGTAGCCCCGGGGAGAATCGTACGAGCATTGTTCGTATCTCCGCGTATTGCCGCTGTATGGTCTAGTTTCGTTTGAGTCTCTCTTTGCGCTTCTATTGTCTCGTCCTCTACGGATGATATTGATTCCGTTGTGGGCGAGAAGGTTTAGCGCCGAGGGGTGGGACTTGAACCCACGAGGCCAGGAGGGCCTTCGGCTTAGCAAGCCGACGCCTTACCTGGATGCCCAAGGATGCCATCTAGCGTCTTTCTAGGCAACCCCGGCATCCAGTCAACCCTGACCGGTCGCGGAGACTGATAGTTCTTCCGAAAGATGCTGTCAAGCTACAACTGATCGCCCCGTCGACTCTTCAGGTACTCCTTCAGGATGTCGAGCCCGTCGTCATCATTGACATGGTAGACGGTGTCTCCCGTTGCAAGATCTCTCATGATCCTCCCGACCAGACCACGCAGACCCGTAGACTCAAGCTTCTTCCAGCCGTGCGGGTGCTTCGTGATGACGTACGTGACGCCGTCCCATATCATCTCGGCGAGGCTGCGAGGAAGCCTCGACGCGAAAGAGCCAACCTTCGCCACCGTGTAACCAGATCTCACCGCGGCCGCTTGGAGCTTGCTCAGGTCCACTGGTTCTCGTAGCACCACCCAAAGTTCCTTTCCAAGAGGAAAGTGCACAATATCCACATCCTTGACTCCGGGATGCCGTCTGAGTTCTGTTACGAGCAATTCGGGATCAGTAATCATAATATTCAGCCTGAAAGAGATTCTGAAAAGAAGAAAAGGTTTTCCGAAGTATCTGTCCGCCGTTCCCTTGCCCTACCGAGTCCAAGCCTTCAAGGACGCAAGCCCTTTGACTAGTTCGGGGTTTGCCTGCTCATGTGCTCTCGCTATTTCACGCGCTACGGCCTCATCGAAGAGAACATTTTCAGGATCCTTGATTCTCGTGTGTGATGAAAGGTTCTTTGTTTTCACAGCAGTCTTGCAGTTCTCGTTGAGAGGCTATTGGGGTGTCTGTGGATCTCTTGGTGCGCGACGACGAACAATTCCCCAACGAGCTGGCAAGTTCAGACACCTGCTACCAGTTTCCAGGTGCTCTGCATGGGCATCACGGGAAAGAAAGATTCATCTGCGTGTCTCCTTCCTCTGGATGGTTTGAGTTCGGCAGACAAAGCCCAGCGATTCCCTTGCTAGCCTATCCCCGTCAGTCCCCCTAGCGTCCAGGATCACCGTCTACACTTGTCCGGGTTGCGGCGTCTGGTACGATGTCTCATTACGAGCGATAGCCTGCCGTTCTGAGAACTAGTCAGTTGCAAGGATTCTCGAAACTCGCCAGTTCTCTGACGGTCAGAAAAGGTGTGACACATTCCGACAAATTGCCTAGGCTATGCGTCATTTTGTGCACAGGTCTCGAGAAGTGTTCCCCACCCTGGAATGGGTGTCCCAGACTGTCCAGCACATGGATGAACTGATGGCCTGAAGCAAGTTGGGTAGGTGTCGTGTCGAAAGGTGCACCAGTCCCGGAAATGTTACAAAGCGATATCGGGTTGTTTCAATGCGATATCGCTTTCAAAGTCATGAATACTCCCTCCCCTTGGGGAGGGGGGTCCTGGCCATTTGGGCTCGTTTGTGATGTTTGCCATACATGATGTATCGCTCGCTACGGTGTAGATCATGGGAAGAGCTTTCCTTCTCGGGTAGGAGCGCCGCTATCGCTCTGCTCGTCGCCATGGGCCTCTAGCAATGGGAAAAGAAAACACGTGTGTAGCCCGCAGTGGGCTACACATGAATTTTGATCGCGATTGTGATGAACCGTTTGATGGCGCGGTCGAAGGGCCGAAAACTAGGGTGTTTAACACTCATGTTTGATCGCAGTTGCGGGAATTGTGTAACGACCGAAATCAATTGTTACACAATCATGAGCGCCTAGACGGTCTACTTCGCCGCCGATGAGAGCTCTGAAAGCGGCCCCTCTTTTCCAGAAAGCGACCCCTCTTTGGATGATGTGGTTCGTAGCGAGCGGCTCGGGCTTCTAGGTCAATCGTCCGACCGAGCGCTCACTGAGAAAAGTGGTATACTCTACAGGAGTGTGTGGTAGCCCGGGGGAGATAGGGACAAGGATTGTTTGAATCTCTAGGCATGGACTGGGCTTGGGCAGTTTCCTCGGTCTCTCTTGCGCTTGTATTCTCCAATCCGCCTATGAATGGTATTGATTCTGTCATGTAGGACCCGGCGCCGGCAGGCACCTCTTTACAGAAGGCTCAGCGCCGTCGTACCAATCACGCGTTCTTACATGCCACCAGAAGATACAGGCATCGACAGCTTCAAAAGCCCACCCATTTCGTTCGGAGTCGGGGATAGGGGATGAAAGTAGTGTCTAGTTCCGATGGAGACGATGAGCTTACACGCGTGGACTCCCTCTAATCCTTTAATTGCCGCGTCGCCTTAGTGGTGCGTCGGTAAGCCTTGGCGGAAGCGAAGCTTGCTGAACTGGAACGGAAAGTCGACGTGATCATGAGAGGCCTGAACCTGCTCCTTTTCGGCGAAGGAGAAGTTGTACCAGAGAATGAAATCAGAGACCTAAAGGGGCGACTTGACGATTACGTCGCATCGCGGAGTTCCGAGTTCGTGAGCCTTGACGAGCTCCCATAAAGCAACGTTCAACGTGCTGATCCATAAGAAGGCTTTGAAGGAAATCAACGAGCTCCCGATCAGTGACAAGAATCGGATCCTTGACTCCTTGAGAGAAATGGCAACGGACCCATTCAGCGGCGATGTGAAGCCCATTAGGGGCGTTAGAAGCGTACTCAGAAGGAGAGTTGGCGACTATAGAATATCATTCACGGTGAACTTTGAGAGAAGCGAAGTCGTAGTTCTCAAAGTAGGGAGAAGAGAATCCTTCTATTGACTCCTCCGAGCCTTGTGGACGCTCGGAAATGAGGCAAGCAAACCAGCTTGAGAACAAAGAAGCAATCCAGATTGAGAACAAGAGGACAGGTCGGGGCACTGCACGCGAGGCTGGCTAGGAACGAACTCACCGCGGCAAGGGGCTCTTGAATGCCCATCGCAGGGCTGAAGGCCTTCCGACGCTGGGACGAGACTTTAGGATCCTCCTACCCGTGTGACCCGTTCCGCAACGCGAGGCCGTTTACGTAGGTCTGTCTCAGATCCAGAATCACGTAAGGGTCCTCACCCTCGAGATGCCGCGTCGCCAACTCGCGCGGCGTCAGTCTCCCAGCCGGGTCGACCGTGAAGCCACCGCATCCACCGGTTGAACTGTGACTCATATCCGGGGCCGACTCTCAACATGAAGCCGACTCAACCGGAAGCCAACCGGTTCCTCCCGCACCCACGCAACCGCAGCCGAGACGGCTCTTTGAGGCGCCAAGTAGGATAGCATAGGAGAGATTCAAACCTGGAGATACTAACCGTAGGATATGGTAGCCCGGGGGAGACACGGACATTTTTGTTCGTATCTCTCAAGAACCTGCTGAATCAGTATGACCCTACCCTAGTACGCGCCATCTGTGCTCTAGCCCATGAGTCTTGGTCCGGTCAGACGCTTGTTCACGCGGCCACACGACGGGCTTATTGCCTGAATGCTTTTTCGAGCGAATAGAAGGACTACGAACATCAACGAAACGACAAGTAGGAGTGACATTGAAGGAAACTAGGGAACAGGCCAAGGAGGATAAGGACAGCTGTGAACGTAGCCGCCAGACGGGCTGAGT
>Ga0209725_1001138_pt1 | contig 15477 bp, 13 predicted proteins | sample I18A1metaG_FD_184145 | JGI IMG/M metagenome (GOLD analysis project Ga0209725, IMG submission 184145) | Lake sediment bacterial and archeal communities from Gulf of Boni, Indonesia to study Microbial Dark Matter (Phase II) - ​I18A1 metaG... | ecosystem: Environmental > Aquatic > Freshwater > Lake... | reverse complement strand
TACCCTATCAGTTCGGCAGACCACGCCGCGTCTGCTCTCATGAATGCTATCTGATGTGGAAACGGAGAAGATACTACCGGGAGAAGTTCCTCAAGCGAGTTGTCAGAATATCAAGCGCGGATCTTGAGTTCGAGCGGGCAGCGTGCGAGTGTGGGTCAGAGAGAATGGCATGGACGATGGAGGGAGTCTTCTGCACCAACTGCGGCCTTGAAAGCCGATTCCATGGGCTGGAGACGTGGATCCCCGCGGAGTTCGTGCCCACCCCAGCGTGTAGGTGCTCCCGCTGTAAGCAACAGGTCCCGTACCTGTTATGGCTGTACGCCTAGAATCGACTTTCTGCCCATTGTAGCGGGTAGTACTGAACGCTTTCTGCTGATTTTTGCGGGCATGCTCTGGTACGATACCTCATAGGAACGAATCTATATCGAGCTCCCATACGACAGGCCAGCGACCCCCATGAGCGAACTAGTCACAAGGGCACGGTACGCGTACCGCGGCAAATTACTGAAACTGCGGGTTGCGAGAGTCAGGCTGCCAAACGGTCTAAAGACAACTAGGGAGATCGTGGAGCACCCAGGCGCCGTCGCGATCATCCCTCTCTTGGATCACAGGAGAGTACTGGTCACTAAGCAATACAGAATCGCCGCTGGGAGGCGCCTCTTGGAAATCCCGGCAGGAACGCTCGAACCGGGTGAGCGCCCGGCGTCATGTGCAAAGAGAGAGCTGATCGAGGAAACTGGATATGCGACCAGGCGGATCAGGAAGGCCTTTTCTTGCTACTTGGCGCCCGGGTACAGCACGGAGAAGATCCACTTCTTCCTTGCACGTGATCTCGTCCCAAAAAAGGCAAAGCAGGCAGAAGATGAAGCGATTACAGTTCTAGCCATAGACTTGGATAACGGCATCAACGCAATCGAAAGAGGCGAGATCCAAGATGCCAAGACGATCTGCGCCCTGTACTATCTCGCTACGCACGGAAAGGCAGGAAAACATGGATGACGGCGGCGCGCGTCTACCGTGTGACCGCTAGATCGGCGATGTCGACGTTTATTCCTGACATTGCTTTGAGAGCCGACACAGTGGTTGCCAGCCGATCGATTGTGTCATGTTTTGCGTTGACCAGTCCTCGTTCCGCGGTTCTGATGCTCGCATTGGCCTCGCTGTACAGGTTGGCCACCTCCTGAGCAAGCGCAAGGTTCCGGGTGAAGACAGCCTCAACCGCGTCCTTGTGCATACGGTTGAGAACGCCTCCAGCTTTGTCGATGCTCCGAATGGTACCGTCAGTATCTTTGCCCTTGAGTCGAGGCCACGTACTCTCCGCGATGTCAGTTGCATAGTCGGCGAAGTTCTCGACGAAGCTCGCGAGAATCCTATAGTCGAGGCAGTCTATGGGAGTGGCTGCAAGCTTTTCAGCGATTGCCGGATCCGTCAGAGCCGCCCTCACAACCCTCACAAGAAGAAAGTATAGTCTGTCGACGTCCTCGTCGCGTTCAACAACGGTATGTGCTAGCTTAGCGTCGCCATGAACAAAAGCCGAGACGGCATCCTTCTGCATTGCCAACGTGATCAAGTGAAGTCTTCGCAAGATCCTGTCGGGAAATAGCAGCGACGGCTCGATCAGGCATTGGATGACTATTTTCTTCGCATCCTCTTCCACAATCTCCAGGCCTACCAGGCTCCTCACTATCCTTCTAACTGTCTCTCTCATGTCCAGCTGAATGGTCTGCTCAGAAACAACCTCGAATACATCATATCCAAGCAGGTACTTCTCCTCAATCTCTCGCTGCAGCAGCGGGCTTGGCGTCAATGTGACTGTGGATATCTTCCGCTCTTGCTCACCATAGGGCTCGGCCAGAATCTTTCCGTCCTTCCGTTCAGAGAAACTTAGAATCGCGCCTCTCTCAAGCTTGTTCTTGGTGACCCACGCCTTGGGAAGCGTAACAAAGAAAGTTCCGTCCGAAGTCCTCTGGAGCCGACGCAGATCCAAATGCGCCTCAACACCAGTCATTCGTTGCGTGAACACTCAGATTAATGAAGTGATCATGAAGGCTTACCGCTCCGTTTAAGACACTGCCACATGATCTTGGAGTTGAACACGCCTCTGGATTCCTCATCAGGAGGCTGCCATACGCAGGTCCAAGACGGATTCAGGCGAATCATCGAACGTTTGGTCTCTGCAGGATGGCAGCTCGATCCTGACGCTTTTGAGCTCTTGGAAACCTCAGCCGGCACCCTCGATGATGTCAGATTAATTGAGGAGCTGCTCGCTGCAGCGGAGAAACAGGCCTCTAAACAGCGCGTAATTGACCGCCGCGTCGTCGAACAGGTCCTTCAACGGCTGTCGGCTCCACCTCCAACAACCCAGACCGGCGAGCCGGTCAGAACCGAAGTGCCGTTTGCGTCTGAAGTTGAAAGTCGACTGAAGGTCCTCAGGGATTCCTCAGAGGCTTCAGGCCCGGGTGGGTCGATGCAGGAGTTGAACCTCCACTTCCGAGACAGATTCACGAAGCTGCGCGAGATCCTGCAAAGAAGGAGCGATGCCAGGGACGCAGGCACGATCTCGAAGGCCCTGAGCGCCGCGCCCAACGAGAGGGTCAAGCTGATCGCGATGATAATGGACAAGCGTGAACGAGGAAACAGACTCTTTCTAACCGTAGACGATCTCGAGGACACGGCTACTGTCCTGATCCAGACGGATCGCGATCGTCAACTTGTCGAGGCGGCGAGGAAGGCTCCTCTGGACCAAGTTGTATGCATCGAGGCGGTTAGGAGCCGAAGCAACCTCCTCGTAGCCGAGAGGATCACACTCCCGGACATACCGGAGAGAAAACCTCGCGGATCGGAAGAAGAAGTCTATGCTGTTCTCATGTCTGACATCCATGTCGGCAGCCGGAAGTTCCTAGAAGATGCTTTCAATCGCGCAATTCTTTGGGTAAACGGCAAGGTGGGGACCCCTCAGCAAGTGCGCGTCGCTCACCGAACCAAGTACGTGATCATTGCTGGAGATCTTGTAGACGGAATAGGGGTGTATCCGAGGCAGGAGGACGAGCTGAGCATTCCGGACATCTACGAACAGTACAAGTTTGCAGCTCGATTCATCGAACAGATCCCCGAGTACATGGACCTCATCCTGATTCCGGGCAATCACGATGGCGTAAGGCAGGCTCTTCCTCAACCTGCAATCTCGAAAGAGTTCGCTGAGCCGGTCTATGAAGCAAGAGCGATCACGTGGCTCGGCAACCCTTCCGAGATTGAACTTCATGGGGTACGTTTCCTGCTGCATCACGGCCGAAGCCTCGAGGACTTGTTGTCGAGCGCTCCCGGCATGAGCTTCGACAAGCCGGAGAAAGCGATGGAGCTTCAATTGAGGTGTAGGCACTTGGCGCCGGAATACGGTAACCGGACATCCATCGCGCCATCACGAGTTGACCACCTAGTGATCGAGCAGGCGCCTGACGTGTTCCACTCGGGACATATCCACGTTTTTGGGCAGGAGAACTACCGGGGAACGCTCATAGTGAATTCGGGAGCTTGGCAGTCTCAGACGGACTATCAGCAACGGCTAGGCCTCGAGCCGACGCCAGGTTTGCTCCCGGTCGTGAACCTTCAGACGCTAAGACTCAATGTCACCAATTTCATGTCAATGAGCGTCTAACTCGCTTCCGGAGACAGCTAACCCTTTTGCCATGATCCCGGCAACGCGGATTGGTTCAGGAACCCTCGACGTAACACAGTACGCTCGGATCATCCTCTTGGCAGCGGCGGCCGAAATCCCGAGCGCTTCAAAGTACAGGGGCTGCTCCGACGTCTTAGGAGCAAACGCATGAATCCTCCCTAGCCCGCTTATCAGTTCCCAGCGGATTTTCCAGTCTGCGAAGTGCTTCTTGAGGGCACGTTTTACGGAAGCGTTGTTGGGTTTTTCTCGAGAGACAATTATCACTGGAATATGGCGCGTGCTCTGAAGTCGTCTGGCGTTGACGATGTTGAATCCAGCAAAGGATGCCCCTGAAAGAAAGATCAGATCGGTCCGCCTACCCGACAGAAGCCCAAGGATCACGTCGGTTGCGTCCAGCCCGTCTACCTGCAGAACGCCAACACGCACGTGCTCGATGATGAGGCCGTTGAACCAGACGGCGATGATGGACGCGCGACCGCCACGCGTCTGAGGTGTTCGAGTTCGAGCGAGCGTTGATGGGCCGTCGTCTAGACCTACAGCCCTAGGCGCTCGACGCATGCTTCTGAAGGGACTTTGCCACATGGCCGAATAGTCGTCCGACGAGGGTATCCTCCGAATACGTCTCAACTACAACCCTGGGTGAAACTCCAAGTCTTATCTTCTTGGTTCTGCCGTATCGGCCGAAGCTGACGACCCGCGCGTTCAGTATTCCCATCACATCAAGTTCGTTGACCAAACCGCTGACGCGTCTTTGAGTCAGAGGATCGAGTCCGCTCACCGAGCAGAGCTCACGGTATACCTCGTAGATGTCGCCAGTTATCACGCCCTCAGGGGCCCGACTGCTCGCAAGGTACGCGCACACTAGGACAATCTTGGAGTGCACAGGAAGAGACTTCAGAACCTCGGCGACCCTGTCATGCTCTATCTTGTGTTGAGCGCGTCTGACGTGGTCCTCCTCGATGTTCTTGGCACCTTCACGTTCGGCCAGTTCTCCCGCGACCCGCAATAGATCAAGCGCCCTTCTCGCATCTCCATGCTCGCCGGCGGCAAGGCCCGCGCAAAGTCGAAGAGGAGGCTCCGGCAATACGCCCTCCGCAAATGCGAGCCTCGCCCTGTCAAGGAGTATGTCGAACAGCTCGTTTGCCAGATAGGGCCTGAAGACCACTTCCTCCTCGCTCAGGGAACTCAACACGCGGGGATCGAGAAACTCCTTGAAGTGGAGATCGTTCGACACGCCCACTATTCCGATCCAGCTCTGGGGTAGGTCCTCGTTGATCCTCGTCAACTCGTAGAGAAGAGAATCATCTTGCCGCCCTATGACCAACGCGTCTATCTCGTCCAACACGACGATAAGCGCCATCCTATCGGCATTGAGACCGTTCTTGAACCTATCAATAACCTCTCCCAACGCCAAGCCGGTGAAGGGAATCTCAACGCCCACGCACCTGCAGAGATCAGCCAGCACTCGGTAGTTGCTTCCAGCCATACGACAGTTGATGTAGGAGATACGAACTGGCGCGCCAACCTCCTCCGCTTTCTTCTTCAATCTTTCCAAGACAAACTTTGCCACTATCGTCTTGCCGGTCCCCGTTTTCCCGTAGACAAAAAGGTTGGATATCTTGGAACCACTGAGCGCGGGGGCAAGGATTGCGCCCAGTCTTTGAATGTGCTCCGCACGATGGGGAAGCGTGCTAGGTATGTAGTCGTTCCTCAGAACGTCGCGGTTGGCGAAGAGTTGGGGCCCAGTGAGGAAGCTGTCGAAGATGCCTTCAAGAACATCTTCTGACTTCATGCGGTCGTCTCCACTGGCAAAAGCTGTGTTTCAAGTTGAAGTTGTAATAACGGTCGTTGTCGAGAGAAAGGAAGTGGTCGCAACAGAAAAGTTGAGCAAGGGAAGAAGAGGTAAGTGGTGGGATAAGGTCCCGTGATTTCCCCGGCACCCCTGAGGTTCCGGTGGAGAGTTACCTGGCTAGGTTGGTGATGAAGTTGAATGAATTAGACTGTCAGGGTGTTATGGCCGCTCCGGATGCATAAGCCGGATCGTAGGAATCTCTGTACTAGTGACACTACGCCGACAGTGTTCGAATCATAAACTCCTACGCCACTCCAGTGGAAAGCAAGGGGTTTGGGCCGGCCCTCCAACGCGCGTGAAGGCCGGCAAGGTTTGCCGGCGCTGCTCCCAATCTGAGCCTCTTCGCGCTCGACAAGCCATAGATGTACTCACATTTCGTGAATGGCTGCACACCCCTCCCTTTCCGCTGGACGCTATCGTTTTTCCCTTCGAGATCTAGGGTCACTGGTTCCTCAGGCATGGGTCGGTGCAGCTTATCTGTGTGAACTTCACACATGTTGCGAACGTGTGAAGGCTTGCCGGTCAAGCGTATCAAGATTGACTTCTACGACGAGTCCGGGTGCCGCCACACTATTTCGTTGGAAGGTCCTGTCACCCGAGACAAGATAGGCAGAATACTTGACTATGCCGAGTTGATGGCCGGACTTCCCTCACAACCCTCCCCGACAGCTCCTGTTCGATACGCCCGCACGAAGCTCGAACGCGTCCGAGATCTGGTTTTGCATAGGTTCCGAGACACCATGTTCTCATCGGACCAAGTCAGGAATGCGTATCAGGAATTGTACGGTGAACAGATACCGCTGACCACGGTCGCGACCTATCTCTCCAGACTTGTCGATAGGGGATTCATGCGCCGGTCCGGATCCTCCGGGCGTTGGCGGTACTGTCTAGCTGAGGTGGCTCCAAACCTTCCCGAGAAGTAGCGTTCGGCCGGACAGCCCTTCGTATCACATTACTCACTTTATCGTTCAACCTGTACTCGTATGGCTGCCGGCCGCTTTCTCTGTCCACGAAACCTTGCTCGAACAGTGATTTCATCAACCTAGCTGTATGCTCCCGCGACTTCCCTATGAGTGGCCCTATCTCGGTGCCAGGTTTGGGGCCGCTCGCCAGGAGCTCCAGCACCTGCTTCTCTGTCTCCGTCAGCTTTGCAAGCGTGTCCTCAGTCACAACGCCGACCGTGGCGGGCGGAACGATGCCGTGCGTCTGCTGGACGCCGGACAATAGGCCGACGTGAGCTCGAAGTTGCTGGTGCTCTTCTTCAACACGCTTCACCTTCTTCTGGAGTCCGTCAACCTTGTCGATGAATCGCCCTACGTTCGCTATCCAGTCCTTCATGTAGCCGAGTAGCCGTTCCCTGTCTGCCGTCTGTGCTTCGGTCGTTAGGCGCGTCTGGTTCGCGTTTAACACCTGAACCTGTTCGCATAGTTCCTTTGTGAGGACCTCGTTCTGTCGGATCCGAGTTGAGAGTGACGCCACCATCGCCGACAGCATCTGCTTTGCTTCTCGATAGCTCATACGTGACACGTCGAATCTCCGGAGCACCACGACGGCTAGGAGCGCGCCGAAACCTGCCCAAATGGCTGCAAACACCCAGAAATAGTCCAAGGCAATCCTTGGAGTCGAACTACTTGTCTCGTTCGCTTTTATGTCTTCAATACTATGGATTTGTCAATATGAGGGCTCTGGACGGTGTGATTTCGCTGTGACGCAACGCTCGTAGCGTAGCTGTGATTGCCCCTGACGCAACGGCTCTCTACCTTGTGGCGCGACACGGCTGTATTCTGCTCACGAAAGCTAGACCGTCCTCATGGAGTCCCGCATGAGTGCTCAGTCAAATCTCTGTGAACCGAAAACTAAGGGCTTCGACGACGGCCGTGTGACTCGTGTGACATCACACAGCATCACACCGCCCGCACAGATGCGATTCCCCGAAACATGTTCGCGGCGCAACATGTCACGCGATGTCACGGGGGCGTTTGAAGGAGGTCATCCTTGCTAGCTCCCGCGCTGTTGCGTGAAGGGCGTCCTCGAGCACTTTCGTAGCGTCATAAGCTTCAGAATCGCGCCTCTGGGGACTTTCGCGCCTGGCATCCAAGAAACTCTTCATTTCGTCTCCTAGGCGGAGAAATGGCTCCAGTTTGGGGCTGTCGAACAGCCCAAAATACGCGAGCAGGAAAACTGTGTACAGGGACTTGATGACGTTCTGACGTGCCTGAGATAGAGAGCGGTTGAATGCGCCTTTACTTACTTGTCGACGGCTAGACCGAAGGCCAAGTCTTCCGTTCTCATCAGATGTCTGGTTGGTGGACCACAGGATGTCTATCATCAAGGTCTCGAATTGGACTTTTGTCAGATGACTGCTCTCAAGCAGGACTCGTGCAAACGGGTCATCTGCCAGCCTGGCAAGCGCCCAATCAACGGGCAATTGAACCTGTTCTTCGGGCATTCTAGAACCATCCATAGAGGATACAGTTTCGTATTCCCGGTGGACTCATCACCCCACTCTGATAACGGTTGCTCAATGCTTGGGCGGGAAGACGTGGAACGTTGAAATAAGCCGCGGATCACCCATGCGGCCGTGAGAACGGAATGGGTCGTCGTCGTAGACGCGTCATCAGGATCGTGAAGAAGAAGCTGCCCACGGTCTTCACTTGTCCTGTGTGCAGCGAGGATGCAATGAAGGTCACGCTGCCAAAGGGAGCAGGCACAGCAGTGGTTCAGTGTGCCGCCTGCGGAGCCAAAGACGAATTTGAAGTCCCGCGCGGCACGCAGATGGTCGATGTCTACTGCAAATTCGCGGACAAGTTCTACGCGACGGGAAAGACCCAGTCCCCGCCGCAGCTGAGTAGCGCGTCAACGAGCTGACAGCGTCCTCGTGACGTGCGTAGGATTAAATTCATTCATTCGCTGATCCATCTCTGATCTTTACTTGAAGCCGGGCCCTGCGCTGGCGAGCATCCAAGTCGACGCTCTTCGCGTCCAGTTCGATCAGCTCCACGAACTGGCAAGCCTCGCGCGCGCAAAAGGGTTGGATCCGTCGCTGGAACCAGAATGCAATGTCGCGAGGGATGTGGCAGAAAGAGTTGAGAAATCGGTCGGTCCACCCGGCGTAGCGAAAAGGATCCGAGAACTGTCTACCATAATTCCACGAGAGGAGGTCGCGATAAAGATCGCGGAGGAGATAGCGCTTGCCCGCTTTTCGTCCGAGGGAGAAAGTGCCGCGGAGCAGGCGATACGCACTGCCGCCGCGATCCTCGATGAGGGCGTCACAGCAGCCCCACTGCAGGGCATCAACACTGTAAGGGTCAAGAATAACCCGGACAAGTCGAAGTATCTTGCCCTGTACTTCGCTGGCCCGATCAGGTCAGCCGGCGGAACCGAAATGGGGCTCTCCGTCGTCGTCGCCGACTACGTGCGCCAGATCGTCGGGCTCGGCAAGTACAAGGCGACAGACATTGACGCGAAACGCTTTGTCGAGGAGCTGAGGCTCTACGAGCGCGAGGTCGCTAGGTTCCAGTACAAGATTCCCGACGAAGAACTTCTGAATGCAGTGATGAAGCTACCCGTAGAGATTACGGGCGTAGAGACTGACCCGGTCGAGGTTGCATCGTACCGAAACGTGCCTCGAATAGAGACAAATCGCGTCAGAGGCGGAGCCCTACGGGTAGTCAACGATGGCCTGATCGGTCGCAGCCAGAAGGTCCTGAAGATCGTCGAAAGGCTTGCTCTCCCCGGTTGGGACTGGTTACGAGATCTTCACCAACCGTCCGCAGAGACCGAAGAGGTCAAAGAACTCATGTTCATGGAGGATGTGGTCGCAGGGAGACCCATATTCTCTCTTCCAGGAGTCCCAGGCGGCTTCAGGCTCCGTTACGGACGGACACGCGCAACCGGCATAGCAGCCCTTGGCATTCATCCGGCCACAATGGTGGTCTTAGATGATTTCGCAGCCACGGGAACCCAGCTGAGGATCGAAAGACCCGGCAAAGCAGGCATCATCACACCGGTCGACACCATAGAGCCCCCGATAGTCATGCTCAACGACGGCTCAGTGGTCAGAGTCGAAACAACTGAACGGGCGAAGGAACTGCAGAAGTCGATTGAATCCGTACTCTTCCTCGGAGACTTGCTCGTCTCATTTGGCGAGTTCCTAGAGAACAACAGGCCTCTTGTTCCTTCAGGGTTCACTGAAGAGTGGTGGGCCCAGTTGCTCAGGAATCGAGTTGAACTTGGCTTTGATAAACTATCGGACGCCGAACAGGCCTGCGGCGTGTCGCAAAGTAGGCTTCGGTCGTTTGTAGACAACCCTCTGCGGTCCATCCCGTCACCCAGCGAGGCTCTGCTGCTCTCTGAGAGGCTACAGGTTCCTCTACATCCGCGTTATACTTGGTTCTGGGAGAGGCTCTCCTCGGCGGACTGGCTGCTCCTCAGGGAGACGTTAGGGGCCCATCTGGGCAGTTTGAAAGGGGCATCCGACAGGGTTGCCATGCCCACTGAGCCCAGCACGAAAGCGCTCCTTGAAACACTTTGCATTCCTCACGCGGTTCGGGACGGCTTCATTTCCTTCGGCGAGGAGGTCATCATCCTAGCAGCCTGTCTTGGCTCAGGCAAACGCCTGTCGCATAAGGTGTCAGGAAACGCTTTGGAGGCTGCCCGAGCCGCTGCGGGTTTTCCGATTCTGCCTCGAGGTGGGACCTTCATTGGAGCAAGGATGGGCAGGCCCGAGAAGGCCAAGAGACGAGAGATGCGTCCGGTTGTGAATTGTCTATTCCCATTGGGGTTGGTCGGAGGACCGAGACGGAATATTGCAGAAGCGGCAAAGTCGACAGCCGTCGTCGAGGTCGAACTCATTAGGCGTCGTTGCCGGAACTGCGGTGAGCTCACTCATCAGAACTTGTGCCCACGGTGTGGTCGCAGAACAGAGATCGAGCCGGCGTGTCCTAGGTGCGGAAGAGCTGTCCCGCAAGGGTCGTGCCCCGCATGCAGAATACGCTGTCTCCCGTACGACAGAAGAACGGTCTCCCTGAGCGAGATCTGGACGGCTGCCTCGAAGAAGCTTGGGCTGACGGAAGAACCCGACGTGGTCAAGGGCGTCAAGGGTCTAACGAGTGGGTCCAGATGTGCGGAATATCTAGAGAAGGGGATCCTCCGAGCAAGGCATGACCTGTCCATGTTCAAGGACGGCACGGTGAGGTTTGATGCAACGAACGCACCCCTTACCCACTTCAGGCCTGACGAGGTTGGCGTGACGGTGGAGAGACTGCGCAAATTAGGCTATGAAACGGATATTCGCGGAGAGTCTCTACAACGCCCTGATCAGCTCCTTCCGATAGGGGTCCAAGATATCGTTGTAAATGATTTGTGCGGAGACTACTTGGTGAGGGTCTCAAAGTTCATCGACGATCTACTAACGAGATTCTATGGACTTCCGTCTTTCTACAACGTCAAATCGCGTGACGATTTGATCGGTCACCTCGTCGTCGGTCTCTCACCTCACACGTCTGTGGGCATAATCGGTAGAATCATCGGCTTCACCCGGGCGAGGGTGTGCTTTGCTCATCCTTTCTGGCACGCATCGAAGCGGAGAGACTGCGACGGTGATGAGGACTCTGTCACTTTGGCTTTGGATGTCCTACTGGATTTCTCAAGATCGTTCTTGCCATCCCGCATCGGCGGAATCATGGATGCTCCCTTGCTCCTGACCGTCCTGATGAACCCATCAGAGGTCGCTCGTCAGGCCTTCAATTTGGAGGTCGTAAGTCGGCTTCCCCTCAGGTTCTTTGAAGAGGCGTCGAGAAATGCTGATCCAAAAGCTCTAACAGACCTCGTCGAGGTGGTTCTAAATCGACAGGGAACCGAACAGATCCTTCAGTCGATGGGTTTTACCCACGAGATCGTAGACATCAATGCTGGGACTCACGAGAGCGCCTATACTCAGCTTCCGACGATGATAGACAAGATGACGGCGCAGCTGAGTCTAGCGGAGAAGATTCGAGCGGTCGTCGCGGCCGATGTGGCCAGGCGGGTGCTGTCGACTCACTTGATGAGAGACCTCATCGGTAACTTGAGGGCTTTCTCGACCCAGCGGGTACGCTGCATGAGATGCAACGCAAAGTTTCGTCGTCCTCCGCTGAGAGGAGTATGTCCGAAGTGTGGAGGAAAGATCACGATGACGGTGTACCGAGGAACAGTTGAGAAGTATCTTGACCTAGCCCGTGATCTCGTCCGACGCTACGACCTCGGAACCTACAACGCGCAGAGGCTGCTCTTGCTTCAGGAGGAACTCAAGTCCTTGTTCCGTGAGGAGACTGAAGAGAAAGAACCGAAGAAGCAGCCAGCCCTCGCCGACTTCATCTAGATGGCGTGGTAGTGAATGGCAACGACTGAGATGCACCCAAAGGCCTTCTTGGCCACCAAACGAAACGTGAAAGCAGGCCTGAGGGCTCGTTCCAAGATTCTATTCGCCTTGGAGGAAGCAAAGAGACGGGCGCCAGACATTTCGAAACGGAGCGGTCTCGGGTACGACTGTGTCACGTACCATCTGAGATCAATGAGGAAGGAGCGGCTAGTTGAGCGATCAAAGCACCGTCCCTATTTCTGGTCGCTTACAAGGTTCGGCCAACAGCGACTGACTACATGAAAGAACTACGGATGGCTTCTTCTAGGTCCAAGAAACAGCTAGTCGTAATAGGAAGCTACCGAGCTCCTAACATCAACGATTCCTGGAGGGCTGACCTTGGCCATCACCCTGAGGGTCTACGAGAAGCCATCACTCATTGCCCCAGTCATGATCGCGGGGCTTCCGGGAATCGGGTCCGTGGCATGGCTCGCCGTGAACCATCTGGTAAGAGAGCTCAAGGCCAAACTGTTCGCTGAACTCTACTCTCCCTCATTTTCGCCCAAAGTCTGGCTAGCAGAGGACGGAACCGTCAACCTAGTGAAAGGGGACTTTCACTTCAGTAAGAACGACGCGGCCGGGGATCTCGTCTTCTTCACGGCGAGCGAGCAGCCCTACTCGCCTGAAGGGCAGTATGAGCTTGCAGATCGCGTCCTCGAATTTGCCGAACAACTATCAGTCAAGAGGCTCTTCACAATGGGAGGGATGGCCACCGACCGATACGCAGAGACGCCTAAGGTCTATGGCGGAACCACTGACTTGGCGTTCCTGAACGAGCTTGAGAAGCACGGCGTTCTCAGGCTTGCAGGCGGCTCGATAACCGGCACCAACGGACTTCTCTTCGGCCTCGCCAAACCTAGGAACATCCAAGCGGTATGTTTGCTTGCTGAGACCCCTGGTTACCTTTCGTTTGACGCAGCGGGAGCCCGTGCCGTCCTCGAAGTTGTCTCCAAAATGGTTGGCGTTCAGGTCGACATGTCAAATCTGGAGAAACAGGTAAAGGAGAACAAGGACGCTGTCGAGAGAGCTAAGGAGACTGGCAAGGCATGGGGGAGAACCGAGCCCCGCAAACCAGCCTCTGACCGAGAACTCTCCTACGTTAGCTGAGATTCCGAATTGCTGGCTGCCCGCTGGGTGGCCGAGCCTCTCAGCAGAGATATCATAAATGGTATCTTCCTCCTATTGAGGGCTGAGAAAGATGCTACCTGAGGAGGAGCTCAGATCCGCTTCCACGGTCTTCAACGCACTTGGCAGCGTTGTGAGGCTTAGAATACTCAAGATGCTCATAGAGACGAAGAAGCCGCTTCACATAAAGGCCGTCGCACGAAACCTCAGCTTGGACTACGCAGCCGTGTACAGGCACGTCCACGTTCTCAGAACAGCAAGACTGCTGGAAGTCTATGAGGTTGGAAGGTCCCGGGTCCTGACGCCCCGGAAACCAGATGTGATCAGCGAACTGATCCAAAGGACCAAGGAGGTCCAAGCCTAGTTAGCTTGCCCACGGTCACCGGAAAGCGCTTGCCTAACGTGACGAACAGGCACGCGGTACCTTGTGCTCGCTCATGATTGTCTGTTCTGCCTTTGCGTGTTCTGCAGAAGAGTGGGAGCCCTGGTAGCCAACGCCTTGTGGATGAGATATCCCCCTGATATGCTGATTGCGCCGGCAATCACGTTGAACGCCGCCAAGAACGGGATGAAGGCGATAGCGGCGTCTACTGACTGGAATACGAGCGGCCACGCAGCCAAGTTTGCGAACACCATTATGAGAACACGGACAGATATCCCAGAGACGATCGCAAGTCCCCTAGAGCCAGTTGAATGGATCTTGTAGAATGGCACCATCCCAGCAATGGTCCCGAACTCGGCTATCGCTTTCATCGACGCACTCAGGACTGCGCCACTCCGAGCCAGTATAGCAACGAAAGCAACAAAGCATGTTGCCAATCCGGAGTAAGGTCCATACAGCAACAGTGACAGTACGATCGGAATGCCGTCGAGGTCGAATTTCAGAACCGGAAACAGCGGAAACGGGATCTTGATGCCAGCGAACTTCAGCGTGTAGTCGAAGACGACAACCAGCGCGCTAAGAATCGCGGTGCCCGTGATCTGCTCGGTTCTCAATTGAACCCTGCTGTAGAGGCAAGCGCAGATATATTAGTTGTTTCAAATATTATCACAAACGTGCGAAAGGGTCATAATATTAGGATCGAAATACCGTTTATTCGAAGCTTCGTCGCCACATTGTTCGCGCTAGGGTGCCTCGACGCGTCGTACTGCTTGGGCACGTTCTGTTCACTAGGCATTTCGGGCACAGCGGAGTCGGCGCCTTGCAGATCTCCCGGCCGAATCGAATGAGAGAAAGGTGCATTCTCAACCTACGCTTGGCGGGGATGAGATTCTCCAGAGCGATCCTAGTCTCTTCGTAGCCTGCTTTCTTTTGGGCTATTCCGAGTCGTTTGGTTACTCTCATCACATGGGTGTCGACCGGAACGGTAGGATGACCTGCGACGAAGGCGAGTAGGATGTCGGCGGTCTTGTAGCCGACACCAGGCAGTTCCATCAGGATCGATCTCGCCTCGCTGGGTTCTCTCTTGAGGATGGAATCTAGGTCGCCGTTGAACCTATCGAGAATGATTGTTGAGACCTCTTTGATCCTAGGGGCCTTGACTCTATAGAGTCCCGCCGGTCTGATGCATTCTACTAGGTCGTGAGTCGAGGCCTGCGAGAGAACTATCGGTGTGATTTCAAACCGCTTCTTCAGACGAGTCATTGCTCTATCCCTGTTCAGGTCGTTCGTGTTCTGTGACAGGATTGTTCCGACAAGCGTCTCAAACGATGTAGCGGACCCTGCCCAGCTTCTCATGGGAAACCCGCGCAGAATTCTTTCTAGCATGTGTTTCTGTGAAGCGAGCGACGGATGTTTGGCTCGCATGGGACAACCCGGCACAAATGCAGTCGCGGCCCTTTCAAGTCTTGCTAGTTGGTCGCTTTCTTGTGGAGTTCGGCCTAAGTCTCCTCAAGTCGAGTGATTCTTTCGTGGAGTTGAAGACTCGATGACGCGTTTCTGCAAGGGCTCTTGTATACTTGGGATTCTCCTATTTGTTTGATCCGGCTACTTCTTTCACTACGCCCTCAAATACGTCAAGCCCGGCGTCCAATAGCTCTCGAGTAATCACTAGCGGGGGTACGAACCGCATCGTCGATTTCCCTGAGGTTATGATGGCGAGGCCTCTCTTGAAGCACTTCATCATGATCTCTTGGGCGAGTTCACTGCCTGGTTGCTTCGTGTCTGGATCCTTGACGATCTCAGCGCCGACCATGAGACCTTTGCCGCGAACGTCTCCCAGTATCGGGTATTTCCTCTGAATTTCTTTGAGGCGAGTCAGGAGGTGGGCTCCCTGCTTGGTTGCGTTCTCGAGGAGCCTTTCCTCCCTAATCACTTGGATTACGGCGAGACCTGCTGCGCAGGCGACCGGATTTCCACCGAATGTCGTGGCGTGTGATCCGCCCTCCCAGTCCATGAGTTCATCCTTGCTGATGAGCGCTCCT
>Ga0209725_1001137_pt1 | contig 15480 bp, 15 predicted proteins | sample I18A1metaG_FD_184145 | JGI IMG/M metagenome (GOLD analysis project Ga0209725, IMG submission 184145) | Lake sediment bacterial and archeal communities from Gulf of Boni, Indonesia to study Microbial Dark Matter (Phase II) - ​I18A1 metaG... | ecosystem: Environmental > Aquatic > Freshwater > Lake... | reverse complement strand
TAGAAGTAGCCTCCGCCGATGCCGACGACAAACCCGGCTACTGCGGCAAACATGGACTTCAGCCAGCCACGTCTGGTGGTCTTCTCCGGGGTGGCCATTTCTCACACACATTCAGCCATTGCGAGACCATTCTTGTTAAATGACTTTCGATCTATGTCGCAAGATGCAGCAGCTGGGCGTTTCCCCAAAGGTTTCGGATAGCGAAGCTCACCAAGACGCCTATCCTCGGAGGAATCACTGATCACATGCTATTCGAGTGCGACGACGTGATCTAAGTAGGCTACCTACCGAATGATCAAGTGGTTAAATGGATCGTCTACCACGGACTCGACGCCTATCCCAATCGGAAGGTGAGGGGAAGGGCATTAGTTGAATTCGAGGGATCGCACTTCAAGTCCGCAAAGCTTGTGCCGTTTGCCGCTCGGCAGCTGGATAGACACTGACGGCAAGTTGATACTAGTTGAGAAATGCGTACGAACAGTGCCCTACGGCTTTCTGGGCGTCTTGTTCGCGGTTTACATGAGCCAACTCGGCCTCGACGCTTTCGTGATCGGGATCGTCCTTACTGTAACAGTCTTCACCAGCGCTTTCTATACTTTCGCGATAAGCTTCATCGCTGACCGTTTGGGCCGCAGGCGGACTCTCATTTTCTTTGCTTTCATGGATTTTGTTGCGGGAAGTTTACTATTTTTTTCCTCAGAATGGTGGGCGCCTCTTCTGGCCGGGATTGTCGGCAACATGACTGTAGGTGCCGGGGAGGTTGGGCCCTTCCTCTCGATCGAACAGGCGATTCTCCCGAAGACCTGCGATACCAAACGTAGAACTCTAGCGTTCAGCGTCTACAATCTCGCCGGGTACGCGTCATCTTCAGTAGGGTCTCTCTTGGCGGGGCTACCGCAGTACGTAGGGTCTGGGCCGGCAGCTTTTCGACCTCTGTTCTTTGGATACCTCATTTCAGGCCTCGTAGGCAGTCTCTTGTACTCGCGGTTGTCGTCTGCGGTCGAGGTTGAGGCTGCAAGGAGTGTGCAAAGCCGATCTGTGTTGTCGAGGAGATCGAAGCCAATCGTTCGGAAATTGTCGGCGTTGTTTGCTGTGGACGCGTTCGGGGGAGGGCTTATCGGACAAAGCATTATCTCGTACTATTTCTACGAGCGTTTCGCTTTGCAGCTTTCCTCCCTAGGCGTAGTATTCTCCGCGACGCAAATCGTGACAGCGTTTTCGTTTCTTGTTGCGGAGCGCGTAGCGAGAAAGATAGGTCTACTAAACACGATGGTGTTCAGCCATATTCCCTCAAACATATTCTTGGCCGCAATCCCTTTCGCCCCTTCGGCGGCGGGAGCTGTTACGCTCCTACTGTGTAGGCATTCGCTCTCACAGATGGATGTGCCAACGCGTCAATCATATCTGATGGCTGTGGTCGACGAATCGGATAGGACCGCGGCGGCAGGTTTCACAAATGTCTCGCGAAGTGTCTCGCAGTCTTTGAGCCCCTCGTTGGCTGGCTACACGATAGCAAACCTGTGGATTGGCTTCCCGTTGGCGGCAGCAGGCGCGCTGAAGATACTGTATGATCTGATCTTGTACGGCAGCTTCCGGAAAGTCAGACCACCTGAAGAATAGCTCTGGTGATCTCTCTCTGACGGACCTATCTTCTGGCTTGAGACTGGAAGCGCCCTAGGAAATCGTGGCCGAGCCAGGGGTTCTCGACTGCGATCTGTCTCATTACCGTACGACTAGGACGGGGCACGGGGCGTTGTGAACTACTGTGTCGCATACACTTCCGATCATGAGATTCCTGAGGAGGCTATGGCCCTTGGCACCGATTATGATCAGCTCGAACTTTCCTTCTTCGGCAACTTTGAGGATCTGCTGGGCCGGGTTTCCAAAGCTGCTTTCCAGCCTTGTCTCAGAGTCTGCTCCTCTGTCTTTCGCGATCTGCTTCGCCTTTTCAAGGACGCTTGAGCCAGCTTGCTCGAATGGTTTTGGGTCGATGGGAATTCCGGGTTCGAGTACTGTTGGGATTGTAAGGACGTGAAGTAGTGTTAGCTTTGACCCTGTTGTCCTTGCATGATCGCAGGCGTAAGCCACGTTTCTCTCCATGAATTTTGAGCCGTCAACTGGCACCAGAATGTTCTTGGCCAAAGTCAGCATCCAGCCGATAGCTAGGAATAGAAACATACTAACTAAAGTCGATTACTGTCGGTCTTCAAGAATTGCTGGACGCTTCAAAATGGCCTTCTGATTCTGGAGGGCGCTCATTGTCATGGTATTGCCGCAGACTGTGCAGCGAAAGACTGTTTCATCCGAGTCCTCGAACTTCAAGAGCGCGATAGGGCTGGGGTGGACACAATCCTCAGGCTTGACCCATGGTAGCGCCGGTTGATCGCTAGGCCTAGGTCTTCGCATATTTGGTTCATCCGCGGTTTTGTCAGTTTTCGCATCGCTCATAGTTTCCGCAATTCAGACAATGGCCCTTGTTCAGCTCCTTTCCGCAATTCATACAGGCTTCGTCCGAACTCATGCGGGTCAAGTGGGCGTGCGCGGTTATAATGGCGAAAGGCGACGGATAGTGATCGAGTCTGAGTCCCAAGCGAAACATATCATGAGATGACCGTTACAGCTGGAAAGGTTGCAGTCGTAGGCCCTCTTCCTCGCATAGGTTCTATTCTAGGGACCTGCCTAGGTTCACGTTAGCTTTTTCTCGGGTAATGCGCTTTTGAGTGAAGGTCCAGAAGCTCCGCAGAAGTGTGAACCTAGCTTGGGAAAAGTAACAGGGCATAGTCCTATTTTCTGAACCTCTCGGTCAGCAGCCATTCGACGGCCAGCACAGGCAACGCTGCGTACATACTGATCGATAGGAAAGCGGGTTCGACGAACGCTGCCAGTGAAGCTAGGTCCGAAGCTCCTGTGATATTGAACACTACCCAGTATGTCAGGGCAGCGACATGAACTATTCCCACTAGGGGAAGCAGCAGGATACGGAAGATGGCTCGTATGACTTGACTCCCAGATACGGCCTGAGCCACTGCCGGCGACCAAGCGTAGTAAAACGCGTTCCACCCAGCAACCAGTAACCTGCCCGTCCGGGACGAGCCTACAAGTTCGTCGCGGACGTATCGCATATACTTGACTTCGTACGCAAGCTCACTTCCGTACGCAGCAGTTGCTATCATGCATCGTCGGGAAGCAACGGCTGTCTCTTCTGTAGTGACGCTAGTTGTCGTTGTGGTAGGTATTTCCTCGGGCGACAAGCCCATGGTGATCTTGAAGGCATCGCTTCCGGCAGGTTGCACACGGAATCCTATCTTGGCATCTTGGTCCCAGAAGATATCATTGTCCAACAGGATGTTGGCCGACAAGAGACCATATGTGAAGGAGTATCTCTTTCCCTTCTCATTGTAGGGTGCATCCAGCGTTTGACAAGTGTCGCGGATTTCGCCTGTATATCCGCTGCATTCCCGGGGAGTGTTTGGATTTGCGTCGCTGATGGCTGCCAGCTGGAGGCCGCTGTAACTCCGGTCGCGGGTGGCATCTATTTTGAATACAACGACTCCCTCGCTAGGTAACTTGGCATCAGTTCCAACTATTCGTCGAGCCTCTACGAAATAGTACTCGTTCTGGCTTGCTTCGAGAGGTATCAGGAGAGCTTTGGGCTCATTGGTCGAGTCAAGTGTGTAGATCATGTATTCTCCTTTTGAGGAGTCAGGCACAACTGGTTCAACCCATCCCAGTATGTACTTGCTCCATGCGTCGATGTCGGCGGGCGGATCCAGAATCGCTCCGGCATCCATCATTGACCACAAACCTACCCCGGAACCTTCCGAGTAACCGTCCGAGCCGTAGATGTACAGGTCACTCAGGCCTAGGCTGTGGCTGAATTCGTGCGCGAAGATCGCCCAGGGCTCGTCTTCGCTGAAAGTAGATACGCCCCAAAACGCGTGGACAACCTCTCCGGACTCATCTATCAGCTTCCAAGAAGCCTCTTCGGGATTTTCGTCGGCGTATGGCCCGTCACAGGCGCAGAAACTCCATATCTCATTCGGATTACCGGCGGCAGTAGCTTCGTCGTCGCCGGAGTGAATGATCACAATGTGCTTGAAATTCGTGAGATCTATGCTCGTTCCAGACAGTACCTGATCGAGTATGTCGGTGACATAGGCATCTAGGCGCCGAGGGTCGTCTCCTCTGCTCGCGCCTTGTGCTGGAGCCCCGTATGAGGACATGATGTTGGGGAGCGTCAGGATTTCTTCGTTGATGGTGTAGTCAACGTACATCTTGCCATATGAGGATGTTCTAAACCATCCGTCAACAGTTTCCAAGAGAGCGCGGATCTCGGAAGTGGAGCTCCTGAACCTGACATCAGGAAACTGCACCAACAGGATCAGCGTCTTCTGACCGCCAAGAACGGGCCTCGGCTTCCAGGGAGTTATCTGCGACGGCACTGAGCTCACCCCCATGATTCTGTCCGGAGCCGCGCGTTGAGAGGAGGTCGCTTTTGATCCCAGTGTCCCGACGGGCATAAATGAGGCCAGAATCGCTAGAGATAGGAGAAACGCTAGAACCAGATATGTGAAACGGAAGGAAGTTTTCAAGCAGTCCGCCTTGGGCCGCTACACCGGTATCATCAGGGAAACGTAGAGAATGGCGCCCAAGAATACCAAGTACCCCATCACGTAGATTCCGGTGGCGACATCACTCTTGTCCACATCGTCCAAGTCCATGCCAAAAGGCTCCACTTTACCTAAGATCCTGTAGAAGACGGCTGCGAAGATCAGTGAGACAACGTACCCAGCGAGTAGAGCGACAAGCCTGTACGCAAAGACCACCGCAGGACTGACGGCCGCACCCATTCCTGACGAGACGCCGATGGGGAGAGGCGCAATGACTGATCCCATGAAAGTAAGCGAGAGGAAGACGAACATGCCAGTGGCGAACAGAGCTGTCGGCACCGGTTGACCTCTGATGTTCTGCATCTCCTTGATGCCAGGCGTTATCCTGTCCAGAACCTTGACACCGGCCAACCCTATACCGAAACATATGAGGAATGTCACGAAACTACGCACGAGGACCCAAGCAAGATTCGTCAAGAACACCAAAGGGTCCAGCCAAGGTGCTGCTACGTCGAGCGGTGACACCTGATCAAGCAACTCAGCAACCATAGTTAGAAGACCTGCCAATGCGGACTCGTATTCTCTCTATTTAGCTGCTGCGGTATAAAGCGGCTCGGAATATTCATGCCCGGAAAGACAATGCCGCGTGCAGCGGATGGCGGTCTCTCCGCAAGTGCTATATCGGCCTCGTTACAGGCGCAGCCACTCATGCAATCCTACATCATGACAGAACTCGAACGCCGAAGGATAAGGCGACACCTGACTGCACACGGCGAAGCAGGCACCAAGATCAAGCAGCTGATTGCCCGATACCGACGTGACAGATTGCGGATCAAAGCTGACCTAGCGCTCTTGGAGAGACTAGTGGAAAGGCACCAAGCTCCGAGGACAAAGTCCCGGCTGCGCTTGCGGATAGTTGGAACTACAGCTCGCAGAAAACTGCGAAGCAACACTTCTGGATGATAGCTCGAGCCTCTTAAAAGTCATAAGAACAAGATCAGAACTCTAGGGAGTCACGTGAGCGGAAAATGGTCTCTCTTGCGTCAAGCATAACCGCAACGGTCATGGCCGGCGTGCTCTGGTTTGCATTCATTGTGTTGTATCTTGCCTTCTATGCGGGAAACATGGACTTCTGGCAAAAGGCAGCGGTCTTCCTCGCCTCTATGGCGATTGTGGGAGGCCTAATTTCGGTCTTCTGGATAAGATGGGGACTCAAAAGCGCCGAATAGGTCAATCCGCAGCTACAGATGGACTCGGAATTCGGGATTCTCGCTCGAAGTTATCTCAATGGCGCTCAAACCCGTCGGAGTTTGTGTGAGCGTGAGTCGTTGGATGAGGTGTTCTGTTGGAGAGGCCTATGATGTCCTTGTCGAGCGAAAAGGATAAGGCGCCTGGCCTTCCTAGTGAAAGTTCAGAGGCATTGGGAGATACTATGTCGCAGGTTGGCAAGAACATTAGAATGGACAGAATAATGAACAGACAGACGAAAAGAACCGTCATCATCCCGATGGATCACGGAGTCACCGCAGGGCCCATGCAGGGACTCCATAAGATGAGTGAGACCGTAGATGCTGTCGCAAGGGGCGGAGCGAACGCGGTTGTATTACACAAAGGCATCATACAGGCGGGTTACAGAGGCTACGGAAGAGACATCGGTCTAATCATGCATATGTCCGCAAGTACCAATCTGGGACCTGATCCAGGCAACAAGGTCTCCGTGGCCGATGTGGACGAGGCGATAAAGCTAGGAGCGGACGCTGTTTCTGTCCACATTAATGTCGGATCCAAGAGTGAACCTGATCAGCTAGCGTTCCTTGGCCGCTCAGCGAAGATTTGCAGAGAATGGTCCATCCCCCTCCTCGCGATGATGTATCCTAGGGGGGAGAAGATCAAGAACGAATTCGATGTGGAGGTCGTTTCTCACGCCGCACGAGTGGGAGCCGAGCTCGGGGCCGACGTTGTCAAGACCAACTACACGGGTAGCGTCGAGTCATTCGGAGACGTTATTCGAGGGTGCCCGGTTCCTGTGGTTATGGCTGGCGGACCAAAAACCAAGACACAGGAAGAGTTCTTCCGGATGGTCTACGATTCAATCAGAGCCGGCGGGTACGGTGTCTCGGCTGGAAGAAACGTCTTTCAGGCCGACGATCCAACAAAAATGGTTCAGGTTCTCTGCGGCATAGTTCACGAGCAACTGAGCGTGAAAGACGCCGTCGACAAGTACATGAAACGAACCTGACCTAATATTCCAAGATGCCTTCTTCGACCTTGGTTCCGAAATGCATTCCGCCTTTTGTTTGATACATCAGGATGTCGTGTCCTAGACTGTCTAGGACAGAGACAGACCGTCCATCCTTCGTGGTGAGATGAATGCTCTTCTCGCCCTGTAAGAGGACCGAGTATTTCTTTCCGCTGAATTCCGTGGTGATCTTGACCGTCGGTCTATACTCTATCTTGTTTCTATTCACGACTGCTCTTCTAGCATTGCCATTGCTGTCTATCGTGAGCACGTTGTCGCCGCATCTGAGCTCGCTTAGATATCGTGTCTTGATGCCGGCTGCGCTGGACTTGTCGACGATGATGTAGTTCGATACCGGCCCGAGATTGCAGCGCCATTCTCTTCTGCCTGTGTACTCCGTCCCGATCACCTCTGCGTGGACTAAGAAGTAAGTGCTGGACGTTGAACCCACGAGCATTCCTTCACCAGTGCTCATGATATCTCCTGTATCGATACAGGATCTCCAGCATGCGCCTACCCTATCGACGGACTTGACAGGTGCCGAGACAAGATCAAAGTTTATCGGGGCAAAATAGTCTTTGAAGGTTCTTCCCAGTGAAACATCATCGACGACAACGCTGACGCCAACATCCAACGTCCGAGAGGCGGCCAGCATTTCTTCGAATGACTTCACGCGTGCGTGCAACTTCGTTCCGAATCTTTGAGTCTCTGCAATAACCTTCTCCAAAGCGATGCCCAAAGGGAAAGAGTCGCCCTTGCCAGACAGTATGATGTCTTTTGCGCCTAACTCGGCGGCTTTCACGGCGAGATGAACGTCGTCTGGAGTCTGTATAGTTATCCAAGGAATGATATTCTGATCATTCTTCAATCTCTCCATGACATCATGCTTGACTACTCTTCTGCCATCCCTACTCCTGTCTTTCACAATCACATTGTCGATCTCTGGCGGAGTTTCTTGGAGATCTGTTTCTGACTGGAGCCAAACCTCTTTCACTATCATTGTGAGGTCACTTTACGTTCCTTCTTGTGAGCCTGGATGACGTATGTCTTCGAACCCTTCCGGAGTCTGTGGCCATCGCTCGTGTCCTTAAGATTTGTCTCTTACGCGATTTCTCTCATGGCATCGACCACGGCGTAGCCTTCATGAACGATTCGCGATATCGCCCTGACCATTCTCGTTGGATCTGGAGCTTGGAAGACATTTCTACCTATTGAGGCACCCGCTCCTCCGGCCTCAATAGCGTCCGAGACGAGTTGAAGCACATCTTTGCTGGTTTCCATTTTCGGTCCCCCTGCAACGACCACCGGCGCAAGGCATCCTCGCACGACTTCCTTGAAGCTGTCGACATCACCAGTATAGTTTGTCTTGACAATATCCGCTCCCAGTTCAGCGCCGACCCGGGCAGCAAGTTTTACCGCTTCCAAATCATGTTCTGACTTGACTTTCTTCCCTCTAGGATACATCATAGCGACTAGTGGCATGCCCCACCTCATACAGTCCCTAGAAACGGACCCCAAAACCGTGAACATTTCTGACTCGTTGTCGGCGCCGACATTTATGTGGACGCTTACCGCATCCGCGCCCATCACCAGTGCTTCCTCAACTGTCATCACTTGGACTTTGTTGTTAGGGTCAGGGCTCAGAATGGAGCTTCCGGAGAGATGCAGGATCAGCCCAATGTCTCTGCCGTACCTTCTGTGGCCATACATTGGGAGACCTCTGTGACCAAGGACAGCGTTCGCGCCTCCCTCCGCGACCTTATCCACCATCTCATTCAGGCTGGTGAGGCCCTTGATTGGACCGACGGAGACTCCGTGATCCATAGGCACGATGACGGTCTTCTTGGTCTTTCGATTCATTATCCTCTCGAGTCTGATCGATTTACCGATTAAGCTCATCTCTCTGCTGTATGCCTCCGATGCCTCGTTTCGCCTCGCAGCTTCGGCACAGTCTATGTTCTTCGGGTGTATAGAGATTGCCGCTGTCTCCGCACCGCTAGTAGCGCGCAAGAAGGACTGGCTGTCAGCTGAGGATGGACAAACAACTGAGACGCATCAAAGACTGAGAACCGTCGAAATCGACGTACACTCGTCTTCTGCTCCAGCGCATCACCCGATGTCACGAGGATCTGCCAACCACGCGGTCCGGAGCGGAATAGCACTCGACGCCAATAACTGCCGTCGGGGATTCTCATCGGGGTCGCACCGTACCCGTGACTCGTCGACCCGAAATGTACAGCCCGGCCGGATCAGGATGGCTTGCTTGACCTTCTCAACGAGCTTGGTGACCTCGGTCTTCTTTCGTGCGGTTGTGGATGTTTGCCAGCAAGATGGTGCGAGGCGGGCGGAATTCGAACCCGCGTACACTGACTTCCCTGAGCCAAGTAAGCCTTGAGTGTCTCTTTCGGGCGACGTGGACAGAACCGTGGGACTGCCAGTTCTCAGTTGAAGTCATCTCGAATACCTCGATCAACTTGCCTGGGCGGTGCAACCTCAGGCTCGTAAGGTATCTTGCATTTCTCAAGAACAGCTAGGAGAGGATCGACCGTCTTGTTCATGTCGACACGTGCTCTGCTACGGGTCTTGAATCGAAAGACTAGTGATGATAAGAAGCCTCAGAAACAAATCAGATGTTTCGGGTAGTAGGTCTTGAGGGTAAGTTGTTACTGCGCGGATTCGTGCTGCGGACAATAGTACTTCTTTGAAATGACTCCCCTGGAAATAGCACACGTTCCGCAGAGGTTCTTTCCACACACAGCGCAGTTCTTACCGTGGGAAGCACATATCATGACTCCACAATTCTCGCAGATGGAGCCGGATTGAGCATTGCACTGTACGCACGAGAGCGTTTGATCGGTAATGGTTCTGCACGTGGTAGCAACCATCGTTCTAGTGTATGCGTGGTTCTTGAACCGATAGGTGCCGGTGAGAAGTGGAATCTTAACAGCTTGTATGTTCAGTATCTCGATGTCTTTGATCCTAGGTTTCACGATTCTCGTGCCCGAACTCCTTGACGTACGAAAACGGAGGCGAATCGTTATAGTATTCACCAGCCACATCCTAGTGATATCTCTAGCGCGTGTGGAGTCAATTCTTGGAGCTGATACGGATGCCAATATCTCCGCTGGCAGGTTCGCGCTCGTTATTGTCTCGGTCGGCATTCCTATGCATTCAGCATAGGGGCCGGGGATGATTGGTCTCTCCGGTGTTGGGGTCACGGAAATCTTGCGATCGACAACGCCACCTGTGATAGCATCAACTACTACAGTCCCTTTGGCTTCGAGAACTATGGAATTCTCTTTCACCCTTTGCTGAGAAAAGCATTGAAAGTCCACTAAGTAGTGAGGTTTGTATTCGAATCGAATGCTCTCAGAGAATAGGTTGAAGTTTCTCAGGTGGCGAGGCTTCAGCTCATTCACCGCATTCGAACTGAATGGCAGCGCCTCATGGATAACGTCGCCCTGAGGGACTTCAGTACTCGTCGTCTTCTCTTTGACCATCCCCCTATCCCATAGCTCAATTCCCAGTGCACGTGCGTGAGACTGCGCATCTGTCGTGAATCCCCCTGTTGATACTAGAATCCCCTTTGTGATGCCGAGTGCGAGCAATTTGTCGTGGAAGTTTCTGACCTCTTTGATGTCTATCCGAGCATCAACATGCTTGCATTCAATTGCCACGCGGATTCTGCCGAAGGGCTCATCCTTGGAAGCCAGAACGTCTATCTCGTGAAAAACGTCGAAACGGTCTCTCATCTTCACTCTCGGTTCAACATCAAACCCAATGCGTCTGAAGTAGTCTGCCACCGAATCCTCAAGAGAACTGCCTATTTCTCTTGTCGAAGGCTCGATCACGTCTCGCAACTCACGGGCAGTCCTGAGGTGTGCTCCACACCTACTGCAGAATAGCGCGAGCAAGTCTACTTCTGCCCCACATTTTGGGCAAGAAGGTGTTGTGCCTAGTACTCGTACCCTGTAGGAGGGCAGGGGCATTCTACCTATCAATCGTACCCTGCGAATCTTGCTCTTTGAGTTTTTCCATCCCTCCGCGCTCAGGGGCTCCCTCCCATAACGGGATAGACACCAAGACGAACGGATAGACGGACATCGGAAGCATTTTGGGAGTGGGGTCTGTTGCGGGGCGTTGCAATCAGAATCAGAGCAACTTTGTATCCTCGCCTTCGAGGAATGCGAACTGTCTATGCAGGTGCAGGTAGACAAGCAATATGGCGGCAGATGGTATTGTACTCTCATTGGTGTTAGGGTTTGAGCGGGGACAGAGAGGATTCCGTTAGAGGTGGCGTAGCTGCTTCGAAGCCAGAGGAAATGTCGGGGGTTCTTCAAAAAGTGCGGGGGGTGGGATTCGAACCCACGAAGGCCTACGCCACAGGGTCTCCTAGGCCGCTTCCAATACCCAGGGACCACCTAAGCCTGGCACCGCGCGACTTGGAAGTCGTGTGGCCCTGCCCCTTAGACCTGGTTCCCGCCTGGCTCTTTTCCGTCGCCAGGGACTCGGGTACCCCCGCGCGTCAGCTCTTGACCTTACTCGCTCGGCATAATATTACCTATTCGAACGAGACGTAGAATTCGGAAAATGCACGTTTGTTCCAAGGCGAATGTCACGTTGTACTATTCCTTTAGGATCTGGACAAGCTGTTGTGGCTCTATGTTGCCGCCAGTCAGAAGAAGTGCCACCTTTTTTCCGTTCAGTTCGTCCTTGATCTTGAAGGCCGCCGCCGTCGAAGCCGCGCCTGACAGCTCAGCCACCTGCCCCGTTGCGTCTAGTACCTGCCTCACCGCTTGTCTCATCTCGTCGTCGCTCACGAGAACGATGTCATCTAGGCTGCCTCGAAGGATCTTCAGAGGCAGCTCGTACGCCCGCGTAGTCGCGAGGCCCTCAGCAGCGGTCGTGATGCCGTTTGTGGAGACTACCGTGCCGCTCTTCCATGAGCGGTAGAAGGCTGGCGCGCCCTCCGCCTGTACACCTATGACCCTCGTACGCGGATCGATCGTCTTGTAAACTATAACAGCGGCGCAAGCGCCCGAGCCTCCACCGATCGGCACGATAACGACGTCCACGTCCGGCAGTTCTTCAATGATCTCAAGATGCATCGTTCCAACGCCCTCGTAAAGCAGCGGCTCATTTATGCCGTGGACATAGAGGTAGCCATTTTCAGAAGCCAGCTTCTCCGCGTACTCTCTCGCCCCCTCATAGTAGCTACCATATGTGATGACTTCGCCGCCTAGATCCCTAACGGCTTCAGCCTTCAGCTCCGGCACTCCTCGAGGCATGACAATTCTGACTTCGGCTCCGAATAGTGAGCCCGCGTACGCTATTGACTGAGCGTGGTTTCCTGTCGAGGCCGCGATGACTCCCCGCCTGACCGCGTCCTCCTTCATCCTGTGTATGTAGTTGATGCCTCCGCGGACCTTGAAAGCCCGCGTCGGCTGAAGGTTCTCCAGCTTCAAGTAGACCTGGCAACCAAGAAGCTTCGACAGCCTCGTCGAGTAGATGAGCGGAGTAGGCTTCAGATAGCGACTAACCAGGCGTCTCGCGGCGTAAACATCCGCTAGTTGGGGGATTCTTTGTTGCTCCAATCAGTGAGCCGCTTCCTCAGTGTTGATAATGCTCTTCCGGTACTATTTCTGGTAGACTGGCACTCAGGTTTCAAGGAGGTCAGGTGGGTGGCACGCCTTGGATAGAGTAGTTCACAGGTTTTCGGCGACGGCTCCATCAGAAGCAAGAGTGCGCGGAGTTGGGTTATGGGGCCTTGACGATTCTCATACATCAATGAGCTGAGGTCGGGTGTGCGCGGCTAGACGGCATCCGTCAAGAAGAAGGGAAGAAAGGAAAGAGACTCAAGAATTGAAGACTTGTTTCAGCTTTGAGTGCAACCATTAGCCTCGCCGGGGTTATGGAATCGATCATCGTACGAGCTACGACTTATGCGTCTTCCAGCCCAAGATGTTGCCTTTGGGTCCGACCATAACGTGGAAGCTCAGAAGTCCGCCCCTGCCCTTAAGACTCCCCTCGACCAGGGTTGCAGATTTCTCGCAGGGCCAAACGCTTTCGACTTTGATTGACTCGGTTTTGAATCTGCGCTTGAGATATCTAACGGTCCTCTTCTCGGCTTGGTCCATCTTCTTCTCCATTGGATCCATCAAGAAACACCTCCATCAGCTCTGACCTACTTGTTCTACATCAGGATATAACGCAACCGTAATTCCGGCAACATGACGTTTCCTTCAAGCTCTCCCCTTCTTATGTCCTCTACCTCCTCGGCTGGATATCGTCATACCCTAGTCAGCCAAGCCTAGGTAGATCATTCCGATTCGCGTGGAACTGTCGGCACAGGTTCTGCTGGCATTAGTCCTAGGGTTCAATTCTCTTGATGTTCGGTATCTTGTCGAAGTGTTTGTCCATTGAAACTATCTCTGTTATCCCCATAGACATCATAGCGGCGTACGCGGTTGCGTCACCAAAGTCCAGCCTGAACCGCTTCATCTGCTCCGTTGCGATGACCTTATCCGTCATCGTGAGGTCGTATACGCTCAGTCCCTTGTACTTGAGCAGGGTGAGGTTGAATGTCCCTATCTTTGTTGGATCGCATCCTGCATTGTCCATCAGGATCGAGACCGTGTCAACAATGAAGTTTGTCGTAATCGCCTCGATCTCTCCGTCTCTGACCTTCCTCAAATATGCCCCACAGTTGTGAAGACGTTTCTGTTTCAGCTCTATTTCGAGGAAGATGTTAGCGTCTATGAGATGCATGATCCAGCGCCCTTCGAGCACGTATCGTGGTCGCCTCGTGCTGGAGTTGCACGGAACCGGTCTTAACGTGGGCTAGAAGTCCCTCGATGGCGTCTATAGGATCGCCAATGCCCGCGACCAGTCTATCGGCCTCTCTTTCTTTTCTGACCCAGCTAGAGAGGGCTTTCTCCGCGGCTAAGCTGAGGGCGCCCTTTACGTAACCGAAACGGCGCATCGCTGTCTCTCTGAACTTCCTCTCCGTCTCTTCTGAGAGCTGAACCTTTATCGGGGGCATAGGGACTTAGGGACTTAAGGACTTTTTATCTTTTGCTCCGCACCGAAATCAGCGCTTAGCAACAGGGAGGGTGATGCCGATCACCCCGCACGTTTGCGCCCACATTCGGGCAGCCGTAGTTCGAGAAAAATAGGGACGGAGAGCCGCGCTTCGCTGTTTACAATTCGAAGCTTTGACAGCTCTCGCAGATCCGGATTACTTCACCAGCAATCATGGGAGGGCCGGAAAACCAGATGGGCGTCACCGTTCAGAAATACCGTCTAGCCTGGAAGCGCGGGGAATAAGAGCTGATCACTGGATTCGACCGGAACTACGAAGCAGGCATGTCTGAATCCGAGTCTTCGCCATGCTCAGCTTAGGAGACCTCGATGAGACGCTCTTCCGGTGCTAGGAACTCCACCTGAAGGCCTGCATGGTTGTTCCAGTGACTGTTGGTGGCTATTTCCATTCCCAGAACTTTCCGCTGGTATTGCCGTTTTCGTCGGTCTCGTACTCGAACACGGCTGCGACGCCATTGAGCCGGGCTAGTTGTTTCTTGGATGTGGTTTGGTAGTATATGGCTCCGCGGTAGCTAGCCGCGCCGGGTCGGGTGAACCTTCCAACTCCGGATCCTTTCCACATGGCGGTCTCGCCGTCTTTGGTCATCTCCACTCCCTGTCCTTCTCCGTATAATGTGCCGTCAGCCCTCATCTCTGACGTATATGTTCCAATCTCCGTCGTTTCCACCCCGAGAATCTTGTTGCTTTGCTGAAACGACACTTCGACTTTGCCGTCCGGCAGAACCCTTTGGCCAGTTATCTTGCCGCGGCCTTCTCCCAGCATTTCACCTAGCATCGCGTTCGTCCTTCTTTTCGTTTCTACTGCCTACTTTCTCTTGGCGTACTCGCCCGCGCCGAGGAACTCAAGGTAAACGACGGCCTCGTTTCCTACGACCCACGCGTCATGACCTGGAGGAATCTCGAACGAATCGCCCGGACCAATCTTGAACTTTGTCCCGTCGTCTAAGGTGCCCTCCATCGATCCCGAGATCGTGTATCCTACGTGATGAACCTGACAACTGCTCGTCTTCGCAATAGGTTTCACGGAGGTTGACCATTTCCATCCCGGCTGGAAAGTAGCGCGACCGAGCTTCAACTCTCCAATAGTCACGACTTCGAATTTCCCCTTATCGAATGTCCTCGTCTCGTCTGGAGAACCGAGGTTCTTTTTCGCTAATTTTGGCAATTCTCCTGCCTCTACAGCAGGTTGCAATGCCGTCATCTAATCTGCCTTGTTACTCTAATCTGCAAAACTCTATGTGGATTTGTTTAGCAAATGCAACAGAGAAACGATCGAGATCTTGGAAGGGGATGGGGTGGCAAGGGCTGTCGAGAGAAGGAGCGAAATGGAAGTCACATTCAATTTGCCCGATGAACTCTAGACTTTACGCAGCAGCTATGGCCTGCCTCACTCGCGACTCGGACTGGGTTACTTTTGGCACCTTCCCTGATCGTAAGAGCCGAAGCCTACTCGTCCGCTCATGAGTTCGAACAAAACCTGTCCGAACTTCGGAATGGGGCTGCCAAAGGGCGATTGGCTCAATTATGGCA
>Ga0209725_1001136_pt1 | contig 15480 bp, 18 predicted proteins | sample I18A1metaG_FD_184145 | JGI IMG/M metagenome (GOLD analysis project Ga0209725, IMG submission 184145) | Lake sediment bacterial and archeal communities from Gulf of Boni, Indonesia to study Microbial Dark Matter (Phase II) - ​I18A1 metaG... | ecosystem: Environmental > Aquatic > Freshwater > Lake... | reverse complement strand
AGCGTCTTTGTGGAATGTCACTTGACCTGACGAGACGTAGGCGCCGCCGAAGAAGATGATCAAGTCGAACATGTTACGGGCGTACTCGGTTCCGTCCACGGCGGCGAACCTCACCCGCTCGGAACCAAACAACCTCAAGGCGGTCTCATGAGCCCGCTCCGGGATGAAGTCGTGGACAATTAGGTTGGACAGGAGCGCATCGTAGACGTCGCTTGCTGAGGAGAAACGCCTATTGTAGTCGGATATCCGATCGAGCGCTCCGGCTTTCAGAAAATGCCCTGCGCGTTTGATCTGGCTGCTCAGGTGCGAATTTTCCATCTCTGAAAGCCTGGGTGACATGTCTCCTAGCACACTCGAGTCTTATCTGGAATGAGAGATCACAGGGTTGCTGGGAGAGACTTGTCATCAGCCTGTATTTAATGCGGGCTCACGAGTGAAACTTTTCAGCCGACGATTCGACCCATGGCCAGATGAGACCAGACAAGACCAGACTGGAGACCTCTTGGACGCTTAGACGGACACTAGGCTTGAGACGATAACCAGTCTCAAGTTTGACGACACGTCTCTAGGTGGTAAACACTTTTCGCTAGCTGTCTCCGCTCTGACGCGGCCGCTCACTGGTTTTCCACGACACGGAACGATTGTGACAGGAGGCCGTATGCGCCAGCGCATACAATTCTCTGAAAAGGCAAGGTACACCCGAATCGTGGCGAGGATTCCCGCAGACCTTGAGGGAGCCTGCAGCCGCCTTTCCAGGAGCCAAGGCTGGGAGCTGGGCGACCTGTACCGTTGCCTGATTCTGCTTGGAGCTTGCGGGTCATATCTGGCATTGCACTCGCCCAAGCCCTCGCCGCCAGATAGCCGCTTTTCAGGCGTGCTGGAGCGGTACTTGGGAGGACGAGCGTACGCTCCCAGAACCGGAAGACGCTCGAAGATCATGACCGCCTATCTGCCAATAGGTGTCGCCTGCTCGCTGGCCCTGTATTCGAAGCTCACATCGAGGTTGCGTTCGCATGTGTACGCGCGTTTCCTGCGGGCAGGTCTCCTGATCTACCTCACGTGCGAGCAGCGTTTGGCCGAAGCGCTCGGAGCACACGGCCCCGGAACGAGTGTGGATGCGAACCTGGGCAGGAGGTGAGACACATTACGAACGAGCATCTGCAGGAGTTCATTCGCACAGTCGAGGATTGGATTCGCTTGTACCGTTCAGTGGAGATCGCTGGGCTACCTGGAACAGAGAGACGAGCGGAGCTTGAGAAGATCATGTGGCAAGCTCTCCAAGAGATCGTTGAATACTCGAAGACCGAGGACGCCGCCAGGAAGGCGGAGGAGCGCCGAGAGGTCATGGAGCTTCTAAATCATGCCGTGAGAGCCGAACTTGCGGTGTTACACGAGCAAGACGCCTTCTACGTTGAGGACCTAGTCGAGAGGCTGGAGGCACTCGCGCGGAAATTGAAAAAGAAAAACGACACAGAGTAAGCTCACACAGAAGAAAAAAGAGCTCACTTCCCGACGCTCGCATCGCTTGCCCAGAGGATGTCGAACTGATCCACGAACTTCTCTGATTACGGTTCAAATCTAGGTGCCCAGACCGAGAGATCCACAAAAACTAGAGGTTCAAATCTGGATGCCCGCACCAGCCTACCCACACACACACAACTAGGACCAGCCACAAAAGATCGGAAGAATATGGAGGACAAGACGCAAAGCTACCTGTATGCCTCTGCATCCACTTTGCCCATCGGGTATACTCCGTCTACTGGAAGCCCAGGAATCTTTGCGAGGATTTTGCGTACTGATTCAGCGTCTTTTGCATCCCACTCGCAGAGTATCTTGGTTATCTTGCCTTGCTCATTCATCTGGAGCCAACTACCAACCCAATAGGCGTCCGCGCCTGAGGCGGCCTTAGCTGCCTTGCCGATCGGAGCGGCCTGCTCGCTTGTTGTGGGCGACGGTAGTGTATGAACAGCGAGAAACTTGCCCATTATCGATTCACACCTTCTTCATGTGTTGGGTACTTCTTGTCATTGCGCCCCTCCTCGGCGCTCCCTTGACGAGCACGAGAAATATCAGTGAACTCAGTACAGGCAGACCGTGAATGTCACGAAGCCGGTGTAGCAGTTCGCTTGGTGTGAGGATTTCAGACTTTCGGTGTTCCGTCGTCCCGTGACAGTTGAGAAGGAAAGAGGGATTCGTCGCCTAACGACTGGAGCCCTCAGGAGCAGGAGTTGGAGGAGTCCGTTTTTTGTGTGTGTGTGTGCGCACCAGCCTACCCACACACACACAAAATCAAACGATGGTTCAAGTTATGACGGCAAGAGCCTAAGCAAGCCATGAATCCACTGTTCTCTGAGGATCGTAGATCACGTGTCCTTCTTCGAAGGCCTGTATTGGGTCTCTTGTGGAGTCTTTCTTCTCATCGGTCGAGTTCTTGTCCCGAGTAGAGGAGCAGTTCAATCGAATCCCCCATTGTTTGCATACCGTCAGAAGCGCGAACTTCAGGGCATCATTCTGCCCTAGGATTCCGTTCGCCTTGACTGCGACAGCGTACTCCAGAGGTATCCTTTCAAGGTCACTCAGTTTCGTCACGGGGCGACGCACGAGAGTGAAAATCTCGTCTCCACTCGAGACGGAAGACATTCGATAGTAGCTGTTTTGCGCGCATTCCCTCATGAAATGAAGGATGTCTTGAGAACTGTGCACGACACCTCTAGACGTCAGAAAGTAGAACAGATCTCTATTCCGAGCAATCAGAGTTGCTACTATGGCAACTCGCTTTGAGGAGAAAGAAGATCCGAGCAGGAATTGGGTGTATGCCATTGGAACACTTGATGGAAGCAACAAGATATCGCTGCAACTGAAGGTTAATCGCCCATCTTCTTTCTGCCCATTGTGAACAAGGAAATTGCAGTAACCATTCTTACCCAGGAGTGTAAGTACTCTCAAGAAAGCATGTGCCTGGGTGCGCGAAGACGGAAGCTCGATCGATATCTTTGCACTACCGGGACTGCTAATGTTTGCAGTTACGAACCCTAGTACCTTGCCCATGTCTTCTGAGTCGATGCTGGGTCTAGTTGTCAATGATTCAGCCATGTCGCTCATTTGAACGCTTGTGCATGCGACGCGCTTGTCCAGGAAATCTACCACTGCCATCGCGATAGCGTTATCGCGATCATGAACTATCCCTAGATATATGTCAGCCAAAACGGACTAACCTTTCTGTCGTATACAATTGCAAAAATTCCGCAAGCCTATCCGCACGAGAATCGAGGCGACAAGGAAAGGCGGAATGCCCGTGGTGATTGTTGAGAGAATGTCTGCAATTGCAATCACCAAGTTGACCTCGTCCTGCAGAATTGGGTCATCTATTCTCTTGCACAGTTCCCATTCTTCACAGATCTTCACACGGAGCCTTGGTCGCAGCATCTGGAATTTCTCTCTGCCAGCATCGATCTGACCTTGCACGGTGAAGACAGTCCCTTCATATTCGGCGAGATATGGGGGAACTAGAGAGTAGAGCATATTCTCATCGAGCATGAGGTACTTTGTGATTTCCTCCCGTTCTCTTGGGTCTATCTTTCTGATGTGCATAGGCCGGCCTCCCGGTCCCACCTGTAGATGTCTCTGTCGAGTATTTGTGGTTGCTTCTAGTGGTTCGCATACACTCCCGAGAACGACGAACGACGGTTCAAATCTCGGCGCCCGCGCCAAGGTATCCGACGACGACTACTCCGAGATAACCCAAGTGCGAGCCTCAGCTCTTGGCGCTTTCTTCGATGCGACGTGATAGCAAACTTGCAAATGCCAAATACTCAATCGAGCGAATTGGGTCCATCTGCTCGACGATGTCATGCGCCTTTGGGTTTCTGATTCCCGTCATGGCTCCCATGAAAAGAAACATGAACCCCATCTGCTCATCTTGGTCGCTCCTAGACCGTAACTTATTCAGCTTGAGAATGGGATTCTTAACGCTAAACACAGTCGACATCAAGTCCTGTCCATCCAAATCCTTTCTTCCACTTTTCTCCTTCACATGGTTGCTGACAGTCTTGTAGGCCTCGAGAATCGCCTGAGCATAGTGCCCATCCGTGAGGAGCTTCTCAGAGACTTTCCTAATGCGCGGATGCAGTTGAGGGAGACCATATGTCAGCTTTCGATCATGCAGTTTCTCTTGTGGAACGGGTTTGTCTCCCCTAAAGAACTGATCAAGCAATTCCAATGGATATTTCGCATTACGGAAACGGTCTCTAAGCTCCTTTGAATAAGGTGAGAGATCTTCGTACTCTGAGTGTTTCTGGAGAGCTTGACCCAGAACTTTGACCAGACGTTGCTTATCATCGAAATCAAGGACTATCATGAACCGCAGGAGGGTCTGCTCAGCATAACCAGTGAACCCAGGAATCAACACTGCAACGTGGCTTTCACTCCTGACTTTCTCCTCCAGTGCTTTCCATATGTCATCTGCGTCGTTTTCGAGAAGGATGTAGTCGAATTCCTTCTTGATCAAGAATCTAGGAAGACCGGTCTTCAGGAGTGTGGCATACAGTCTCTTTAGTTCGGGTCTCGCCTCATAGCTTGCCAAGAACTATTCTCCTGTGAATACTTCTCGTGACGAGCGCTAGCCTAAGTATCTTGCGACTCGCCTAGGACATTATATGCGCCTTGCCCGTTGTCGCTGTTCTCCGCCCTTTCTTCAGATCTCACAGGATCAGGACCAGTCCCGTTCAATGGTGTGGTCGTCGCAAATTGCACTGGGTTTTGTGTGCGCACCAAGCTACACACACGAGAACCGAACTAAACAATCTTCGAAATGTGGCTCACCGTCCACATATCTCCTCTCCTTGTACTTTCGAACATCCACCTTGCACCTACGAAATCATTGTGAGATTGCTGTCAGCGGGCGCGATTGCCAATCCTTGGGAGAAGTCGGCGTTCTTCTCGGAGGAAGACCCCACCCATGTTCCCTCCTAGAAATAGGCCCGCAGGCGGGAGATTTCTTGATTGAAGGATCGGATTCCTACACAAGCGACACGATCAAGAAGTAATAATTGTATGGGCGCACCATGCGACCGATAAATCAAACGATGACACATGATATGAGTAGAAGGGTTATCCTACATCTTGATCGCAGCAGATCGTTTTGCCGCTCTCCAGTATTGTTCGAACCCTTCCCCGCCTTTGAGATATGCCAAGTAGTACTGCAGGACGAGAGAAGTGACGACCCAAGCTGCACCCAAGATCGCATCGATCACCATGGGTATCCTGAGTGCATAGGCGGCAGAGCCAGTAATGCAACCAGTCATGACGTAGAAAACGGTCATCCCCGAGTTCAGCATCTTCGAAGCCCTACGCCTATACTGCAGACTCGCATTCTCAGGCAAGCCATGCCATCTAGTCCATTGTGCGAGGACACCAATCATCAGCAGAATGAAAACCTCGAAATAGATCACCACAAATGGCATGAAGACGGTGCGAGTCATGTCGAGGATCGATAAGTTATGCTCGGAAGCTATCAACTGCCCCAGCGCAACCGTTAGACCGGCCGCAGCCCAGCAATAGCTCGAAAGTGCTCTCGCTAGTCTGCGCAGTTCTTCAATGCTTCTGGCTTTGTCCATCGAACCTCGGGCAACACGCAGCAATCCGCTCACAGATAGGCCCGCACGTCGCTGGCTGTAGGAGAAGATCGTTCCTGCCCACGCAACAGTAAATAGCCCTGGTACGAGGAATGAGGAATTGTCGATAGCCATCCACAGCCCGAATATGCCGACGTATAATGAGCCAATGGAAAGTGGAACCAATAGATTCGCCAGTAGCTTACAAAAAGCCGATTGTTTCCCTACAACTTGATCCCATGAATCTTCGGCGGCTCGTATGAGTAGCTTTCTTCCCTCCTTGGTCTTCTTTAGTTGTTCCATTTGCCTGTGCGATCTCAGGAGGTAGACGATGAAAACCACAGCAATCGAGTAAAGGAAAATGCTGACGTATCCAAAGAAGAGAATGTCTTGAAGAGCGCTCGCTTTTGAGAGATCGCCTACGGCAGTAAGACCTGCCAGAAAATACGACGCTGCTATGTTGTAGTATCCTGTCGTCCTTGTTTCAAAGAACATCATAGGATGCTCCTTCTGGAGGGCGGTTGCCCTCTCATTATTGATCATCAGTGCCCTCTCTCCGTACAATAGAAAGAAACCGAAGGTGAGTCCTGCTGTGAGGTACTTCTCCGTCAATGGGTCCGCGGGTGTGAACAGCGAAATCACATTGAATGTCACACTAATCGTCAAGAAGGCTATTGACAGAATCCATGTTGTCTTCCAAGATGGTCTTGCGACCATTTCCATGTCCACCAGGCGTACGGTGTAGTACACTTGAACTATGGAGAACCAGAGGACTGTTGGCAGCATGATTCCTCTTGCAAGAAGAAGAACGAACACGATCAGTGGGAGCGTGAGCGCTAGAGCTGCACTTGTGATCGTGACTCGAAAATCCAACGACCGGCCCCCTCTAGCTTGGATTTCTCCAGACAACGCGCGCCATGCCGCTCAGGTTCAGTGTCGTCTTAGTCTCAGTGTCAACGAGGCCAATCACGAACTCCAATTCGCCGATCAAAATCTCTCTTTCCCTAACACTGGATTCGGGGCTGAGCCAGACGACAACGACCAAAGGGAAGCACACAGTCGTGTTCCCCTGCCCTCGGGCCAAGAACTTGGGAGACGAACTCAGCACAGTTATAGATGGTCTCTCAGGAGCATCTGCAAGCAGTTTGAACTGCAAGTTCGGGTCTTGAATGAAATTAGTCTTGTTCAAGGTCACGAGTGAATTATGCGGTATCAGATACGTTATGAAGACGCACAGGCTCGAATCCCACTTTCTCTGATACTGGTTCGGCTGTAGGATCACTATGTCCGTAGCTGCCCACAATTCGGCATTCGGTTCGAAACTCCCCTCGGATTCGTGACGTGCCAACAGCAGGGTAGCGTAGTAGACACTAGCAGGCAGAGCCACGATTAGTGTCCCTAGGGCGATCCAGGTTCTCGGGTTCTTGTACCACGACCTTCTTCCGCTGTTTGAATGCATGGACAAATCCTACTTTCCTTGGCATCACTCGTCCAATCCCAAGACAAGGATAGGAACCTGAATCGCGCTTATCGCGTCCTCGATCTCCTTCTTCAGGGCAAGTTTACTGTTGAGGATCTCATCAGCATAACGATACGACCACGGAGAGAACCTCATTCTCGAAGCCTCCGCAGTCAGTTACTAGGTGTGCTCTCCGTTTATGACCTTCGCTATCGGCATGCCGCTCAGAACGTCAGCCTGGCCCACCGGATCTGGATATCTCCCTCATCCTCCGCACAGAGGATCAAAACAGTAATGTCTCCAACTCGTCCATCAGTCTACGAGTTTCAGAGACAATCGTGACGGCAGCAGCCTCTAAATCCGGAGAATCCGGAGTGAGCCACTTCTTGTGGTAGTCCACATACAAGCCCCGTTCCTTAAGCGATTGCAGTTTTTTAGCCGTATCGATGACTTGTTGCCTTATTTGTTCTGTGACTTCAACGCCACGTTGGGCTCTGACCGCATCAAGCGCAACCATGAACTTCTCCACGTGTTTTTTCGTGACGATTCGTTCGGACAGTTCATCGCGGAGTTCAGGCTCGATTCATATCGCCTTAAGAACCCACATTTTCGCATGTTCCTCCAGACCGTATAGAGCCAAGGCTACGGCGTGACCGTATCTGTTATGAGCTAAGAGAAGTTCGGCATCGCTGAGGAACTGCCAAGCGTTGTCTCGTGCTAGATCGGCGCCTCGGTCTAATGCTTCTATTGGAATCTTCAAATCTAGTTTTCCCTACTATTCGTCGCACCTATAGGATTGTCAACTAGTAAGGTGGGGTATAACAAATCTCTACTTTGTTATCCCCAATCGACCTCAAAGGTGGGGTACGATGATAGAGACTCGAAGTCAGATCTGGCGGAAGTCGAGGTTCATGAACTTCGACAGTCGCCTTATCTCCTCGAAGTCTTCCATCTTGACTTTCGTGTCTCCGCGGCGAAGCCGGAACAGTGGATGGTCACTCGCGTATCAGATCTTCCATTATCTCAGATGTGCCTTGGACCTTGGCTCGCCTTCGAAGCTCCTCGAGGTCAACTCGCGTGTTCTTGAGGATGGCTTTCACGTCCTCTCTATCGATCGCGGCTCTTTCTGGGTTCAGCGTAGACTTGATCATTCTGAGTTTTGCTAGGATAAGCGACTCCGGGGTCTGATAGAAGCTCGGCAATCCTAGGGTTGAACCGGCCTTTCGTTCCAGTGTGCCGTCCATGAATATGATGTCTAGAGTGTGAGGACTCTTCTTGTCTTCAACGGTGGCGATTCGATACTGCGACTGCCACGCGGTCTTGAGTCTTTGCTCCTCAGTGACCAGCCCCGCCATTTTGAGCGTCTCGGCAAGCATCGCAAGATCCTTGCGTGTGGCTGCGACGACTACGTCTACGTCCAGCGTGGTTCGGGGCCTGCCGTAATAGCTTGAGGCTAACGCTCCCGTCAACATATATGATAGTCCGCTTCGATTGAGTGATTCTATCACTCGTCTCAAGAATTCCTCGAATGTGTCCAGTTTCTATTCCTCAGAAGACGATCGTCGGCCGAATCGGAACCTCTGTCTTAAGAGCGAAATCAATTCCTCCTCAGTGATCAAGGGATGCGTATCTCTGACACCGTCTGCGCAGACTCGGGTAGCCACATTTGTCATGCTTACAGTCAATCTTACCCTGTCTTGAGGTTCCAGCTTCTTCGAGGACAAACCTGCCACAGCTAAGTGGAGTCACAGTCGGGACTCTTTAACGTATTTCGTTCCGGACCAACATGGAACCGCAACCATCGATCGATAGAAATCCTAGAGCGATGCTCAGAGAGAAACTGGCCGGTTGCGATATCACAGAGGCTCACGCGTGAAACTACTCCGGACGGGCAAGAGGCCCCATTTGCTGTCGAGCCTCCTCGAACTGGTCTTGACAATTCTGTGATGAATCGATGCGAGCATTGAAAGCTTAAACGGGCCCCTCGCCTCGTTAGGTGGCGACTATCGGATGTCCACGCAAGCGACCTACGACCCTACGACTCTCTGGCAGATTCTAACCGAGACCGTTCACGCACTTCCCATGTACAAATACCACAAACGCTACGTGGAGAGGTCGATTCTGCCTGAGAAGCCTCGAATCTCCGCGCAGGAGATGGCGTTACTCATGGGGATGCCTCTCGGTGAGGCGATCATCATCCTCGAAGAGCTGAGGCCGTCTTCGAAGCCAGAACCTGAGCTTACATCGGGCGCCAAGACCGGTGCCGCCAAGAGTCTGCTTGATTATGCGAGCGAGTGACACGATCGTCTGAAGGGTTCCTCTGCTTGTCCGGCCTAGTGCTGATCTCGACGGCCGAGTTCACCCTGAAGAGTCAACCCGTACGTCGGCTCCTAGTCCGACTGCTGAAACGCCACACAAGGTTCAACCTCAAACGCATCGGACTGGACGATTGCGTGATCAAGCCAGCGGGTGGCTTCCTCGTTGTGGGGATCTTCGAGCATCCTGAGGTGGCAGCCAAGATCTTGGCGCGGATACCCGGCGTCGCTCACGCAGACGCTTGTGAACGCACCAGCCCAGCTCTAGAGGAGATTGTGGAACGCACGGCGAGACTGGCCCAGCAGAAGATGAATCAGGGCGAAACGTTCGCCGTGAGGGCCCGAAACTTTGAACCGTCGAATCTCAAGACCAAAGAGATTGAGATCCGAGCGGGAGCAGAGATACTCTCCCGTCTGTCCGGCCGCGTGAAAGTCAACTTAGACAACCCCGATCGGACTTTGCGAGTCTTCTTCGGCGCCAGAGACGCCTTCGTCTCGGATGCTCGATTTACCGGTCCAGGCGGACTACCGGTCGGTTCGCAAGGAAAACTCATGGGTCTAGCTACCGACTCTGTGCGCAGCCCGCTCGCGTTCTACTTGATGATGAAGCGTGGAGCCATGGTTTGGCCCGTCATTGCCAATCTTCGCCCGCTCCTAGGTGAGACACAGCCGGAGACGGTCCTTCAGGGGCTTGAGGCTTTGGCGCCGATTGTGCCGAGGAAGGGATACTCAGCGTACCTGATCGACCCCGACGAGGACGCGGCGAAAGTGCTAGACGCCATAGATCAGTCCGTTCAGAGAATCTTTTCGATCCGACTGGCGCTTCGAGCGATTGCTTGTCTTCCTCGAAATCGAGGAACGCTCGGGCTGGTGACAGGGGATCTCTTCGGTCACGCAGGCTTGGAGACTCTGAGAGACTTGAGACTCGTCGATGAAGTCGCGAAGTTCCCAGTCTACCGCCCACTACTCACCTTGGACGAGGACAACGTAAATCGCCAACTCGGGGAACTCGGTCTACCAAGATTGATTGGAACCGAGACAGCTGGACGCGTCAGTCCGGCGGGTCTTTCTGACGCTTCCGTTATGAATCTCCGAGACTTGGAAGAACGCGTCGAAGCAGAAGAAATCGCACAGAGGATTGCTGCAAGCGCTAGGAAAGTTCCGATACAGATGCGAGGCTCATGATGTGACGAGCCGCCGTCTCGATTGCTTCTGTGCCGATTGGGGTTTGCGGTAGTCTGTGCGTTCTATCTGATGGTGACTGCAACAGCCTCTTCGCGGCATCCAGCAGGCGCTCGGTTGAGATCTCCCGTTGAGGAATCAGCTCGGCGAAACCCATGCTGCAAGCTCTCATCGCGTTACCGTACTGTTCGGTGTGATCGGGTATGGGTATCAGTATCATCGGTTTCCCAAGCGCTATTGCTTTCATTATCGTTCCGTGGCCTGCTCTGGAGATGATAAGATCGCATGCTTTCAGCAACTCGTACTGGTCTTCGACCCAGCCATAGACGGTTAGGTTTCCTTCTCGAACTGGGGCTGAGGGTCCATCGGGATCGCCGCGGGACAGTATCACGTCATACTCGCTTGGAAATCGGCTTAGGGAGTGTGAAAGTAAACCTGAGAGTACGCTCCGCTCCATCTTTGGCCCGCTTACGGCTGCGTAGATTAGCGGTTTTCGCCAGGCGAAAAAAAGTGATGCTTTTAAAGCGCCCTGCGGCGGGAGACCCGAAGGCTCAGCGGGAACAATCGGTCCGATGAGCTTCACCTTCTTCTGGTAGCGTTTCGGGATCGTGAGGTTACTTGCGGAGATTGTGTACGGGGGCGGAAAGTCAGGTATCAACATGAAGTCACTTCGGGCCCACACTCCGCCAAGAAACGTCCTGAAGAAAATCCAAAAAATGTTCGCGATCAGGAAGAACAGTCTGTCAACCGCACGGACACGTCTTGCGGATGGTTTCCTGACGATCTCCACGCGAAACTGGTTCAAGATGAGCACGACGGGAACACGAAGCAGTTTCGCCGCAATGAGAGAGGAGGCTCTGGAATCTGACAGGACAACCTGAGGCCTGAAACGCTTGATGTTCCTTATCTCCGTCGTCACTTGTCGAAGGAATCTTCTCACACCTAGCGAGAACCCGCTTGTGGCCGCGGTCATCTTGAAGTCAACAGTCCCGTCTTCTTTGACCTTGAACCCGATCGGAACGGTCGGAAGAGTCCGGAATCCTTTCCTTCGAGCGTATTCCAGCCCGTCGAGGTAGGTAGAGTAGACTACGTCCGCTCCCTTGGCGGTCAGCGCGTCCGCGATGGGCTCGCATCTTGTGATGTGACCAAGCCCGATGCCGCAAGGGGCAACGTAGACTCTCAAACGCAACCGCTCTACAGTTCCTTCAAGCGCACGTCGCCGTTCGGCTTCGTCTCCTCGAAGACGATTGCCTGAAACCTCTCCACCTTGGTGTTCTTGTCCACCCACGCGTCGGGCGGCAGGCCCGCCTTGAGGCAGCAGTGGCCGAGGAATTCTTCGGCGTCCCACTCCCATTCAGGTGCAACCTGCGGAAGCAAGAGTCCGCGACGAGCGCCTCTCCCAACTATTAGCCCGTCTCTGCCGACTTGGATCTCCTTCGGCCGTTCGGTAGGCTCTTTCGCGGTCAACTCTTCGGGAATGGTTAGTACGCTGACTTCGACCGAGATTTTCTGTTTGAACTCCGGTAGCTCCACGGGTTCGAAGCGTGGATCTCCAGTGGCCGCTTCTATTGCGGACTGGATCGTGGCGACGGCTAGTGGCTCGGTTGGGAGCGGATAGCCGATGCATCCTCTCAATGTTCGCGTAGGTTTCGCTAGGTTCAGTGTGACAAAGACGCCTGACTTCTCGAGCAAATGCTTCGGCGTATCTGCAGGAGGATCGATCACTCTCCGCTTTGAAAGGTACTCCGCAATCGCAGTTCTGGCAAGTGACACGAGAAACCGGCCATCATCAATCGAGTAAGAGTCAGTCATGTATTCCTAGTCTCCGCCTTCCGATCCTGTTTTGCCTCGGATCTTCCTCGCCTTTTCCAACACAGCGCTGATGTTCTCCCAATGGCTGCCCTGCCAATACACTTTGCCGCATCCCGGATTTGAGCAGGTCCAGAATTCATCGAACACATTAAAGGTTGTCTCGGGAACTTTTCCTCTCACTTCCTGCTTCGAGGTCACTGAGAGCCGCGATCCGCACGTGGGGCATCTGGACTCGGCGGTCTCCACGGAGAGGTCTAGGTTGAACCGACCGGCCAAGCTGGCAAGCCTTTCCGCCTCCGTTCGACCTTTCACGAGGTACGCGTCTGCTCCTCTGGCAGTCGCAAAACGGTATAGGGCTACGTCTGACGTGAGTAGAATTCTGTTTTCTCTGACGGCGCTGGCCACTAGGTCTTGGTCCTTTGCGTCGTTCAGATAGACAGCGTCGTGGCCCATCATGCGGAGCCACCTAGTAAGCTTGCCAAGCATGCCGTCTAGGACGAACCTCGTGGTCTCACCTCGCTGGTCACGACCATTCCGCAGTTCTTCTCAACGATCTCTCCCCGATCATACACGACGTGGCCGGACACAATCGTCACCGCAGGGCGGCCCACACACTGAAGCCCGTCGAACGGCGAGAAGTGGGCCTTTGAGTAGAACTTGGAGGAATCGATTCTGAACCGTTCTCTTGGATCGATGAGCACGATGTCACCGTCCATCCCAGCGTTGATTCGGCCTTTCCTTTTGAGCCCGAAGATCCTTGCCGGATTCCCTGCAAGCACTTGAACGAGTCTGTTCAAGCTGATCTCTCCGCGGTTGACCTTGGTGAGCAGCAACGGTAGCGTCGTCTCGAGCCCCGGTATACCTGGTCTCACCTGCCACGTATCACCTGAAGTCTTCTCTTCAAGGCTGTGAGGCGCATGATCGCTTGCTACTATGTCGATCTGGCCTCTTAGCGTTGACCTCCATAGGGCTCTTGCATCGCTTGGTCTCCTGAGGGGCGGCACCATGACGGCGAGTCCTCCTCTGCGATTCAAGTCCCTTCGATTTAGGACTAAGTGATGCGGAGTCACCTCACAAGTGACAGGTGTGCCCGTCTTGCGCGCGCGGGAGATCGCTCTCAGCCCTTGCTCAGTACTCACATGACACACATGGATTCGAGAGTGTGCACGACGAGCCAAGCCTGTAATCGCGCGGACGGCCTCAGCCTCGAATCTAGCGGCGTGGGCCCGAGCGAAATCTCGCACAGAGCTCCTTCCCGACGCCTGACGCTCTGCCTGAATCTTCGCAACTCGTTCGCCAGTCTCAGCGTGACAAGCGACACGTAGGCCGAGCGATCTGGATTGTTCTAATGAGGATAACAGTCTTTCTGGATTGTGATGCCACGCCTCTGGTTCGTTCATGTAGAGTTTGAACGCGATCGCGCCTGCATCAGCCATCCTATGCAGTTGATTGGCTGATTCGGCGAGAGTCGCATAGAACCCGACGTTCACGTGGATCGCGGCTCTTGCCCTGTCGATCTTGTCGAGTAGTCTTTCGTTTGAGCTGGTTGGGGGCTTCGTGTTCGGCATATCTAGGACGGTCGTGAATCCGCCTGCTGCCGCTGCGAGGGTACCGCTTGAGAAGTCCTCCTTGTAGGCGAGCTCCATGTCCCTTAGATGGACGTGAGCGTCTATGAGGCCAGGGACCGCGATCAGACCTTTGCCGTCAATTCTTTTCTCAGGCTTGGCCAGAAGCGCCTTCCTACCGATCCTGTTGATCCGCCCATCTTGAATCGAGATTCCTCCTTCCACGATTTCCTCTCCGAGGAGAATCTTCGCATCAGTTATCGTGACCGACATCGTCAAGGTTCCTCTTGAGCGCCGGCCGTAGATCGGAGGCGCAAACATAGTGAGGAGAAGTCAATAGAGAAGACGGGCCAGCTCGGGTTTAAGCTTCCTTTCCGAGGTCGGAGATGCAGTCGGCGCAAAGGAACGACCCGTCGTGTCCTTTCAGGTCATCTGACCACGTGCCGCACTCATCGCAGTACCCCGCCAGCGCGCTTGTCTCACGTGGTTCGGCGAGCGGTCTGATCTTTGATTTCTCCTCCATTACGTCGATCAAGGCGGGAGTGATGTCGACGATGTCCGTCCCGGTGACGATTCCGACGAGTTTTCCAGCCTCCATGACTGCGAGGCGTTTCACTTTGAGCTGCTTCATCCGCTTCGCTGCCTCCTTCACGTCGAGGGTTGGCTCTACGGTTCGAAGCGGTTTGGACATGATCTTTCCGGCTTTGACCTTGTTCGGGTGGAACCCTTTGGCAGCTACTCTGCGAACGACGTCTTTCTCAGTTATCACGCCAAGTGGGTTGCGTTTCTTGTCTACGACTATCACGCTGCCTATGTTGTTCTTTGCCATCGTCCTCGCAACTTTGGTTACATTGTCGCTTTCATTGACGGTGCGGACTGGGGACGACATCACGTGCTTCACTTCGACTTCCGGTCCGCCTCGAGTAGTCGACAACTGAGATCCCGTACCGGACGGGGAGGATCATACTTAAGGGGTTATCGAGTTCGTCGTCTCGACCCCGCCCGGCGGCAGAAGCCGTATCACATCATCAACTGTGAATCGCGACAACTGAGCACGCATCGTCTCTGTCGTTCTGTTCCTGAGAATCGCAAGGATCTTTCGGGCCGTTTCCGCCGGGCTTCCTCTTCCTTGGCGTAGCTCAGTGTAGACTTGACATCTGCTTCTGACAGCGGTCGTCGGACCTGCCATCAGGAGAAGTTTACCATCATGGGCGGCTAAGCCCAGCGCGAGTCCCAACTCAACTCCGCGGAGGTAGTTTCGCGTGCCCCGGATCATGAATGCTCCCTTGCCTAGGTACTCTCCCGGGGGCGCGCTCTTTGTGACTTGATCGGGTCTCACCCAATAGGCGTCGCCGGAATGGATTCCCTCCTTCCAGAGGCGGCTGTATGATACACAGGCCTGAGCTGCTTCCCGGAGAGTTTCGGATTTGGGTTGAGTTCCGCCGGTCTTGACGACAAAGAACGGTGCCCCGTGGACTTCTGCGTGCATCACGAGATCTTGCGGGCTCGTGTATCTCTTCAGCAGGGTCTCGTTT
>Ga0209725_1001134_pt1 | contig 15490 bp, 17 predicted proteins | sample I18A1metaG_FD_184145 | JGI IMG/M metagenome (GOLD analysis project Ga0209725, IMG submission 184145) | Lake sediment bacterial and archeal communities from Gulf of Boni, Indonesia to study Microbial Dark Matter (Phase II) - ​I18A1 metaG... | ecosystem: Environmental > Aquatic > Freshwater > Lake... | reverse complement strand
GCTGAGTGATGAGCTTGAAGTCTATCCAGGACACGACTATGGAGATAAGCCGCATTCAAAACTTGGCTACGAGAAGAAGAATAACTATACGTTGAAGCCTAGATCGAAAGATGAATTTGTAAAGTTCATGGCTGAAGATTAGTATCCTTCGAGTTTTCATGCTTTTTCAGCTCATTCTCCAGCTCAGTCTTCTCTTCATGAATCTGCTTTAGGATACTACTGAGTTCTTTAAGCATCTTATGATGCGCGAATAGAATTGTCATAAACATGACTTCAATTATCTTCGGTCTTACAGCCATGCTACCTGCTGAAGCGTATAGTCTACATTGATCGAGAAGGTTCTCAAAGACCTCGCGGTCTGGAGCTCTAAGCGCATCTTGGAACCCTCTCCAAGCCTTAACCTCTTCTTCTAGCACCAAACGATATGATGGGATAGTCCTCCCCAAGGTTGTGACGCCTAGAGAATGAAGTGATGTGTATGATGATATAAGTGACCGAGAGGAGCGAAAGTGAGAAGGATAGCGCGAAGTTGCTTTTGGATGGAAAAGATCGCATAGCAAAAATACGTCGAAAAATCCCGTAGGAACCGCGGTGTCGATCCATCTACTTGATTTTATTTATAAGATCCAGCGTTTCAATTTCCTTCCTAGACTCATTTTTCCATGTAAGAGCATTTTCTCCTAGAGACAACTAGCCGAGATAGGGGTTCAAAAATCTGTGTATAAGACTAATCTACTTCGAGCTGATTCCTCTGAACTCAACTCGAGGCTTGATCATTGTGGTTTTCTATTCTACTCAGTGCTATGAATGTTCTAGGCCTTGCCTCCGCAGATTGTTGATAGCTTATGTCTGGCAGAAGATCGGGGGCTTCGTCGTCCATCTAGAGAGTATGCGGGTCCTTGATGCTTTAGATTTCGCTGAGAAGAGAGTCGATCTATTCGATGATGAAGGACGCTAAACTGAGAAAGCCTGGAAGGCCTAAGGTGTCTGAGGGATCTTTGAATAGGAGGAAATCTTTTGGAACTGTTTGTGTGAGCTTAGATCTGAGTTTGATTGAGATTCTTAGAAGGTTGAGGCGCGATGTTGGGGAGCCTTCTCTGAGTGGAGTTGTCCGTAGGTTGCTGAGGGAACGTTTGGCTGAGCTTGGTCTGCTCGGAGAGGAGGCGAAGAGAGCACTAGGCGTATCTTAAGGCGATTTGAAAACTCGCTTTACCATTATTTGACAGAGAGGATATTATCTCAACACTCTCTGACTGTTAAGAAAAGCGTCGTTGAAGATCTGGTCCAGTTCTTCGCGTTTCAAGCGTTGAATCCTTCCTCTTCCTTTGAATGGTCTACCTAGGCGATTCTTCGCCGTGTGAGGATCCTCCTATACGCTAGGCCCGGGATCGAATCGCTGGCATTACGCAAACGCTATGCGTCTACAGCGTTCAATTCAAAAGCGAGTTGAGAAGAGTATTAAGTGTATGCGAGTCAGAATATTGCGTAGCGTGGATATGCATGGCAGGTTCAGGCAATAACGACCTCTCAGAGAATCTATCCCTCAGAATTAGTAGACGAGACAAAGAACTGTTGGAGAAGCTCTGTAAGGCTAGAGGAGAGGATCCAAGCGACTTCGTGAGAAGAGCTCTCAGAAAAGAATTTGCAACGCTCTGTTATCTGCCTGAAGAAGAGAAGAAAGCTCTTGGGCTTTAGACAAGAGCACACTTCACTACCTGCGAAAGAATGCGAGCGCGAATCACTCGTTCAAGATTTATCAAAAAGTTATTGATAGATTGATGACACATTAGATGAGAGCTAATTGCCATGACCTCGAAAGAGATCTTTCTCAGTTATAATAGCATGGACAGAAATCTAGCGTCGAGCGTAAAGCAGAAACTCAAGGCGCATGGTTTCGGAGCTTTTCTTGCCCACCAAGACATAGAAGTGTCAAAGAAGTGGAGAGAAGAGATCCAAAAGCACCTCGATACTTGTTGTGCGCTAGTGGCAATTGTCACAAAACATTTCGATGAATCATCATGGACAAATCAAGAAGTTGGCATTGCAATCGGGAAGGGCAAACCCGTCGCTTCATTGATCTTTGACACAGAGGATCTGCCAGGCTTCCTTGAGGCGATGCAAGGAGTCAAGGCTGCAAAAAACGAACTTGACAAACCAATTAGCAGAGTAATCAGAGTCATTAATCGGTTCCTGAGATCTTCAGGTGTATTTGATGTAGACCAAAAAGCCGTAATCAAAGACGAATACATACAGTTCAGTAATAGATCTAAGTATCTAAAAAATGACACTTTGTCTGTACTGGAGAAATATGGGTTCGGATACTGTCGGGATAAAGAACTAGAGATTCAGTCCTATTGGATTTCAAGATCGTATAGACCCCACGTTCTCTCGGCTATGAAGAGGATAAGCGTACCCGCTCTTGGTTTCTATAGAACATATCGATTCCTAATTGATTTCTTAGATGAGTGGAGTTCTCATGACCGCTATTGGAATCCGTATGCAATGATGATAGCGAAGCATGAACATGATGAGTATCACTCTTCCAAGTATAACAATGTGTGGATTGAGCTATCCTATGGAAAGTTCCGTGAGTCATCGTTGCGAGTGCAGGCGGGCCGAGTTGGAGGTTCGAGGGTGTGGCCGACAGGCTATACAGTAATTCCAGTTACGCCCTTCCTGAGTTACGTGGGCCCTGATAGGACATCCTGCAATTTTGGTCTGTTAGAAAAAAGGTTTGTCTCGAAGCTAAAGTATACTGGTTCGCTAATAAGAGATGGAAAGTTAAGTCGTGGTGCAATTTTGAATAGCATTGCTAAAATGGTGGAAAAGGCCAGTGGCGACAAGAAAAAGGCCCTTGAGCATGAGTTGCAAGACTTGAGGAAAGTCTTTAGAATTCCGTATGGAGACTTGAGAGCTGACCCAGGATTTGTTGCGCATGGCGTGAAGTCAAAGCATCACATAGAGACTACGATAGGGACTATGCTAGACTGGATCAAGAACAATGGTCACTGGTTATGAGTGAATCGGACAAGTAAAGAAAGAGGTATTTCACACTAGGTGAATGAATTGTTCAACAAAAGATATACTGTGACAGCGACGCAAGAGATGCACAACATGTTGGATGAAAAGTGAAAAAGGCGCTTCTTTATCCCCTCAGTTGTTCTCCTGATTGACATCATTCTTGCAGGAGTGGGCTCTTCTAGGAAAAATATTCGAAAGAAACAACATGCTCAATTGTAATTCTTCTTCAGACCGATTCCGTCTAACCAATTTTTTTCCATTTCTCAATGATGTCTTTCACAACATCCGTGTTCTTGGACAATGCAATTTCATTGTAAACTTCAAGCTGTCTCTTGACTTTTGGAATACCATAATACGAAGAATACCCGCATGCGATCAACATGCCATAATATACTGTGATATTGAGGATTCCGGCTACTGTGGACAGCGCGTTGACACAAAGTCCAGTAATCTGACAGTACAACAAATACGCTATCGGCACTCCGCCTGCTAGGATACTCGAGAAGAGACATGCCCCTCTTGCGTTCACTATATTGACAAGCCTCCAAACGTAGCTCGCCTCTTTCTCGGGACTGATAACAGTAATATGGGTAAGCAGCCGCTTCGAGAAACGATAAAGTTCCTCATCACCTTTGAACTTAAGTCCGGATTCTTCCGTCATTTTCTTGATATGCTGGATTGTAGTTTCCTTCTTTCTTTTGTTAGCAAATTCGTAAATCCAAAGACAGTTAGCAGTATATGCTTGATATATCAGAAAACCGACCGGAACTGTTGCTGCTACCGCTCCGGCAACTACTCCCGTGTTGATCGACAATTTCTGAAATAGAAGAAGAAAAATCGCGGCGTACAACAAAAATATTGACCCTGGAATAGAATAGAATAGAAGTTGTTCAACTTCGCTTACGGCATACGTTGCCCGTAAGGCTGACATGTCAGCTTCCTTCTAGTTCTATTAATCGTCATGAACAAAAGCGTTTTTGTTCACTGCGCAGGCGCTTTTATGGCATGTCGGTTTCGTTCATCACTAAGTCTGTATGATGGCAATATTCCGATATTCGAAACCTCCATTTGATCAAATTCTTGGACACGCAGTACATTAGAATAGATCCAGACAAGTTTATCTTGCAGACTCTTATCTTCGACGGCATTGCTAATTTGGCGTTCAAATGAATCGATGATCTGCAGGGATAAGCGGGCAAGTTCTTCACGGCTAATGAAGCCCTTGTTGATGATGTCGGTCGGTAGTGAACGCGGTTCAACGCTTGCTTTGGAATGATAGATTCTCATCCCAAGGCCAAGGATTTCAACCGCGTGAGCGGTTGGAAATGATACTATTGGAAAGGTCTTACGATGCGGTTCGGGTAAGAAAGCACAAGCACAGCGATAGACAAAGCTCGCCAGGCTAATCCTGCCTTCTCTGAATCCTACATCCTCCCCAAGCTTTTGTTTGTCCATGCCTTCCTTCACGATATCTATTGAAGACATTTTCAAATCCACTGGAGTAAAGATAGCCTGTCCTTTTAGGAGTCCGGAAAGCGACAAGTAGTTTCTTAAACCTTTCCCGACAAAGTCGAAGGTAACCCAAGATAGCAATATCGGCATGGTCACATCGATAGCAAAAATCAGTGAACCCTCCAGAAGCGAATAAGATGAGGAAATGAGCATCGGAGAAGTCACCATAACGATTCCATGGCCAATAAATACAGAAGATATAATAGGTAACCCTGTTCCGAACGAAAGTATTGAACCGATGGCCATTCTCTTTAATCCCTTTTCCGTTATCGGCGCTTTGCCATATTCCAAGGTGACGTGAGTTTGCCACAGTTCCAATTCACATTTCTGGGGAGTTTTAGTGCTCCTCAGGAGATCGAGGTATTGCTGCTCGCCCACGCCAAAGAGCAGAATTTCTTCAAGGTCTTCTCCTACTGATAGATCTCTTGCGAGTTTTCTTTTCATCTTTTCAATATCTGGAAGCAGGCGTCTGGCTATTCTTACGAAATGTGACGCGACCTCTTTTTCTCTTCCTAGCGTCATGTTTAAGACTATGGATTTTAGGGCATTGACCGTGCTAGAAAGAGAGTCAAGTCTAGCTGTCTTCAAGAGATTCTTTATAAAAAAGAACTCACCTGCTTTCAAGAAACTTGTAGGCTTCACCAAGACACGGCTCAAGTATCTGGTGCTATTCGTTGCTTCCAAGAATTGAATAATATCTTCCATATGTGTTCTTGTTTTGCTGAAGTCAGGGATCCACGCATTCTTTCTGATTAGCAGTGTTTTGACCAAGACATATCTCTTCCACGGTTCTACGTACGTCGTCATTACGTTTCGGATCTCGTGACGTTCAGAAAGGTATTGGATCGCATCGAAGGCGATCACGGTCGACACCAAAATAAGCGCTGATCCTATGATAAGCCAAAGAGATCCAAAATAGGGGTACAAAGTAGGTAAGTATGTTTGCATAAGGAAGTGAACTATGCCAGACACAAGGCCGAGAGACAGAATGAAATTTACTATTGATCGAAATTTTGGAATAGGCAATTCGCGTGTTATCTCCTAATCAATATCATGCTGAGCCTTGTATATTGACTCTGCGGAAAAGTGATTTGTCAAAAAGAGTCTTGTGACAGTTGCCGACAACTTCTTCAATAGCTTGAGATTTTTCTGATTTGTGTGAGCACCTTATTTCCAACAGTATGTAAAGTAAAGAGGAGTTGTTAGGGGATTCTTCCCCTAACAGTGGAATAGAACTATTTTGTGTGTGAGTCCTTTTGGTGGGTCGGGTCAGTTTGAACCACGAATCTGTGTGTGGTCTGTTTAGTAGGCCCGGCTGAAATTGAACATTAGGAATCAGTTGTCTGTCTGTGGGAACGACCAGGCTGAGGTTTTAATTATGGAATTTTCCATGCGCACAAATCAAAAGTTACTATCGATTGGCTCTCAACCTAATGAAGACAATTATCAATCGATTTGAATTGGTTGGTTTCTTATGCGTGGATGTTGTGCTGACTGCGAGTACCTTCGAACTGTAAACGATCGTCGATCATTTACACTTTTCTGTATCAAACATTGGAAGCAAGTCCTCTTCACAAGCACATGCCCGGACTTCAAGCATGCTGATCCCTTCCCTTCGACGGAGCTCAGCCCAAGCGAAAGGAAAGCCTACTGGGAATGCAAACAGAGAAGAGTCAAAGAGTAGTCCAGCCTAGGCCTGTAGCCTCAGGAATATGGAATGGTTTCAGGCACCTCAGACTCTTGGTTTCCCAAAACCAATAAGTGTATCCGCACCCAATTATCTGACGGGTTCCGTCATCGACCTGCTGGACGAGTTGTATGAGCTTATCGGCGCAGGACTGGTTGCGCAACTTCTATTCTGAGTTTCTTGATATCTGCGAAACTGAAGAGAACTTTGGCAAGAGAGTTACAAATGGAAAATGGACTAAAACCATGACGGAGTTCCTCGCGAACCTAGGACAGAAACTTGGCTATGAAGTTAAAGGCGAAAGACTAAGAATTGATCAAATGTGGAAAAAACAAGGCGAAACAATAGCCATAGAGCACGAGATCAAGGATGAAGGTATTTTCGAGAAGGAAATTCCCAATCTGATGAGCGTAAAAGCGCATTTGAGAGTCTTGATAACTTATGTACGCGACTACCAATTTCCTTACAAAGCAGTAGAGACAGGCGATAAGGTTAAGGTCGCGCTTTCTCAGAGAGATAGCGAATTTGACGAGGACGAAGAATTTCTTCTTGTAATTGGCACGAAAACCCCAAAGAGGAGAAAGAAAGGGAAAAGAGGAAAACGTCTTAGAGATTTCATGTCTCGACATTCGGACTGGTTGGCCTACAGATTTCATCCTATCTTCAAACCTGAAATCAAAGCTGATGTTCTGCAAACTACCAAGACAGGTTTGAGATCGGAAGCTGCTAGGAAGGCTTGGGCGACTAGGAAGGCGAGGATTGGAATAAGCCATTAGCCATCCTAAAATTCCACATCGAAGATCTACGATCTGATGATGTCTGTTGCTGCCGCGTACTTTCAGCGGTCTCTTTAATTCAAGTTAGCCGCCGTCCATTTGAAGTATATGTTCGGCTTCGGTGAAGTCAGGGTCTATGTTCTAGACGATCTTCTGAGAAGGCTTGGCAAGGATTGTGAGGTATGCGTCTACGGTCCAGCTAAGAGACGCTTCTTGACTCATGAATGCTGCAAGTGCATAGAGCGAGCTGAAAAGCTGGTCCATTCAATCGTGCCGGACGAGAACTACATCGGAAACCCGGAGAAACTCGACAAATGGTTACTCTAAGAATAAGAATGGAAAAAGAGAAAAAAACTCGAGAACTATCTAACCCGAATGATAGGCTGGGCTCGTGGCAAATAGTTTTTCTGAAAGTCGTTGCTGATAGATCCTGACTGGAGAGAGATCTTGTAATAGACCTTTGGACCCTTCAGGATGTCAAGCATTTCAAAGAGGTTGCCTCTGGAGAGTTCAAACAGGCGGAGAAGGCCATCTATGATCTTCTAGGTGAGTGGCTAAAACAAAGGTCGCCTTCAAGCAAGATATACATCGACCCTGGGGAGTTCGGAATAGATGTCATCCAGTCTATTGATCGCTTCTGCATAGGGTACGAGGTAAAGATGGCAAGACTGTTCAAGGGGCACATAGATCCTTCCCCACTATTTCAAGGAATAGGGCAAGCCATACAGTACCTACACAGGGGAATGGATCGCGCCTACCTAGTCGTCCCGGTTCTTCAAGATGTCGAGTGCTTCGCGGATCTCTTTCAAGCTGCTGTGAGATTAGTCGGGCTCATACTGTTTGATAGGAATTTCAATTTCGAAGAGACAGTAGAACCAACTGACTCTCACCTGTATTCCGATGAAATGAAGAAGAACCTAGAAGAACTGTTGTCAATGCATAAACCCGGCGTCGCGACCTTGCGTCTGGAACGCTTCAGAGAACGATGGATCAGATAAAAAGAACCCCGAGAGAGAAGATTGATCAAAAGTAGCCTAGCGGAAATTCGCCCCGGACCTTAGGCGTTCAAACCTCTGTTTTCGATTTCTATTTCTGATTTTCTTGAGTGCGCGTGTCAGCGAAATAACCGTTAGCGATTAGCACGACTATTAAATGAATAGCCTGGTCCTCGGCCAGTTAGACTGACATCCAGGGAAGCACTTCTTTTGAGAACCCTCTAAAATGAAATTCGACCTTAGGAGATTTCTGGCTGACTTTTCTCAAAAGTGCCATATCGAAAATCTGCAATTAACGTTGCGACTCAGAGAGCTCCACAAATCCTAACCTTTGCCGAAAACGGTAGTTTCACAATTACACCCCTATTTATCGTTTTTCCGAACTGTTCGTAGTGAATAACCGCATCCACTTCTACTCCAATTTCGAAAGTCTCGCAATATTCAGAGTAGATGAGACCAACTTTGGGATGAAGAATTGCCGTGAACTCCTTTGACTGGGATATGTCTATCGTAATGTTCGGAGATATAGTCCATGAAATATTGGTATTGATAATGAGTGCAGTGATTCTACTGATGAACACCGATTCACCTTGAGCACTAACCACATTTATCTTGACTTTTACAAAGTAGAGGCGACATTCCCTCCACTCTTTTTCTTTCACTTCTAGTTTTTCCACTTTGATTTGGCTCTTTGGCTTGTCCAATTCGTTCCACGTGTACCAGCTTATGCCGGCCGCGATAGCTACTGCCAACAAAACGACGAGAAATAGAGCCAAGTTCGTTCTCAACTTTTCCAGAATTTCACACACCGCATAATGTTATTCGATGTTTCAAGAAGTATTAAGATTTGGGAAAGTAGCTTTTAAATCGAAACTATAAGGCATATTCAATTGTGTGAAAGAAGGGGTCATTTTTCGAAGTGGGTCGGTTTGAAGAGGGTTCTCAAGTACGATGGCAGATGCATCAAATGCGGTCGAATGATATCGGCAGGAGAGGAAGCTTACTGGGAGAAGGATAAAGGTGTGTGGCATGTTGACTGTGACAGGGGAGAAGGATTGAGAGTTCCAAGCAGGGTTGTCCGTGGACATGCCCCTTCAAAGGGTCTCTGGGTAGCTGTTGCTGCGATAGTTTTACTGGCTTTCATCCTAGGTGGCTTCGTTATAGGCCCGATAGTAGGTCCAACAAGAACGATAACAACAACGATTACCTCAACTGCGGTGACAACATCAACCACGACTGTTACTATTACAATTAAGGAGGGGACGCAACCCCAGCAGCCGCAGAAATGGCTCGACCGCAAACCATCAGATCCGGAGGTTATCAGCTGGGAGGATGCAGGCAAGTATGTGGGGCAGACCAAGACGGTTGAAGGAACAATAGTTCGAACATATCGATCCGCAAGCGCGATTTTCCTAGATTTTCATGATCCCTACCAAGGGTACTTTATGGCTGTCATCTTCAAGAGTGATTGGGCGAATTTCAAGTTTCAGCCAGAAATCTTCTACAAGAATAAGGAGGTCCGCGTCACAGGACTTATTAAAACCTATCAGGGCTCCCCTGAAATCATAGTGTCGAGCCCGACGCAGATTGAAGTATCAAACATGGGATTCAATTATCCTTGAGACTGGCTCCAAATATTTTGGAACTCGGATTCATATCTTGACGCAGCGTCTACTGAATGTATAACTATTAGATTTTCATTGTTGCTGTTCTCGGCGCTATTCGTCCAGTTGAAGCTTCCGGTTATGACAATCCGATTATCGATTATCGCGACCTTGTTGTGCATGATACCGCTTGGATTTGTGTCATTTCTTAATTCTATCCCCGCAGATTTTAGAAGAGCGTACTGGCTGTACCCGGCGATCTGGCTCTTATCGAAGACAACTTTGACTTCGATTCCCCTGTCATGAGCTGATATCAAAGCTTCAGCCACATTCTGCAGCGTGAAGATGTACATCAGAACATGAATAGACTGATTTGCTCTACCAATCCAAAAGACGATTGTATCAGCGCACCCACCGTTCGGCGAGAAATGTATTTCATAACTTGGAGAAGACGGTTGCAGGTATCGACCAGTATACATTGAATAGACAATTCCGAGGATTGCACCGAACAACAGACCAACAACGAAGACAGCGATAATGAGCTTTCTATCATTCATGAATGCCACTCTTCAACCATAAAGAATTACCTAATTCGTATGGATAAGGCTCTCTTAGGCTCAGTAGACACGCATGATCTAACGAAAAATGGAGGCTAATATGCAGACGACAAAGAGATGAATATTTCATGTTGGTGCTTGAGACCGGCTCTAAAGATTTCAGTTCATAGCAAAAGATATTAGGAAATTTCGTCAATTAGTGTCAGGATCAGAAATTGTCTAAGCGAGGTTTACGCTTCGTTTTCCTCGCCGTCATAGTGATCTCGCTTACGCTTTCGGTAGTCTATAGTTTTGCCGGGATAGTTTTCTCTCAAGGAAAATACTGCGGTAGCATAAAGAGCGATGTTTATCATTACCCTTGGTGCCGCTATGTCGCACAAATAAAGCCTGAAAACTTGATTTGGTTTGTAGACGAATATGACGCGGTAAGCAAAGGTTATCGACCCTGCAAAGTTTGCAAGCCACCGTATCCAGGTCAACAAACGGCTACCCAAACATCCGCATACACTTTCACTAGTACACCTACGTTTACAACAATTTCTACCCCAACGCCAACTCTCACATCGACCTTTTCTACCTTTACCACAGCTTCCTCGACAACGTTTGTTTCTTCTTCTATGACTACGACTACCTTAGTAACAAGTGCAACTGCTACACAAGCTACCAGTACAACGACGGAACCAGCGTTCACAGTTACGTCTGTGTTAGTAGTGACTTCAGTTACTACTTCGACCGTTCCGGCCGAAGAATCGACTTTGACTATCCTAACCTCATTTTTACTGGTCTTGATCTTACTTAGTGGAACGGGTTTACTTGTGTATAGATTCTGGAAAAAGCGAGCAACCTAGGGCAGAAGCGTAACACTGCAGAGAAACGTCTCTCCAGCAAGCCCTCGAGAAAATCCAGCCCTCCACTAATTGCGAATATCACTGATTAATGACAAAAGAGAAGGAGGTGAGATGGAGATGTCGAAGACGATAACGATGAGTAACTATTTTGCGCATTTCAAGAGGAGATTCGGACATCGAACCATCGCTGTTCTATTCATAATCATCGGTCTTATCGCTGCTATAGCAGCATGGGTTTTCGTCGCCTATCCTGCTGACTGGCAATATGTCGTACAACTCGCAATCGCTTTGTATTTTATAACCTTCATTTTGTGCATGGCCGGTCCTATATTCTCGACGTATTTTGTCCGTTTCCATGAAAAGCTAGGTTTGTTATTCTTCCAAGAAGCCATAGATAACAAGCAATTCTCGTTGCGAGCAGTTACAGTTACCAATCTGATGTTGAATTTCACTTTCTTTACGTTGGCTTGCTTGCTACCTTTTCGTGAAGTATTGTGCGCATTATTTCCTGTGCTGAAACCTGCAGAATCTTTCATTCCCGCCTCATTTCAGGAACTTAGTCAAGCAAGTTCACTTGCCCCCTTTGTTCTGATAGTTTCTCTCGGGCCGGCATTCATCTACACTGTAAGATATCTTAGAGAAAAACAGGAAACTCGGGGTGAAAGGCTCTTTGAGTTTTTCCAGATCATGTTCTACGCATCAGTGATTCTAGTCGGTTTAACATGGTATTATGGTGTCAATTCATATGGCGGCTCTTTTTACGGCTATCTAGCCATGATACTGACTATACTCGTTCCAGGAAGCCTCGGAGGAACGGGGTTCTTAATGCTGCTCGAAAGCGTCAAGAAAAAGCTTCCCTACATAACTTGAGGCACTGTCTTGATCCGAGTTAGACCACACATTATTTGAATCAAAGATCCTCGACGAAAGTCACTTTCACCTGACTCTTAACCTGATGAACTTCCATCAGGAATAGAGCTGTGTCAGCCTGGTTTCATATGCATGAGTGTTCTGAGTGCGAGTACCTTCGATGAAACAAACCAATCTCATTAGTTAGCAATACGGTTTGTTATCCTCCTTTCTTCATGTCCGCTACGTCGGATAGTAGAAGTAAAGCGAGTCAATACCATCCTCTGACAAAACAGTATTTTAAGTTGATTTACCAAAATTACATCGATGAGTATGCCTGAACCGGAGTCTGTATTGAATAGAAAAGTGTTCAAAGCAAGTGATGAGGTAATCGAAGCATTGAGGGCCACTTTTGAAAACAAGGAGACCTTGCTGGATTTTCTCCGCGAAGAGATAGGAGTCAAGATCTCTCGGACCGTCTCCTACACAGATATTATTGACGTGGTTATCAAACAAGGGAAGGAAAGCGAGTTCTGCCACAAAATCTTCAAGACTAAGAGCTTCCAAGAAGCTGCGTCTAGACTGGAACTGTGGCGAGGTCTCGTAATTCTCTCTAAGGAAGAGCTTACTCGACTCGCTGATGTTGCTAGCAACTTTCAGAAAAAATGGAAATATGACCAGACAAGTCGAAAGACGCTCCTGCTATCTATCATAGACAATGCAAGTAAGGACGAGATTAATCAATCTCTTCAGAATCTCATCCAGCATAAAGACTTGCCTCCGGTTCGACAGTATATGGATTCAGTTGTAGGCTCGTTGGGAATCACACGTTCAATATGCAAGCGGAAACCTACCGAAAGCGAGGAATTGATAAGACTCCTAGTAAGACTCGTAGATCACCGTGTGTATCCTGAATTCGTGAAAGCCGCTGAGTTCATTCCCAGAGAGGCAACTATTGATAAGGACGAGCCTTTACTTCTTGAGAAGTTCTTTCAATTACTCTTGACATATGCTGATGATTTAGAGATAATTCAAACGTTTAACACACTTCTTGAGAAGAATCAACTTGCCATAGAAGAAATCCAGCAGTACAACGACATTGTTGTCACTCCGTGTGGAATCTTTAAACGTGAATACGGAGATGTTGAGAATCTAGCTGAAGTGCTGCGAGATCAGTTTGATGAGCAAGAGCTCAGACGCCTTTTGGGAGAAGGAGCCTACGTCAGTAAGATCACAGAGCTCCAAGTTCTCGAAACATGCATCAAGGAGAAGCCGGACCAGATTCTCGATAACTGGTTCGGTTTGGCTGATTTGTGGAAGATTGCCGAAAAGCTGAATCTCGTTTCTTTTGAAAAGATCGGCAAAAAGGAACTAATCAAGGTAATCCTACTTCGCCTTGGTTTCTCACTTCCTGTTGAAATGGAAGGAATAGAGGCGTACGCGAAGACCCTACAGTCACATCAAATGAAACTTGAAGGAGCGCAAATCGACTCTGAGCAAAAGACAGGAATTATGGTTGACATCTTCAAGAAGACAGAAAGCATACTTAAAGATCTCATCTACTTCTACTGTGCTTTCTTCTGGGAGGACGAAGTCGAAAAGTTCTTCTATCCAGAGGAAAAGAAAAACGCGCTTGACAATAGGATTCGACGGGCATTCGAGATACAAAAAGATGTGAGCGACATGAACCTTGGACCTTTGATCAGTCTGCTACGGCAAATCGAAAGTTGGCTACAAAAAGATTCCCAGACGAGAGGTCTGATGGAAAAGGAGTTCAAACGTCCGAATCTGCTACTAAAAGAGCACTTTGACATCTTAAACCAGACCTCACCATTCCGTCCACTATTCGAGCACAACGTCAAGAGAAAGAAGAAAGAAGTAGATGTAGAAACTTGCAGACAAATAGTAGAAAAGTTGCTTATGTTCGCAAAGGATTTGAAAGAGAAAGAAGTCTATCCGGAAATTATTCGAATCACGAGGGAAGTCACGGACGAATATGGAAGAACGTATCTGCAAGCCATCGACGAAGGGGGCAAGGATTGGCTCATCAAGTCAGCTTCCTGGTTGCAACCGAGATTTGCTTACTTCATGCATAGCCAGACAGATCCAGTGGCTGTCCAACCCTTTACTGTGGCTAAGTTTTGGTGACAAACAAAGATGGTGCATAGAGAAGGTCAAGATCTAGAGTTTAAGCATAGGGGACCTTCCCTTCTATGGAACTCACCCCCAGTTAAAGGAAAGCCTATTGCATGTGGAAAAGTTCGCAAGTAGTCAAAGTGTCTTCTCCGCTTTCTTGATTAAGGCTTCAAGCTCAGGATCCCGTGTTTCTTGGGCGACCGTCACAGCGGCAGGCAGGATCCTTCCGACCTCCTTCATGAATTCAATCTTATGTTCTTCAGGGGCTCGCTCAAGGTTCTTCAGGGCTTGACGGAACTGAGCCTTCACTATGTTCAGCTGCATCTTGATGAGAGTGACATTCTGGAAGACAATCGGCCGCGAATCCGTTTTCATGAAGGCTTCTAAAGTGGCTTGGCCGATGCTCTTCTTCACCTAGTCGATCATTAGCATGACCAAGACGGAGAACACCCAATCATGTTGTCTTCGGTAGACAAGTATTTGTTCTTAATGACTTTCAATATTTTCCAGTAATTCCTGATTATTTCTCAATAGTCTTCTTCATATATTTTCTATGCACATTATTCTAGCCGACGCGGTTCGACGGCAATTCCTGTCGAAGCGCTCTCTTGAACGCTGTATACGCATAGCGTTGCGTGATGCCAGCGGATTCATCCCGAGCCCCAATCAAGGGGAGGATTCTCAACATTGAAGAATAGGCGTGAATTCTTCAGAGGTCGAAACCGTATTCGAGATCTGAAAATCAACGAGCTTAAACATGTCTTCGATTCAGCCTTCATAGACCGAGAGAGAGCTGAAGTAGTCTCAACGACTGGATCGAATCTCCTCGATGTAGTACAAGGCGAAGTTCTCCGTACGTCCAGATACATACGCGTATTCACTCTCAACCCTATCCAGATGAAATCGAGATGACTATGCATCAATGGAGACATCTGGCAGAGCTCTCAATAGTTGTGCTTAACATCTTACGAGAATACGGTCCCATGAGGACCAATGAGATCGCAGCTATCCTTGAAGAGGAACATCAAGTACGGATCTCTTGGTTCCAGCTTGAGCGCATAATGAGCCTACTCAAGAGCAGAAACCTTGTCACTAAAGAGTGGAAAAACAACGATCGAAGGATAATCCTAGTATTCTGGAAAAAAATGAAGCTATGAATGCGCAGTCGCATCATATCCTCTCTCACCGCGTCTGATCTATTCCAATGTTCAACTACGCCTTATACTAAACGATGCCGAAAGTGAAGAGAATGAAATCTACAACCAGGATGAATTATCGAAGCTACAGAGAAGTTGACGTCAAGCTGATCTTTACAAAACCGCTTCTAGGTGGGCACATAGCCTCAGCGCCATACTGGCTTAACGGCAAGCCGTCTGACGAGTTTGACGAAGTTCTACACAGAACTGACGACGGCAAGATAGTGATCCTTCGAGGCCAGTTCAGAGGGCTCATCAGAGAGATGGCGCGACTAGCTGACCTTCCTGAAACTCTAGAAAACTACGTAT
>Ga0209725_1001133_pt1 | contig 15493 bp, 15 predicted proteins | sample I18A1metaG_FD_184145 | JGI IMG/M metagenome (GOLD analysis project Ga0209725, IMG submission 184145) | Lake sediment bacterial and archeal communities from Gulf of Boni, Indonesia to study Microbial Dark Matter (Phase II) - ​I18A1 metaG... | ecosystem: Environmental > Aquatic > Freshwater > Lake... | reverse complement strand
CCGCAAGGAGACTTCCTCGTCGGGACGACCAGCCTCTTCGTCGGTAATGGTATCGGCCCACGCAGCTTCACCGCGGTCTTCTCAGCGATCTTCTTGATCTCGTCGCAGATCGAGTTTAAGTCCTGTGGATCTGTGCTCGAAAGTCTTATTCGCGCCTTGCTGACCATCAGTGTTTACGCTCCACGCTGATTGAGCCGGAGTACTCAGTAGAAGAAAGCAGTTGTTTAAAAGGTTTAGGTTAAAGAAAAGGGGTTTAAGCTTTCTCAGTTATCTCTTTGACGATCCCGACCCCGATCGTCGATCCCATGTCTCTAACAGCGAACCTACCGAGTTGAGGGATCTCTGAATACGACTCTATAGCAAGCGGTCTCACGGGTCTCAGTCTCACTATAGCGCCGTCTCCAGTCTTGAGGAACGAAGGTTTCTCCTCGACTGTTTGACCTGTCCTAGGATCGATCTTTCTCAAAAGCTCAGTGAAGGTCGCTGCCATCGTGGATGTATGAGCATGCAGAACCGGTGTGTATCCTTGAGCTATCGCTGTTGGGTGATAGATTACGATGATCTGCCCTATGAATTCTTTCGCTACGGTCGGAGGCTTATCTGTGTGGCCAGCCACATCCCCTCGATGGATATCTGTCTTCGCTATGCCCCTAATATTGAAGCCGACGTTATCACCAGGGATAGCTTGAGGGATCCTCTCATGGTGCATCTCAATGGATTTGCATTCCCCTGTAACGTTCGTTGGCATGAAGACGAGTGTCTCACCCTCTTTGAGGATGCCGGTTTCAACTCTTCCTACTGGAACTGTTCCGACTCCCGTAATCGAGTAGACGTCTTGAACCGGGATACGTAGCGGCTTGTCTAGAGGCTTTGGTGGCGGGGTGAATGTGTCGAGGACCTCGTAAAGCGTTGGGCCTTTATACCAAGGCATCTTTTCGCTTCTCTTAACTAGGTTGTCTCCAGTCCATCCTGAGACAGGGATAAAATGTAACTTTGAGGGATCGTAACCCACGACTTTGAGAAGAGACTCCAGCTCTTTCTTGCACTCCTCATATCTCTCTTGGCCAAAGTTAACGGTCGCATCATCCATCTTGCTTATAGCAATAACCAACTGTCCAACTCCAAGAGTCCTCGCTAGATAAGCATGCTCTCTAGCTTGGCCTCCGGGACCTACTCCAACCTCGAACTCGCCTTTCTTAGCTGAGACCGTTAGGATGGCGCAGTCGGCTTGGCTAGTGCCGGTTATCATGTTCTTTATGAAGTCTCTATGGCCTGGGCAGTCGATGATCGTATAGTATATCTTCGGGGTCTCGAACCTCTGGAAAGATAGGTCTATCGTAACCCCTCTTTCCCGCTCTTCTTTGAGGCTGTCGAGTACCCATGCGAACTTGAAGGTATCTCCCATACCGGTCTTCTCAGATTCCTTGGCATACTCATCGATAGTCTTCTGATCGATATAGCCGGTTTGATACATCAAGTTCCCAGTCATCGTGCTCTTTCCATGGTCAACGTGGCCGATAATGACTAGGTTAAGGTGCGGCTTCGCACTTGCACTCATGTCATATTCCTTCTTTATTCGAATCGTGACGATTCGTAGTTTAAGACTACATCCAAATATTTAAGCGTTAGATTCCGGAACCAACAAGAATCGGATAAGAGAAGCGATTGAGTGCGGAAGTATTGTCTAAGAAACAAGCAACCATAATCACCTTGATTCTAGTCCTTATAGCTGCTGTATTCATCGTTCAATCAGGTATTCTCTCGCCTAAACCTGGGGTTGTTAAGCCTGTTGTGCGGGTAGGCTACTTGACGAGCGACCTACACCATCTAGCCTACTTTGTGGCTAAGAATCAGTCGGTTGGAGGGGGCATGTCCTTCTTTGAAGAGTACGGATTGAATGTGACAGACGCAGCTGCTGGAGGATACGCGCATGGTGGAGCAGAGATGGACGCGTTCGCTGGCGGGCAGGTCGACATAGGCTATTTAGGTTCGCCGCCAGCTATCACCAAGCACTTGAACGCAGGTGTGAACACTTCTATAATCGCTCAAGTCAATGAAATAGGCTCAGGTTTAGTTGTTGCAGAGGATATCAACCGTTTCTCGGACTTGAAAGGCACGACTGTAGCTGTGCCAAGCCACTCCTCTATCCAATACTTCCTCCTCCTCATGTTGGCTGAACGTGAAGGAGTGGAAATCAAAGATATACAGGTGATTGATGTAACGCCTCTGGCGAATATGAAGATAAAGATGGAGAAGGGGGAGATCTCAGGTTTCGTAGCTTGGGAGCCCTTCGTCTCAGACGCAGTGATAAGCAATATTGGAAAACTATTGGCATCCTCGAACGATATCTGGCCTCACCACATATGCTGTGTACTAGTTGTCAGCAACTCCTTCGCAGCTGATCATGGCGATCTCGTGGTCAAGTTTCTAAGAGCCCATATGAAAGCAACCGATTGGATCAACAATGCAAAATCGAAGCCCAACTCAAACGAATACGCGCTACTCATAGATATCGCAGCTCACTTCACAGGTAGATCACGGGAAGTTGTTGAGAACGCTCTTAAGCTTATAGACTATAAGTACGAGATAGACCAGACTTTCATAAGTTCTTTCAAAGCTTTCACCGAGAAACTGATTCAGTACAAGATCGTTCCAGTAGAGAAGCTCAATCAGAGAGGCTACGGAGACATAGATTCCTTCATCTCGAAATATGTGAACAAGGCATTTCTGGAAGAAGCGAAGCGAAAGTGAACAATAGTTTCATAAACCTTCACTAATTCATTCTCTTTGTGGTTCAATGAAGAAGAGCGTTCTCCGCAGAATCGGCATTAGCGTGATCTCTCTAATACTATTCGTAATACTTTGGGATAGAGCGGCATCTTGGATGCGCAGCCCCTATCTACCGCTTCCATACGATGTGTTTCAGGCTCTTATCTCAATGCTGGTCTTCAACCAAGTTGACCATACGGGCCACTTGATGAGCGACCATATCTCAGCCAGCGTATTCAGAGTGCTCTACGGTTTCGCCCTCGCAGCCGCGGTAGGGGTTCCGGTCGGCCTATTCACAGGTTGGTCATGGTATATCGAGAGCGCAGCTAGCCCGATAATAGAAGTGATTCGACCTATCCCTCCTCTAGCTTGGATCCCGTTCGCGATAAAGTTCTTCGGGGACCCATTCAACACAGTCTTCATCGTGTTCATAGGTGCCGTATTCCCAACGATACTCAGCACGGTCGCAGGCGTCAAAGCTATCGACCCAATTCTAGTTGATGCAGCCAAGACTCTCGGCGCAACCAGATCCAAGCTATTCGCTAAAGTTGTCGTCCCTTCTTCCGCGCCAAGCATAACCACAGGTTTGCGTATCGGACTTGGAGTCGGATGGATGTGCATAGTTGCAGCTGAGATGGTAGGCGTCAAGACAGGTGGACTCGGCTACTACATTCTAGTTATGATGGATATCGGGAGGTTCGAGAATGTCTTCGCCGGGATGATCCTTATCGGCATCGTAGGCTTCGTCATGGTGACCGCCATGAGCTATCTCGAGAGGCGGCTTTCGAAATGGGCGAGAATGTGATAATAGTAATCAATAATCTCAGTAAAGTCTTCGAGAGAGACGGAGAGAAAACTGAGGCGATAAGAAATCTGAGCTTGAGTGTTATTCGGGGTCAACTTCTCTGCATCGTAGGGCCAACAGGATGCGGAAAGACTACACTTCTACGTATAGTCGCCGGCCTCGAGAAGCCCACGAGCGGCACAGTTATTCTGGATGGGCAAGAGATATCCTCACCAAGCGCAGATAGGGGAATGGTCTTCCAAGAGTTCGCACTCTTCCCTTGGAGAACTGTAACTGGAAATATCGAGTTCGGTCTGGAGATCAAAGGCGCGCCTATCGAAGAGAGAACGGAGATCGTGAAACGCTATGTAGATCTTGTCGGGCTGAAAGGTTTCGAGAACGCTTATCCTCGCGAATTGTCCGGAGGGATGAAGCAGAGAGTAGCGATCGCTAGAGCACTAGCCAATGATCCTAGAGTTCTGTTGATGGATGAACCTTTCGGTTCACTGGACGCTCAAACTCGCAATATTATGCAGAGGGAGCTGTTGAGAATATGGAACGAGACGAAGAAGACGATTGTCTTCGTAACTCATTCGGTCGATGAAGCTGTATACCTAGCAGATCGAATTGCTGTCTTGACAGCGAGACCTGGAACATTGAAGAAGACGATCGACATATCACTTCCACGCCCGAGGGATAGAGTTGGAGAGGAATTCTTAGAGATCAGAAGATCGATACTTCATGAAGTTGAGATTGAAGTAGAAGAAGCCTTGAAGCAACCATAAGCCTATATTTTGCTTTACGATTCCTCAAGACCAACCCGTTGAGCGAATCCGTAGGAAGCTATCGATCCCGATGAACTCTGCGACCCTGAAAACACAGCTTCTCTGCCTAGGCGCTCGAACAGATGAAGCTGTTGAAAAGGGGAGGAAAGGCGGCGCAGGGCCGCCTGGAAGATGCTTCATACTTCCCAGCCGCGTAAGTGTTAACATTCCTCTGAGGGGGGACTTTATCAAGAATTCTCCTTTTCGGTTACTTGAACAGAACGGTTCTTGGCAACTCTTGAAGGATGGAGAGTTCCATAGCGAGGTCGAAGCTCTCCCTCGCCCAAAATTCTACCAGAAGAATACAGCGGATGGAACGCCGATGTGGAAGATAGCTCGCTTATGCGGTAGAGGGTGTTTAGCCTCAACAGTATACCAGAAGTGCATCTACTGGAGAAGTAGCAGTCAATGCAAGTTCTGCGGCATCGAGCTATCCCTAGAATATGGAACAACTATAGAACTCAAAACTGGTGAGCAACTGGGCGAGGTTGTAGCAGAAGCAGCAAAAGAGGGTTTCGTAAAGCACATAACATTAACAACCGGAACACCCCATGGACCCGATAAAGGCGCCAACCTCTTAAGTGAAGCTACTAAAGGCGTTAAGAGCGCTGTCAACATCCCTGTTCACGTCCAATTGGAACCACCTGACGATATTGCATACCTAGAGATGCTTTATAGATCTGGAGCAGACACCGTAGGCATACACGTCGAATCTTTCGATGACGCTGTTCTAAAGGAAGTTTGCCCGATGAAACCAAGCCTGACCGAATACCTATCCATCTGGAAGTCTGCAGTCAAGATCTTCGGAGAGGAGCAGGTGAGCTCCTTCATAATCGCCGGTTTGGGAGAAACGGACGAAAGCGTAGTTAAAGGTGCCGATGAGATGTCTAGAATAGGAGTAATACCATTGCTCCTACCCTTGAGGCCGATCGTTGGAACAGAATTCGAGTCTCAAAGCCCTCCAAGGCCTGAGAGGATGGTTCATCTCTACCAAACAGTTTGCGAAGTAATGAAGAGCTATGGGATGGACCCGCGGAAGAATAAAGCCGGTTGCGTACGTTGCGGTGGCTGCTCTGCACTGACAGAATTCTACACGATTTAAGCGTTTTCTCCTTGAATGATGTTAAGAGAAAAGTCGAGAAGCAGTTTAGCGTGAGGAGAGCGCTACTCTCTCCATCTCATCTCTCTTTCTTACAGCGAAACTCTTGCTGTCTCTAACGGATGCTGCTATAATCTCATCAGCTAGAGCTTCATCGATAGTCTTGGGGTTGCTGAACGAGGATTGTCTTGCCCCTTCAGTTAGAAACCTCAAAGTCAAGTCGACCCGCCTTTGAGGCGAAATATCCACGGAGATGGGATAAACGATTCCTCCATATGCGATCCTAGTTACATCTTCACAAGGAGCTGAATTCTCAATCGCTTTGAGAAGAACCTCGAGCGGATTTTTTCCAGTCTTCAAATTGATTATGTCAAAGGCGTTCCGGACGATCGCTATCGCTTTAGCTTTCTTCCCTCCGCATCTTCCGTAGCGCATCATGTTATTGACTAGTCGTTCAACTATGTTGATGCCTGACTTCCTAAACCTTTGATGCTCATGCCTACCTCCGCTTTGAGGGGTTAGAGAAAGCTTCAAGGAAACATACCTCTTCAACCCTGGATCGTGGACCTCTAAACCTTCAACGCTCCACTTTCCGAATATCTTGACCTCAGGCATCTTCTTCGATTCTTTACTCAATCGACTTAAGCTTCCTCATTAAGATGATACGGCTTCGTATGTTGGAGTTAAGTCTCGATATAAGCTTTTAGGAGAAAAGAGATGAGAGGAGCGGCGAGATCACGGTGGATCGACGCCCCGACACCTGCCCAGAGTCCAATCCTCTGAGCTCAAGGTCGCTCCCCTCTGAGCGTCAACGCCTGATCTTAGGAGTGTTCTCTTCCGAGCCTCCTCCGGTTCGACCAGTGAGGATGATAGTCCTCTTCCTTCGAAGAGGATCTTCACCCTACGCCGACCCCAAAGGACGGCCTCTCAGCGCCAGGCAGGTTGGACCTGAGCAAGCCGTGAGCGCCTCACTACCGCTTTCAGCCCACCATAAAGATCATTTGTGGTCGGAGTTTTACCTCCTCAGGAGAGACCTAGCCCCCCGCTTAAGACCCCGCCGCCAAGAGAGAATTCAGTAAGGAATCGATATAAACGTCTCGTTAGAATCACTCATGGAAGAGTCTTCTTCAGAATCTTACAGACTTGACATACATCTGTTGTAGTAGGTTCACCGCAGTACCGGCAGTTCCTCAACTCTGTCTTCCCAGCATACAGCTTTAATGCGCTTCTCAACTTCTCAATCGATCTGAAGATTGTATATTTCGTTCCTGCATGCTTAATCTCCATCCTGTTCAACATGGAACGCATATCATTCCTCAATGATGTCGCCGTATATGGGCATGGGACGCTTTGAAACTCGATTCCACTCTCATAAGCGTACATAGCTACCTCTTTTTCAGGAATCTCGCAGAGCGGCTTTGTCCGCCTCAAGAATCTCCCATTCGGGTCCTCGAGGACAGGCTCAACCCTAGAGATCCTAATCACATCTCCGTGAACGATATTAAGCATCGCAGTTTGAACTTCATCATCCAAGTTGTGAGCAGTCGCAACTACGCTTGCTCCAACCTTTTCAGCTGCGAGGTTGATAGCTCTTCTTCTAAGCACTCCACAATAGGAGCAGGGTGAAAGCTCCCTCCTCCTCTTAACAAGTTCATCCAATTCTATCTGGAAGAGCTCTTCGAATGAGACGATCTCATAGTCTATAGAATTCTTCTTGTAGTAGTCTTCCGCGATCCTTATAGCTTCATCTCTATATTCAGCTATCCCTTCATCCACTGTCACAGCTGTCAAACTTGACTTAGGAAATCTCTTCGTGATCTTTCCGAGGATTGTTAGAAGAGAGAGGCTGTCTTTCCCACCAGAGACCGCTACAGCAACGTGATCATTAGGCTTCAGCATCTTGTACTTGGATATCGTTCGTCTAACCCTATCCTCAATATTCTTCTTGAAGCATTTGTGGCATAGGCCTATTCCCTCGTAACTCCGAAGGTAGAAAGCTTCATTCTTTCGGCAGAAGCTGCATCTCAAAGGATTCATCCCAGAAACTCTATCGAGCCGTACCGCCAGAATGAGAGTGCGAAATTCAGCCCTATAATAAAGAGGCAGAGCATGCTCGCTAGCGTCCTCATCTCCTTTATCCTTCCAACGCCAAAGGCTCTTAGAATAGATACTAGGAACTTGTCACCGTCGAAAGGAAATATTGGAAGCATATTGAACAGAGCGACAGCTATCATGATCGTCGCCATCCATCTTTCAAACTGGTAGAGGTGAAATGGGAACGCTGCTGAAAATACTGGGAGTTTGGGCGCATAGTAGTTGAATACAGATACTCCTAGGTAGGGTCTTGAAGAATTCAAGGGATGAGTTCGAGTGGTAATAGTCGATGTTCCTCTATTCGTTGAAGCAACGAGGAGACTATTCGGCTTGATGCTTGAGAGGTAACTTGATAATCCTTCATAGCCTGCTAATGCTGTTCCATTGAACGCGTAGATCACATCCCACCTCTCGATCCCAGCCGTTTGGGCAGCTCCGCCCTCGACGAGGTCTGTAATCAAGACTCCAGACGGGCTGGTCTCATAGAATGGGCTTATGGAAGGTATGAAGTTATACATTAAGATCAAGACTAGAAGCCATGTGGCAAGGTTGACCGATGAACCTGCTGCGAAGACCCGTAATCTAGTTGAATGCTCAGTCTTCTCAAGTTTCTGATCATCAACCTCAACGAAAGCCCCAGAGAAAAATAAGAGAGAGAATATTCCAGCAGACTTCAAGGGGACATCATCGATCAAACTGGCTATCCCGTGAGCAAGCTCATGCGTAACTGCGAGGATGACTACCGCTACTATTATGTACGGCGAGTTCTCCCAACTTATCGTCAATCCTGGCAGAGGAACTAGAACAGAGATAGGCGTAGCTTCAGGCGTCTTAAATGCTAACGCGAAAGCGCCTCGCGCAAGCGAATAGACGGCGAGGATCATCAACCCTACGCCTAACGCTACCCCGATGTTTGCCAAGACACGCCAGAACATTCTGCTCCTCTTCGCCAATCTCTCTAAGGCCTTGTTCAATCGAGTGCTCCTGTAGATGAAGTAGAGAGGTTTCGCTGTCAATCCTCTCTTCTCCAACCCTGAAATTCTGAAGATGATGTAAAGAGTGAACCATGCTAGAAGGTATATCAGTGAAGTCGTTGCGCTATCCATCGAATCACTTTAGCAGAGAGTTTAAGATGTCACTTTAAAATATTTGGTTTGATGGTAACTATGCCGGATATCATCATGTTGTCGACTTGCTCCGATCTAGTTGAAGCGGAGAAGATAGCCAAAACGATCGTCGAGAAAAGACTGGCCGCATGCGTCAACATATTTCCCGTTCGCTCTATCTTCAGATGGAAGCGGGCGATAGAAGAATCTGACGAGCAGCTTCTGATCATGAAGACTAGTTCAAGGCTCTTCGAGAAGGTGAGCCGATGCATACAGAATCTGCACAGTTATGAGGTTCCTGAGATTATCGCAGTAGAGATAAAGCGGGGCTCTAAGCCTTATTTGAAGTGGCTCGAGGATTCTGTCAGGCAACGTTAGAAGGTGCGATCTTGGCGAAGAAGCCTACGATTCGCAAGGAGTTTCTTGAAGTCGCGTACAGCGATGAGAGATGGAACCAATTTGCGGCTTTGAGAAGAAAAGCGGCTGAACTAATGGAAGTTCTACTCTCAAGTAACTTTTCGCCGATAACATACGGGAGTATCGCTCGTGGAGATGTCAGCAAATCAAGCGATATCGATGTCTTCATTCCTGAACCAGCATCGACCGTAGCGGTTGAGATGGCTCTGGAGAAGGCGAACATAAGGCCTCGGAGACGCATTCTCGTTCAAGCGACACCGTCCTACGCGCTGAAAGCCTGCTTCGAGATAGAAGAACTCGTTTCGGTATCGATTCCACTCGTCAAGCTGAAGAGAACGGAGAGAGAATTCTACAAGTTTGCTGGAGAGATCTCTTTAGAAGAGATAAAATTCGGGAAAAGGATTTCAGGCGTGGACAAACGGTTGATGTTGATAGAACCTACTCCAAGCGGACACGTTGAAACTAGTATTATCGGTCGAGAATCCTATGTCTCCAAGCTTCTGGGGGTCAGTAGCCAGATAGTGAATGAGAGGGTTCGCGTTCTTATGAAGAGAGACAGAGTTGGGAGAACTGGAATATTTCTTGAGAGAGATCTCTCCTCTGACGAGACGTTTGAGTCGATCGTCAGGGAGATAGCAAGAACTAGCCCAGCATTAAGGAGAAGATTAGAGTCTTAAGGGAAAATATCAATCGGCTACTATATGCATTCTATACGTTTCCTTGGAAGCAAACTAGAAGTGTCTTGAGTAGCGGAGAGTTGCAGCTATTCCCCCTAGGGAAGCCAGCTTCTTTCCTCCTTCATGCTCACTACTGACGATCAATATTCGCCCAGCTTTCTTCTCAACAGATCTAATAATCTCCTCAATCCTCCTCCGCTCATCATCTTCAGCTTCCCTCAACTTCGTGTCACAAACGAGTAGAGTCTCCACGGCTCCTGCAGTTGCATCTTCCTCGGTCTGCGATAAGCCGAAGACAACATCCCCTCGACCTGCTCCCAACCTCGCGAGAACCTCCTCTACAAGCATAACCTCTTTACTAGCTCTCGCGTCTTTCATAACTTTGCCAACTATCCCACTGCGCATCGACTCATATACGCCAGCAACCCCGCCGCTAGTTACGGTTTTCACTGCAACAACTTTCGAAGCAACTTCAGGGGAGCTGCTCTTCAGATACTTCACGAAGTTCTCTTTGGCGAAACCTGGCCCGACAACTATAGTCTTGTAACCCGCTTCTTTGATCATGCCCTCCAAGATCCTTGAGACATCGTTAAAGTATTTCTTAAGAGCTTCCTCACGTTTCTGATGTTCAAGCTTACCAGGCAGTTTAGAATCCACCTCGGCCTTAATATCCGGTCCGTAAGCTCTTAGAATCGCTACGCAGCATTCATCTGAATCGATGGATACTACGATCGCAGGTTCTTCTTCATAAACAGCCTTCTCCATCCTGTCCAACTGGTGTTTATACCAGTGTTCTTTTACAATCGTTAAAGTATCGTTCGCAGCCAGGTTGATTGTGTGATGCGTCCCTTGAATGTTCAGTTCTTTAGGTCCCTCCGTAACTATGCCGTGAACTCGAAGTCTATTGATCTCTCTGTCGAAGTACACTTTCTCCACTTTCAATCCAAGTGAGACCGGGACTCTACGGCTTGAGGGTCTACCGATACCCTCCATCTTCACTTCCCTGGTTGTCTTCGCATAGACGAGATCTTTCTTCTCTATGACATTGTAGATGGTCCAGAGGTCGTCGAGGTTATCTATCGAGGCTTTGATCGAACCATGCTTCAAGTCTTTCTTAATTATCTTCATCCCTCTCAATCTACCCGAGGCTGTGTATATAGATCTAACCTGCTCCAAATGTAAACTCTAGATAATCAAGTTTTTATACAGTATCGACTAGATGACTCGGTTGCTGGTGAGCAGTTGAACCCTGAGGAGGAGGACAAGATTATAGAGGCTATCGAGCAATTGAGGATCAACTATAATCTTCGTCAATGGCGGGTCTGCTCATTAATCTGCGAGTCTCTCGCTGAGAAGTTCAGATCTATATTTGAGAAAGAGAATAAATAGCCTCTGTTTAAACTCTCTCAGTTTCTCTAATGCCTAAAGATTCTTCATCTTCTCGTAGAATTCGATTAGAACCTTAGTTTTCTCCTCCTCTTCATTCAAACAGAGGATCTTCATACCCTGCTCAAACCGCTCATACAGCAAGATCTTCTCTTTGATGAGAGGCTCGATGATCCTAGCGATGGTGGAGGGAGAAACATCTAGAAGTCTAGCCAAAGTAGATTGATTGAAGACCTTCTTCCTATTCTCAAGTAGATACTCCAGAACCTTGACTTGAGCTTTAGATTGGAAGATGTCGCTTAATCTCGTCAAGACGTGACCTCGCACTTAAGGGATGATCTTTGTGCCAACCTTCTCTCCACGTAAGACTCTTTCCACATTGCTAGGCTCTTTGCCTGAGACTATCCATGTTGGTATCCGCGACCTATCGATCATCCTCACAGCAAGCGGATCGAGCAGCTCGTACTCTCCAGCTCCGATACCGCCTTTCAGAACCATCCTCAGCAGTTCTCTCGTCGAGATCTGATCCAGTTTTCTCGCTTTAGGATACTTCGTCGGATCTTGCGTGTATACGCCATCAACATCAGTAACATTGACTAGAGCATCGGCATGTACAGTTTCTGCTGCTACAACTGCGACTGCATTCGTTGAATGTCCTGGTTGGAGCCCTCCCATAGCAACCACTTTTCCTGATGCGAAGAATCGCCTCAACTCTTCCACATTCTCAGGGACTTCAGGATAAGCTTCATCTTGAAGCGCTTCAATCAGGAGGCGAGCGTTGAGTCGAGCGACATATATACCCAGTTGGTCGCAGACCGATTCGCTTGCTCCAAGAGTTCTAGCCGCTTCAATATAACGTCTTGCAGTCTCGCCGCCCCCTGCCACAACTATGATCCTACGCCCTTGCTTCCTTAACTTCTTAATCAACTCTGCGTAGAGTTTAATCTTCTTTGAATCGAGATCTGCTGGGAAGATGAAGCCTCCAAGTTTCAGCACAAGCTTCAAGAGGCGAGCACCTGAAGTGCTATCTTACAGCAATCAGTTTATATAAATCGGTCTCTCGTTAGGCTTAACCGCAGGAGAAAATCAAGGTGGCAAAGTCCGACTCTGTTTCGCGCTTCAAACTGAAACGTACCCTCGATCTTCTAGCTTCGAAAGAGGGTCGCGGAACAGAGCTCATCAGCCTATACATCCCCCCAGACCGGAAAATACACGAGGTTATGGCGAATCTGAGAGAAGAGTATGGAACAGCCTCTAACATAAAGTCGAGAACGACTAGGAAGAATGTTCAAGACGCTATAGAGAGAGTCAGCCAAAGGCTTAAGCTGTTCAAAGAACCCCCTCCGACAGGCTTAGTCATCTTCTGCGGAGCGATCCCTCAGAACGGCGCTGGTACAGAGAAGATGGAGATCTACGTGCTAGAATCTCCAGAACCGATTAACGTCTATTTCTACCGCTGCGATGACAAATTCCATCTCGAGCCTCTGCTGGAGATAGTTCGTGAGAAGGAGACTTACGGAATCTTAGTGATAGATGGAAACGAGGCTACCCTAGCTACACTTCGCGGCAGAAGAATGGATATATTGAAAGAGTTCACTTCAGGCGTCCCTGGAAAACATAGGGCTGGAGGTCAGTCAGCTAGAAGGTTCGAGAGAATTAGGGAAGCAGAGGTTAATCAGTATTATAAGCGCATCGGGAACCATCTTGACGAGATCTTCGGGCAGATACCAGATTTGAAAGGCGTAATAGTAGGCGGCCCTGGTCCTACAAAATACGACTTCCAAGATGGTGACTACACCAACTACCAGCTCAAGCAGAAGATCATCGCTACCATCGATACAGCTTACGTTGGAGAACCGGGAGTAGAAGAGATCGTTGAGAAGAGTCCTGAGATTCTACGCGGGGTACGATACATGGAAGAGAAGAAGCTGGTTCAACGCTTCCTATACGAGGTAGGGCATGACACCGGTCTCGGGGTTTACGGCGAGAGTGAAGTGAGGAGATGCCTGAAGGAAGGGGTTGTGGAGACGCTTCTAATCTCAGAGAAAGTCAACACAATTCACGTAATGATAGAATGTAAAAACTGCCATTATACCGAAGACAAACTATTGGCCCCTCATGAACTTACCAAATTCGAGCAGAATCTACTCAATACGCAATGTAAGAACTGCTCGAACATTACATTAGCCATCTCAGAGACAAAGGACCTCGTCGATGAATTCGTCGACCTAGCAGAGAAAGCAAGGGTTAATATTGAGATCATCTCAACGGAAACTGAAGAGGGCGTTATGCTGAAGGAATCATTCCACGGTATCGCAGCCATCCTCAGGTACAGACGGAACTAGTGGAAGAAAGACCTCTCCAACTCGACTATTTTCCCAAGATCTTCAGCTCTACTATACTCCTTCAACGGTTCTTCATTCAGACTTGAGAACGTCGATCCCCACTTGAATATGGATAGAAGCCTTCGCGCTTGAGCTTTGAAGCCTGTTATGTAGAGAGCTGCAGCAATAGCTTCAAGAGAACTCAATTTTGATAGAGTTGCATAGTTCGTTGGGTTACCGGCCAAGAGCAAGGGCAGACGCCTATTAACCCCGGGAAAACTTCTCTCGAACACTTGATCAGCCCTCTCCCATGAACAATCTATAGCGACCAAACCTTCCCGCTCAACGATAATTCTATCCTTGCGGGTCAGTATCTGATCCGCAACGGGGTTAAGAACAACTGCCCCAGCTGGAATGTTCGATAAACGGAAGACAGGCCTAGCGAGATGGAGGCGAAAGAGTTTGGCTGCGGTGCATTTCTTAGGGTCGTCCTGCTTCATATGAAAGATAAAGACCTTTACAGGTCTTTCATCTCTCATGAATCTTCACATCTCTATGAGACATTGGGTCCATGATGACTCTGGGGATAAACTCGATCAAATCCGTCGGAGTCATGTGAAAACCTTTCTCACGATAGACAAAGTCACCCGCCGCACCGTTTATGAAAGCCCCTGCAACAGCAGCCTTAAACGGATCAACTCCTTGAGCCATAAACCCGCCAACGATGCCTGAGAGCACATCGCCTGTTCCTCCAACAGTCATCCCTGGATTGCCCGTTAAGTTCAGCTTCACCCTTTCACCATCCGATATGATATCCGTATGGCCCTTCAGAAGCACGACTGACCCTATTTCTTTCGCCAAAGACTTTACATCCTCGATTCTTGCGTGAAGTTCTACTGAAGGCTTTCTGCCTGAGACGGCTTCGAACTCTCCGGAATGCGGGGTTACTACAAACGGGAAATCGACCTTTCTTTTGATGGAGCTGAAGGCCTTGAGCGCATCAGCGTCAAGAAGAGTAGGCTTCCTAAGTTCTTCAAGAACCTTCAGTAACTCCTCGACTGCCTTGAAACTGTCCCTGTGAGTGCCGAGTCCTGGACCAGCTACAATAGCAGTAGCCTTGGTGATCATCCCTTTCAGTTGACCAACATTCTGAGGCGCAAAATGTTCTCCGCTAAGTTTCAGAGTAATGAGGTCTGGAGAGAATGATGATATAGCGTAAGCAGTTCTCTCGGGTGCAGCAACATAAGCGAGATCAACCCCTGTACGGAGCGCAGCCAAGGCTACGAGAGCTGGAGCACCGGAGAAAGTTTCACTTCCCCCTAAGACGAGAAGTCGACCGAAATCCCCTTTATGAGATTGAGGCTCTCTCGTCTTAGGGATGATCTCAACATCTCCTGGACCAGCGTAGAGCTCTGCCTCATAAGGGATCCCTATCTCAACGACTTTGATCTCTCCACCGTAATCTCTAGCTTTCTCCAGTCCCGATTTCATTCTATGGAACGTCACAGTCAAATCAGCTCTCACAGCCTCACCCAAAATCTCTCCAGTATCGGAGTCAACTCCAGAAGGAACATCAACTGCAACGCAGAAGCCTTCAGAATCATTCAAGGCTCGAACAGCTCGAAGGACAGGTTGACGCAGATTTCCTTTAGCACCTGTCCCGAGTAACGCATCGACAAGCACATTCGCGCTGATGGGTTGAATTAGACTAGAGTCGCCTAAGATGTTGACATCAATCGTCCAATCCATCTCTCTGATAGCCTTCCAGTTCCGAACCACAATTTCATCGCTTATATCCGCTTCACGCCCTACCAAGATGAACTTCACTTTGAAACCTTTTGCAGCTAGATGTCTAGCCGCAACCATCCCGTCTCCGCCGTTGCGACCTGTACCTGAAAAAAAGATTACTTGCGACCCAGGCTTGAACCTTGAAGCTATCTCATCCGCTACTGCTTTACCAGCGTTCTCCATCAATTGAAGAGGAAGCACACCGAGATACTCAGAATTAATCTC